>Ga0182030_10000894_pt1 | contig 59224 bp, 32 predicted proteins | sample 812S3MmetaG_FD_121299 | JGI IMG/M metagenome (GOLD analysis project Ga0182030, IMG submission 121299) | Permafrost microbial communities from Stordalen Mire, Sweden - 812S3M metaG (Illumina Assembly) | ecosystem: Environmental > Terrestrial > Soil > Wetlands > Permafrost | place: Sweden... | reverse complement strand
TGCGCGTGGATGACTTGCGGAACGCCTGGGTGAGGGCCCGAATTTCGATGGGGTCGCCGACGATGGTTCCCGTGCCATGCGCTTCAATATAGGAGATGTCATTCGCGCTGATGCCCGCGAAGCTCAACGCTTCCGAGATCACCTCGGCCTGACCCTCGACGCTGGGAGCGAGGTAGCCGACCTTGCGCGCACCATCGTTGTTGATCGCCGATCCGAGGATGAGTGCGTGGATGTGGTCGTGGTCCTCGAGCGCGTCTTCGAGCCGGCGCAAGACGACAATTCCGAGCCCGCTACCGAAAATTGTGCCGCTGGATGCTGCGTCGAAGGAACGGCAGTGGCCGTCGCGCGAAAGGATTTCTCCCTCGCGATAGAAGTAGCCGCGTCCATGGGGAATCTCGATGGTGACGCCGCCGGCGAGGGCCATGTCGCACTCGTTGTTGAGCAGGCTTTGGCAGGCAAGATGAACCGCGACCAACGATGTGGAGCACGCTGTTTGCACATTGATGCTCGGGCCGCGCAGATCGAACTGGTAGGAGACGCGCGTCGCGAGAACATCCTTGTCGTTGCCGGTCTGCTTGAGCTGAAACAGGCCCGCGGTTTCAAGCAGGCGGCGGTTGGCGAGTAGATTGTGGATCAGGTAAGTGTTCATGCCCGATCCGGCAAAGACGCCGATGGTTCCGTCAAAGCGGTGGGGCGGATGAGCGGCGTCTTCGAGAGCTTCCCAGGCGCACTCCAAAAAATGGCGATGCTGGGGATCCATGATGGATGCGTCTTTGGGGCTCAAGCCGAAGAAGGCCGCATCGAACATGGGAACATCTTCGAGCCGCGACGCTGACTTCACGTAGTCCGGGTTGGCTAGCTCTTCCGGGGTTGCGCCGGCGGCGAGGAGTTCGGCGTCGGTGAGTTGCCGGACCGATTCGACGCCGTCGCGCAGATTGCGCCAGAAGTCGGCGGTGTTATGGGCACCGGGAAAATGCCCCGCCATGCCAACGATCGCGATTGTGGCGGAAGATTTCATTCCTCACCTTTCAACGCTGAAGAGCCAACCGGCGGCGCTGTGCGCGATCTGAAACCTGGCTTTGCGGCTGCGTACCCACGAGATGGGCCGCGAGTTCTTTCACCGTGGAGAAGTGAAAGAGATCAATGAGGTCGATCTCGCGGCCCAAGACGTTCTGGAGGCGCGCGTGCACCTCGGCAACGGTGAGGGAGTGCGCGCCAAGGTCGAAGAAGTTGTCGTTCAACCCGACAACCGGCACGCCCAGCGCATCCTGCCAGGCATCGACGATTATGCGTTCGATGTCGCTTACGGGTTCACTTTGAGGATGGGTCGCAGCAGCGTCTGAGCCCACACCCGGCGGCGGAAGCGCGAGCAGGGCTTTGCGATCTATCTTGCCGTTGGCCGTCAGCGGAAATGCTGGAAGAAAGACGAAGGCGGAAGGAACCATGTAATCCGGCAATTTCGATTCGAGCGTGTGGCGAAGATCGGCAGGTGAATTCATTTCGGAGGGTTCTCCCACAAGGTAGGCGACTAGACGCTTGTCCCCTTCTCGGTCCTCGCGCGCGATTATGACGGCTTGCCTAATACCGGGGATTTGTTCGAGGGAGGCTTCGATTTCGCCGGGTTCGATGCGGTGGCCGCGGAGCTTGATCTGGAAGTCGGCGCGTCCGAGGAAATCGAGATTTCCATTCGGCAGAAAGCGGGCAAGGTCACCTGTGCGGTAGATGAGGTTGTCTGAGAGGGAAGGGATCCGGAGAAAGCGCTCGGCTGTCAGATCCGGACGGTTCCAATAGCCACGGACCACGCCATCGCCACCTATGAACAGTTCACCGATTTCACCGGCGAGGACGGGATTGAGCTGGGGGTCGAGAAGATAGACCTGGGTATTAGCGATGGGGCGGCCGATCGAGATTGTGCTCGCCTCTTCTTCCACGCGGCATGTGGTGGACCAGACCGTGGTCTCTGTTGGGCCGTACATGTTGTGAATGTCGCCTTTAAATACCTGGCGCAGGAGGCGAATGAGTGACGCAGGCACGACTTCTCCGCCCAGGAGCAGTTGCCGGAGCGAGCCGAGAGCCGCGAATGCGCGCGGATCGAGCGCGAGCATGCGCGCCAGCGATGGAGTCATTTGCAAATGGGTGACGTGGTGGTGCTCGATTTCTCCTGCGATGGAACCTGTGCCCTCGTCGCCATGAATGACGACTTTGAAACCGCGAGTAAGAGTCCACAGAAGTTCGAGAACCGAAATGTCAAAGGACACGCTGGTAACGGCAAGCCAGACGCCGGGATCACAACCTATGGCCCGGTCCATGCCTGTGAAAAAATTCACGACGTTCCGGTTTTCGATCATGACACCCTTCGGTTTACCCGTGGAACCGGAGGTGTAGATCACGTACGCCAGGTTGCTGCTGGTGGCATCGGAGAGGATGGGGTCCGGGAGTTGCCCGGCAACAGCGGGATCGCTGCCGTAGACGGCGGTGAGAGGCCGCTCACCCATGGAAAGCTGGTCGCGAGTTTCCGGGTTCGTGATCAGGACTCGCATTCCCGAGTCTTCGATGATCCAGGCGAGGCGGTCTTGGGGATAGTGGATGTCGAGGGGAACGTAGGCTCCGCCCGCTTTCAGAATGGCGAGCAGGCTGACGACCAGAGCCTCGGAACGTTCCATGGCGACGCCGACAAGAGTGTCCGGTTTGACGCCGAGACTGTGCAGATGCCGAGCGAGGCGATTGGATCGTTGGTCGAGCTCGCGATAGCTGAGCTGGCGATCGCCTGCGGCCACGGCAATGGCATCGGGAGTGCGGGCGGCTTGTTGCGCGAAGAGGTCGGCGATGGTCGCGTTACGCGGGTACTCCGCTTCTGTCTGATTCAACTCAAGCAACTGCGCGGCTAACATAAATATTCTCCAGAAATAGGTACTCTATGCCCGTACCGAGAAAGGTTTCGATCGCCTCTTCGGGCGTGTTGACGATCGGCTGGCCCTTTACATTAAAGCTGGTGTTCAGCACAAGCTGGCGGCCAGTGGTTTCGCCCACGGCCTGGAGGAGCGCATGGAAGTCCGGATTATCTTTTTCGGAGACAGTCTGCAGGCGGGCGGAGCCGTTTACGTGGGTAATTGCGGGAAGAAGGGCGCGTACTTCCGGCCGCACATCAACGACGCTGATCATGTAAGGCAGGTCGGTTCCAGGAGCGACTTCAAACCAGCGATGCGCCTCTTCCGCGGAACATGCGGGTGCAAATGGACGAAAGGATTCGCGCTTCTTGACCATGGCGTTGATGCGATCGCGCATCTCTGGGCCGCCGGGATCGGCGAGGATGCTGCGATTGCCGAGTGCGCGTGGACCGTACTCCATTCGACCTCGGTACCAGGCGATGACGTGTCCATCTGCGATGAGTCGGGCTGCGCACGCGCACGTGGCTTGAAGCGAATCGAAGCGCTTCCACTGGATCCTGCCGTCGAAGCGATGAAGCGCGGCCACGATGGCGGCCTCATCGTATTTGGGTCCGAAGAGCGGGACGGGAAGGCGATGGTTGGGAATTTTCTGGGCAAGCGATGTGCGGTAGAGCGCGGCGCCGAGGGCCACGCCATCGTCGCCAGCGACGGGCTGGACGTAGACTTCGTCGAATAATCCCGAATAAAAGAGCTTGCCGTTGGCTGTGCAATTCAGAGCCACGCCGCCTGCTAGAGCGATCCGCCGCAATCCTGTCCTCTTACCAAAATGCTCGCAAACATGCATGACCGCACGCTCAAGGCATTCCTGGAGGGCGGCAGCCACGTCTTCATGAGTCGAATTAACGGAGTGGTCCTGGTGACGGCGCGGGATCAGGTGCTGGTCGAGCCAGGCGCGCGTCGCCAGATACTGTTCCCGCTCTTCGCGCGAGTGGTTCAGCTTCAGAATCGGAATGCGAATAGAGCCGTCGTCGCGCAGTTCGACGATCTTCTCGAAGAATGGACGAAAGCGAGCGCGATCGCCATAGGGCGCCAATCCCATGATCTTATATTCGTCGGAATTGAAATCGAATCCGAGGTGTAACGTTACAAGAGAGTAGAGGATACCGATCGAATCATTGGCGCCGATGGTGTGGAGTTTCTCAAGTTGGCCATCTTGAAAATCGTAGACGCTGATGCTTTCGGTTTCGCCCATGGCGTCGTTCACCACGACAAGGCACTCATCCCAACCGGAGGTGTAAGCCGCGCTGGCGGCGTGCGCAAGATGGTGGCCGACCGAGACCACCTTATCTTCAGGAAATCCCGGCAATTCACGGCGCACCTGCGTGAGGAGGGCCTCCCTGGAAAAAACCTGCCGGTAAAGCTTGGCCGAGACTTCGTCTCTCAGGTAGAGCGCTCGATACGGAGAGTAGTCGAAGCCGTGGGCGATCTCGTCGATGTCGCAGATCGAGATGCCGGAGTCAGCGAGACAGGACCGGATTGCGTCGATCGGAAAGTCCCCTGTGTGTTTGTTCCGGCTGAATCTCTCCTGTTCCGAGGCAGCGACCAACTGCCCATCGACGACCAGAGCAGCGGCAGCATCCATTCCCTGTGCAATTCGGTATTCGCGTTCGTCCAAGCCAGGCCACTCGGCTCGTTTAAAGCGAACGGAGTTCTCTAATCCACTAATTCCTAAAATATTCATTACTGGTCCCTTCCATGTAAGAGCTTCAGATATCCTGCATCCTTAATGCGCGACAAATCTCCACTGCTCTCTGCTGGGGGGACAGCAGACTCTTCGATTTCTTTGCCTTCTGAATGTGTATCTAAACGCGAAATGTATTTAATGCACAGTGACCCTTATCACAGACATCTGCGTTCAGTTCACTTGGGGGTTTGGAAAGGGCGGGACTGCCAATGGAAGCACTAATGAATCCTGGAAGAAGCCCAACGTAGCCACGACTAGCACGCGACGGGACAAAGGCACGGGCCCGTCCAAGACGCGCCTCCTGACGGCTCCACGCTGGTGGAGGCGACGATTCCAGGATTCGAACTGACAGATGCACGTGGACAAAATATGTCTTAGTGAGTGTCCCGGCGGTTCAGCGGCTGAAGGCCAATACTCCTGCTCTTAAATCCACTGATACTCGGGAGATTCCGAGGGCTGCTGGGCTAATCAGCCCGTCGTAGTCGAACTGAGAAGGTTTGGGATTGCGGGTCATGAGCGCCGGTTTCTGACGAAACTCCTCCGGGCCTAATCTGAGCGTACGCAGCCAAACCTGTTTGCTCTCGAAATCACCGATCCGCTGCGGCGCCAGGATTGCTGAGTCTTTCTCTCCTGGATTCTGCGGTGGGACCTTGCTGAACAGAATGATGGAGCCAGCTCCAGTGTCGAAAAGAAGATGCACCGGCGTGTGATCGATATCGACGTCAAAGACGGGCATACCTTCATAGAGCCGGAACGGAACGGAGACAGGCAGAGCCGTAACCGGGCCAAAGCGGATCACGCGGGCAGAGTAATCGATGACAAAGGGACTTTGCCCCAAAATATCCATGCCGACAATCGCATCGATACGGACCGGGAAGAGCTTCTGGAAGAAAGAGAGATCGGTAGTGACGACGTGAAGATTGGACCGTTTCAATGGACCAGCCTCGAGCGAGGGCAGGTTTGCCTCTCCGCCCTGTGTTATTCCGCCCAGAACTGCGATGCTGGTCGATTTTTCCGTGAGGAGACCGAGCTTTCTCGCGATTCGCGAATCAAGAACAGAAGGGGTTGTCCCTGTGTCGAGGAAAAAGTTGAGGTTCTTTAGGGGCCCAACGGACCCATGCGCCACCATGAAATAGCCTTGATAAAGATCGAACCGGATGGTTCCGGCTGTCTCGCTCAACACCGGGAGGGAGTCTCTCTCGGGGATGTCGCTGGCATGCGCCTGGTTCGCCAGGAAGGCCAGGCTAACGAGAATGCTCAACAATTGGATAGGGCGACTGCGCATGGAGTTCCACCTCGGTTTTCAGAGGTGATCGTGCGCGACCCCGCTAGGTACCTCAATTCACTCGACCTATATTGAAGGTCGACCATTGATTCCACTGCAGGAGAGAAACTGGAGATCGGCGGGAGAGGAATATCTCCTGGCAAAATAGTTGAAGAAAGCGCCTGGATGATATGTCATCAAGGGAGAGGTAGACTTAGCCATCCTGGAGTTTCCCCAGAACGGAGAGTCGCCACCTCGGAATGGGTTCCACACCGTCCGCTTTGGGGAATTCGAGGCTGATCTACGTATCGGCGAGATCCGCAAGGCGGGTAGTCGCGTCAAGCTCCAGGACCAACCATTCAAAGTCCTCAAGATTCTGCTGGAGAAGCGTGGCGATGTCGTATCGCGCGAGGAGTTACAGTCGCGCATCTGGCCTGAGGACACGTATGGAGACTTCGATCACGCGGTCAACGTTGCGGTTGGCAAGCTGCGGACGGCGTTAGGCGATTCCGCAGACAATCCTTTGTTTATTGAGACGGTCCCGCGACGCGGTTATCGTTTTGTTGCAACGGTCGAAGGGCCGCCGGCGCTGCCTCCTGCGGCAAAACCGCCGATTGGGGCCGATCCAGGGGACGTGGGTAGACCCCCGGAAAGCCACAAGTCGAGAGGCCTGCTGTTCGTGTTTCTCGCAGGCCTTGCGTGTGCGACGCTGTTGGCGGGAGGCGTATGGCTGGGGCGCCGCGGTATGAGGTCGCTGCCCCCGGAGATTCAGCGCCTGACGATCAACCACGGGACGATCCATTCTGCCCGGTTCGCTCCGGATGGCCGGAACGTGATTTATGCCGCGTCCTGGGAGGGTGCTCCGGCCGAGGTTTTCTCCACCGATCTGAAATTCTCAGGCTCGCGATCTCTGGGATTAACCGGGACCGACCTGCTTGCCGTTTCATCCTTGGGGCAGATGGCTGTTCTGCAGCCGGCGGAACCTGAATTCATGGCCGGGATGACGGGCACCCTGGGCCAGGTGCCGCTCACCGGCGGCACGCCCCGGCAGGTTGTCGAAAAGGTCGAATGGGCCGACTGGTCGCCCGACGGCAAGGCGCTGGCCGTTGTCCATAACGTTGCCGGCAAAGTGCGGCTTGAGTTCCCGCTTGGCCACGTCCTCTACGAGACCTCCGGCTGGATCAGCCACATGCGGATTTCGCCGAACGGTCGCGAGATCGCATTTCTCGATCACCCCACCGACGACGATGATGAGGGGAGTGTTTCCATCGTCGATTTGGAAGGACGAAAGACCGTTCTTTCCACTGGATGGGAGAGCGAGGCGGGATTGGCCTGGTCAGCCAGGGGAAATGAAGTGTGGTTCTCGGCCACGCGCGCCGGATTGCAGCGTCAGATTTATGCCGTCGATCTGTCGGGCCATTTGCGCCTGGCCTTTCGCGCACTGGGTGGGGTCACGCTGCAGGATATCGCTCCTGACGGCAGAGTACTCATGACGCGCGATGAACAACGCGCCGGTATTCGGGGCGAGGCTCGCGGAGAAACCAAAGAAAAGGAGCTCTCCTGGCAGGACTGGTCGCTGCCCGTCGATATCTCGCGCGATGGCAAAACGCTGCTCTTTGACGAGCAGGGAGAGCAGACCGGGCCCAACTATACCGTGGCCGTTCGCGATCTGACAGGGTCGCCACCGGTCGCGCTGGGCGAAGGGATGGCCGGCGACTTTTCTCCCGATGGCAAGTGGGTGGCCGCAAGTGTCTCCTACACTCAGTTGGTCCTGCTGCCTACCGGAGCCGGATCCGCCAGGCGGATTGAACGCGACGACATTGAGCAATACGGACACGAGATCCACTGGTTCCCGGACGGCAAGCAGATCCTTTTCACCGGAAACCAGCCGGGACGTGCGGCCCGGTGTTTCGTTCAGAGCATTGATGGCGGCAAGCCGCGCCCCATCACGCCGGAAGGAATCGGCTTCTGCCGGATTTCTCCCGATGGAAAGGTCGTCGCGGCGAACGGCACGAAGTTGAGCGAAGTGGAACTTTACCCGATCGGCGGCGGAGCGCCGCGTCCGATTCCCGGATGGCAACCCGGAGAATCTGTTGCATGGACCTCCGACCCGAACTTCCTCTATGTCGGCCAACACGGGAAGTCGTCGATTCGAATTTTCCGCTTGAATCTACTTACCGGCCAAAGGAAGTTCTTTCAGGAGATCGCGGTGCCCGATGGGCCGGGAGTCTGCGACATGACTCACATTCTTTTCAGCCCCGACGGCCGCGCCTACGCCTATGGTTATATCCGGCTGCTTTCAGATTTGTATATGGTGGCGGGCTTGCGTTAGGGACGCCTTCAGACCTAAGGCCAATGCACTTGGTAACGACGTTTTGGCGGCTGAAGAAAGCCGGATCAGTTCGGACATGGGTTCGCGTCTGGATTCCTGAAGATCACCATCCAACCGAAGGTGTTTGCTTCTGAACCGTAAACTGGTGGAATGCCGCCGATTCTCAATGCGCAGAACATCTCTAAACGATTCGGCGCCACCCCTTTGTTCCAGGGAATATTCTTTGCTGTGCACGAGGGCGACCGGATTGGTCTCATAGGGCCGAATGGGGCAGGGAAGTCTACTCTGCTGGCCATGCTTGCCGGCGAGCAGGAACCCGACACCGGCGAAGTCGCCTACCGCAAGCGCGCTCGCGTTGGTTATGTGCATCAGATTTCGGACTACCCGTCCGGGATCACGGTCCGTAGCACAATCGAAGTGGCGATGGCAAAGGCTGCCGTGCCAGAAAACGAACGCGAGCAGCGTTTGCGCGAAACACTGGGTCGAGCCGGCTTTGCGGATTACGCAGGCTCGACCGGCGAGAGTATGGATGCCGAAGCGGGCAGCCTCAGCGGGGGTTGGCGCAAGCGGCTGGCAATCGCCGAAGCCCTGGTCCTGAAGCCGGACGTTCTGCTGCTCGACGAACCAACAAATCATCTTGACCTTGAAGGCATCGAGTGGCTGGAAGGCTTGCTCGAAGCGGCGAGTTTCGCATTCATCGTGGTGGCACATGATCGCTACTTCCTTGAAAACGTCGCAACAGAAGTTGTCGAGCTGAACCGCATCTACAGCGACGGACTGATGCGCTTGAAGGGCAGCTATTCGAAGTTCCTCGAAGGCCGTGAGGCGTGGCTTGAATCAGAGCAGCGCGCGCAGGAGGGTCTGCGCAATCGCGTACGGACTGAGATTGAGTGGCTCCGCCGCGGCCCCAAGGCTCGTGCCACCAAGGCCAAGGCGCGCATCGATAATGCACACGAGTTGATTGCGCGGCTCGAAGATTCCGAATCCCGCAGCCGCGTAGCCACCGCAGGAATCAGCTTCGATGCCACAAATCGACAAACCAAGCGCCTCATCGAGCTCGATGGGGTCATGATCGCGCTCGGTGGCCGGGAGATTCTGCGCGACGTCAGTTTCGGCCTGAACAACGGCATGAAACTTGGCTTGGTTGGTCCGAACGGATCGGGCAAGACGACGCTCTTGCGCGCAATGACGGGCGAACTGCAGGCGAGCGCGGGAACCGTACGTCGTGCCGCGAAACTGCGCGTTGTCTATTTCTCGCAGATGCGTGAGATCGACACCAATCTCACCCTGCGCCGGGCCCTTGCGCCTGATTCCGATTCTGTGGTCTATCAGGATCGCGTTGTGCATGTCGCCAGCTATGCGGCACGATTCCTTTTCACCAGCGAGCAACTCAATCAGCCGGTGGCGCGGCTGAGCGGAGGGGAGCGCGCGCGTGTGCTGATCGCGCGGCTGATGCTGGAGCCCGCGGACGTGCTTATTCTCGATGAGCCGACAAACGACCTTGATATTCCTACGCTCGAGATTCTGGAAGAAGCGCTTCTCGAGTTTTCCGGGGCGGTAGTACTGGTGACCCATGACCGCTATTTGCTGGACCGCGTAACGAATGCAGTGGTTGGTTTGGATGGCTGCGGAAATGCGGAACTTTTCGCGGATTATCGGCAGTGGGAGGAATGGCGGGCTGAAGGCGGCGGATCGGGAAGGCGCGGCGCCGCTGAGACGAAACAACCGCGGCAGGCTGCGCAGATCGGTCAGATCCCCCCTGGCGCTGCCTCAAAGAAAAAGCTCTCTTACATCGAACAACGGGAATTCGATGGCATCGAAGCTCGCGTAGAAGCTGCGGATGCCAGGCTCCAGGCTGCGCGCGAGCGCATCGAAGATCCTGCGGTTGCGACCGACGCGAGCGCATTGACGGAAGCATTCGCGGAGTTGGAATTGGCGCAGGAAGAGCATGATGCAGTTTATGAACGCTGGGCGATTCTTACGGAGAAGATCGGCGGCTGATGTCTGGCGGAGTGCGATCGGCGAGCGTCGCACTGACGATCATCCGGGGCCGATTAGATCAATTTGTTGAACATTTCATCCGGAATGATGGGGGAAATCTTCAAAGAAGATGAAATGTCGTTCTCCACTTCGGGATGCTGGGGATACAATCGGCAAGGCATGTCCGACTCGCTCAATCCGCGCTCCGAAAAAATCATCAAGTTGCTTCTTAAAACCGGTACCGCAACGATCGAGGAGATTCTCGATGTCGCAGGATCCTCTGCACCCAGTATTCGGCGCGATCTGGCGCGATTGGAGGGGCGAGGTCTGATTCGCCGTACCCACGGCGGCGCAACGCTAGTCGAACCCCTGCTTTATGAGCCTTTTCGCTTTGACAGCTCCTTCCTGGCCCGCGAACAACGTCACGCCACAGAGAAGCGCCGCATCGGTTTGGCGGCAGCTGAATTGGTCCAGGCTAACGAGACGGTGGGCCTGACGGCCGGCACAACCACGACGCATGTAGGACGCAGCCTGCGCCACCGCGAAAAGATACAAGTCGTAACCAATGCCATCAATATCGGCATGGAACTTTGCAACCAGCCCGGTATACGCGCCTACGTGACAGGCGGCGTGAGCCCGTGGGCCTGGTCGTTCTCGCTTACGGGCAATGCAGCGCTCACGTTTCTGGATAACGTCTATATGGACAAGGTGTTCTTGAGTGTGACTGGGCTCGACGCCGAGCGGGGCGCCACCACTCTTGAGACCGACGAGGCATTGGTTTACCGGAAGATGCTCAAGCAAGCCAAGCAGGTGATCATTACAACCGATTCCAGCAAACTCGGCAACGTCAGCCCTGCTTTTATCTGCCCAGCCAGCGATATCAATATATTGATCACTGACACTGGCGCTTCTCTTGAGGCAGTCGCTCCATTCGAACGCCAGGGTATTCGTGTGATCCGCGTATAGAGCGCCCTATTGCGCAGCCTTCGCCTGAAATTCCCGAGCCGCGAACTCCCGATGCAAAAGGCGGACAGCCTCGTGCACATCTGCCTCAAGCTCCGATAGACCTGAGCGCGCATGCTTTCCATTTCGCTCCGCGCCCCCATTGCCGTTCGCAGCAGGTATGCGGGACAACGATCCATGGAGATGCGTAACTCCGCTTCGGCGCAAAACCTCAACCAGACTGCTTAATTGCAGCCCACTCCGGCCATGACATCCAAGCGGCCAGCCGCCAGCTTGCGCACCTCTGCGATCGACGTTGCGCCGGTGAGCACATCGGCTTCGCCACCCGAGGTCAACAGGCAATCGACGCCGCATCGGATCACATCCTCGAGAGTTTCTCCAATATCCGGCGTGTCGTCGAATGCCCGGTGGAAGGTCACTTTCATAGGCCTGGCCAGTTCTACCAGTTCGCGGGTCTTCTCCACATTCACGCGGCCATCCGGATGCAAAACGCCGATGGCGACGCCGGCGGCTCCAGCGGCCTTTGCTTGCTCGATCTGACGCTTTATTTCGCCGAATTCCGTCGGAGAGAATGCGAAATCCCCAGCACGAGGACGAATCAGCACAAAAACCGGAATCGACAGGGTTTCAATAGTCTCAATCATCAGGTCAAGGTCCGGCGATACTCCGCCGATCGAAAGCTGAGAGCAAAGCTCGATTCGATCGGCGCCACCGCTTTCGGCCGCTCGCGCGGCCTCTAACGTCGTTACACATAACTCAAAAAGAGGGACTTTCATGGCAAGGACACATGCTTTCCAGGGCGTGACTCAATTGGGCTCATTCGAGCGATTGAATATGTATCGGAAGGTGACTTGGCAGCACTTTCGCTCTGAGCATATATCAAAGCTCGGAATTGTCCATCAAAATTTGGCCGTAAAGCCATCTATTGCTCAAATTTTTGATCATTGGTGAGCAATTTATCAGAACATTCGAAATGAAAAATGACGCCGGGGCCGAATGACTGCAGTCATCCCCATTGCGAAACGAGCAGCCACGGAATTCCGATGTAGATTGATTGCATCATTATATTATTCAATAATATACGAAATATATGGATATCGGATGCTACCTTGGATTACTCACCTAATCCCATTTCTCTTGAAGATCTTCATCGATTCCTTACGGGATTTCTGCGTTACTGCTGACAGTGGCCGATTACGCCATCAGGAAGCAGAATTTCCACAATCTTGATCATTTTGTCTTGATCCGGTCATTTTTTGCTTGCTAATGGATTCGCCTAGCGTTAATGTTCTTGCCAACCTACTCTTGGGCTTTGCGCCACGAGACGACAGTTAAAAGAGTCGTTTGCTCTTAGCGCTGAAACGGACAAAGAGAGCAGACTTGGCCCGGTCACTGAAGAAGGCCAAGCTCATCAAGTTTGAACCACTTTTTTGGATGGATGTGATGCGCAGACAGAACGGTCTATCGCGAGTTTCCGAGAGCGGACGCCATCGCTCTTTGTCAAAGATTGCGATGCATCGATCGTTTCTGTTCCACGCCTCTTTTGAATAGCCCTGGGGCGATAGTTTCCTTGCAAGTCTTCCGCTCCATGACCTCAGAAATCAACCATCGATGCCCAACGAGCGCATCGACTACCACTGGATTTCAAATGCGGCGGCAATCACTTATCTGAATATTGAAGTCCTGTTCAACCACGCGCCGCAGCCATTGGGGGTGGTTGCGATGGATGGTGTGCCGTTGAGCCACGACGATCCTCAGGGAGAGCTGGTGAGTTGGCAAAAGCATCTTGTGATTCCTCCGGGCGCGCGGGTCGAGTTTATCGTAGATGGGCCTGCGGAAAGTGAAGACGCGCTGCTGGTGACGCGCACGGTAGATACCGGTCCGGGCGGCGAGAACGATCCGAACCGCATGCTTGCGATGATCGTTGCGAAAGCGGCTGCGCCGGAGCCGCGATCGAGGCTGAGCGGTTCTCCGGACCCGCTGGCTGCGAGCGCTATCCCGTGGCTGGGCAGTGTGGCGCCGGTGCGCGTGCGTCGGCTGTATTTTTCAGAGAAGCTTGACGATCCGAATGACCCGACCAGTGCCGTCGAGTTTTATCTCACCGAGGAAGGCCAGCAGCCGAAGATGTTCGACATGAATTCAAGCGAGCCCAACATTGTGGTGCAGCAGGGAACGGTGGAGGATTGGATTGTTGAGAACAGGTCAAGTGAGCTGCACGATTTTCACATCCATCAGCTTCATTTTGTGTTGATCGATTATATGGGGAAGCCAGTTAACGAGAATTTTTTGCGCGACACAGTGAATGTCCCTTATAACACCGGACGCAGCCTGAGTTATCCGAGCGTCCGTTTGCGGATGGATTTTCGAGACCCAAATATCATTGGTATCTTTGTCTATCACTGCCACATTCTTGAGCACGAGGACAAGGGAATGATGGGATCGATTCGCGTTGATCTACCCGCCGCGAGAAATAACCAAGCGACAGATGCGGCACGCCGGAGGAATAAATCCGATGCAGAGGCTCCTTCGCGAGTGGCCCAGCATTTAATGAAATCTCGATGAATTGATGCGCCCCTATATATACGTGGCGCCGACGCACAACGTTCGCGGATTCATTCGATTTTCACCGAATAAGCACCCTGAAGTAACGAATAGGAAATATATCTCTTCCAGTTGAGTCTCCCAACTCAACATAGAGGTTTTAGATGACCGTGAAGTCCCTCGCATCCGGGGCTATGCATGTTGTTCGTACCGGACTGGTATCCGTCTCAATATTCCAGTTCGCACTGGGCAACAGTTTTGCTGCCGGAGCTTCCCCTGCGCAGCAGCCATCACGCGATAACGATACTGCCAACCGATCAAGCACGTGATCGTGATTGTTGGCGAAAACCGCAGCTTCGATCACGTCTTTGCAACGTATGTGCCGAAAAAAGGCGAACAGGTTTGGAATCTCCTGTCCCAGCAGATTGTGAAGGCCGATGGGACCCCCGGTAAGAACTTTGCCAAGGCGGAACAGCTTGCAGCCAGTGACACGAGTTCCGACGGATACCTGCTCGACCCGTCCGCGAGTTCGTTTGCCGGCTCCGTCCTGCCTGCGCCGCTTGTCGGAGGCCCGACGGACTCCTATGTCAAGAACGACAGCCTCACATTGGCAGTGCAGTCTGAAAACGGCTTGCCTGCCGATTACTATGCGTATCTCGTTACCGGGGGCACGGGCTTAAAGTCGAAGACCCCCGACACTCGTATCACGAACGTGAATGCGCTTCAAGCCGGTCCGTTCCAGCTTACGAATGGAGACACCTTCACCTATAACTCCTACGCAGCCAGCCCGGTCCATCGGTTCTACCAGATGTGGCAACAACTGAACTGCAATGCAGCGAATGCCACCCAAGACAATCCGTCCGGATGCAGTGCGAAGTTGTTTCCGTGGGTGGAGGTAACTGTGGGCGCCGGTACGAATGGCCTTGCTCAACTCTCGAACTTCAACACCGAATACGTCGCCGGCGATACGACTACCGGTGAGGGTTCGACCTCGATGGGTTTTTACAATATGCAAAACGGCGACGTGCCCTACTTCAAGCAACTGGCCGACACGTATGCCATGAGCGACAACTTCCATTAATCGGTGAATGGCGGCACGGGAGCCAATCACATCATGTTCGGGCATGCCGACATGATCTGGTTCAGCGATGGCAATGGAAATCCGGCGGTTCCGCCGCATAACGTGACGGTCGATCCTGGGACGGCGAATGCCGGCGTGGTCGACGAAGTTGAAAACCCGAATCCCGCGACAGGCACCAATAACTGGTATTCCGAAGACGGATACGGCGGCGGTTCCTATGGAGCAGCTTCTTATGGAGGCGGGTCCTACACGAATTGCTCTGACACGACACAGCCTGGCGTCGCTGAGATTCGTAACTACCTCAAGTCCCTTCCGACACCGATCAATCCGCGCTGCGAGAAAGATCGCTACTACCTGTTAAACAACTACAACCCCGGATATTTCGGCAACGGCAATAACGCCTATACCGATACCAATGCGAATAACACGGTCTTCACCATTCCGCCGTCTTCGGTGAAGAGCATCGGCGATTCACTGATCGCTGCGAACGTCTCCTGGAAATACTACGGCGACCAGTGGAACAATTACGTTCCCGATCCCTACCAACTGAACTTTGCGGCCATCGGGAAGAATACGGATGAGTACTGCAACATTTGCAACCCTTTCCAGTACGACACTTCCATCATGAAAGACGCGACGGTCCGCACTGCTCACATTCAGGATACTGCGAACCTCTATGCCGACATCAAGGATGGCAATCTTCCCGCGGTCTCGATCGTGAAGCCCAGCGGATTGGTCGACGGTCACCCGTCGTCTTCAAAGATCGACCTGTTTGAAGGATTCGTGAAGAAGATCGTGGATGCCGTGAAGGCGAATAAGGCGCTCTGGGCAGACACCGCCATCTTCATCACCTTCGACGAAGGCGGCGGTTACTATGACTCAGGATTTGTTCAGCCTGTCGACTACTTCGGCGATGGCACGCGTATCCCGCTGATCGTTGTTTCGAAGTACTCGACAGGCGGCCACATTTCGCACGAGTATTCCGATCACGTCTCGATCGTGAAGTTCATCGAAAGAAATTGGGGACTGAAGACGATTACGAAGCGCAGCCGCGACAACTTCCCCAACCCAATCACGACTGCGGATAATCCTTATGTGCCGGTGAACAGCCCTTCACTTGGCGACTTATTCAGCCTCTTCAGCTTCACCGATAGCGAATAAAGAGGCCGAACAGCGAAAGCGCCGGAGTCTGTCCGCCGACTCCGGCGCTTGATTTTGATTGCTGGGACAGTGGGCCGCGGGATTAGTTGGATTTCGAGCCGTATAGCCTCAGTGAACAGGACCTATGCCTGCATGTTTCGCGAGGGCGTCGCGGTCTGGAACGATCAGTGTTGACCGGCGCTGTTCGACCAGGCCCAGGCTCTTAAGATCATTCAGGCTGCGGGTGACTGTCTCGCGGGATGTACCGATGCACTCACCGACCTCTTCGTGTGTGAGCAGGAATCGGATTTCAGATCCCCTTTCTGTCTGCCGACTGCCAGAACACCATTCGAGTAGCAGACCGGCGAGCTTCGCCTCCACAGACGAGCCGAGGCCGACTATCTTTAATTTGTTGCAGGCCCGCATGGAGTGCCTGCTCAACTCGCGTGCGATGTTCCGTCCTGCGACAGGATGGCGGAGGAGGAAGTTCAGAAAGTCCTGGCGCTCGAGCAATGCGATTCGGCATGGATAGCGCGCTTCTGCTCGTATCGCGGAGCAATTGCCGGAAATCGCAGCGATGAGCCCTAGGATTTCTCCGGGGCCGGCGATGTCGAGAATGAGTCGCCTGCCCGCCGCCGAACTCATGGAGACGCAAACTTTCCCTGAGAGCAGGAACAGGACGTTGGATGGAGGCTGCCTCTCCTTTATCAGAATCGTCGCGGCGGCACAGTTAAAGTATATTGCGCGCGATTGAAAATCGTTCAGTGCTTCCATTGGCAATTCCCTGAAGAATTCTCCCCTTCCATCAGGTAGCTGGGCGCGGTCGCATGGCGCGCCGGAAGAGATTGGCCCTGGGAAATTGCCCGCCAACTCCCGGTCGGATTGGCTGGCGCCGCATGGGCCGGATTGGTTGCTCTGCTCTGTCTCCGTTTGAATTAGTTGTGATGGATTCATTTATCGTCCTTTACCGTTTTAGGTTGCTTCGATTGCGCAGGGAGCGCATTGGCGAAGGCTTGGTGTTCGGAGTTCTCTGCAGAAACCCGATATCTCCTCTGTCTCCGATTCCGTGGCAATTCCGTAATCGCGTTGCGAAGAGTCTGACAACTGCTCGGGAGGTACAGGCCGGCCAATATAGTAACCCTGCGCTTCATCGCAGCAGTGGTCCCATAGAAACTCCAGATGTTCGGCCGTTTCAACCCCCCCGGCGATGACCCGCAGATGCAGGCTTTGCCCTGCTCGGATCATTGCGCGGACTTTGGCATTGTCGTCGCAATGGATGTCAATCCTGCGAACGAAGGACGGACCAATCTTGAGCGCCGCAAGGGGTAACGTTCGGAGACTGCTCAGGCTGAACCCGGAAGAGAGCAAGTTATCGGCCGATACGTGTACACCTTTATCCTTTGCGACCCTGAGAATGGAAGCCGCAGGGTCCGGATTCTTCATCAGTACATCCGCGGTGATTTCCAGCTCCAGAAACTGAGGATCCAGACCGGTCGTGCTGAGGGTCGCGAAAAGGATCCCGAGGAAATCCCTGTCCTGTAGCTGGTTCTCAGAGATTTTGACCGTGACTGTCCTCGCGGGAATGCCTGCATCCACCCAGGCTCGGGCTTGCGAGCATGCTTTGTGCAGGATCCAGGCGCCGATTTTGAGAATCATCCCGGATTCCTCCGCGATGGGAATGAATTGCGCCGGAGGGACCAAACCGCGCGTGGGATGCATCCAGCGACAGAACGCCTCCGCCCCGATGACTGCTCCCGTTTTGAGTTCAATTTTGGGCTGGTAGTGCAGTGTCATTTCCTTTCGTTCCAGAGCGTGTCGTAAGTCACTTTCGATGGTTTGGCGCTCCGCCGGGTCGGTTTTTCCGGGAAGACTGAACGAGGGATAATTTCGGGGCCGATTTTGCATCGTGCGACGCTTCGCGGTATCCGCATTCTTGCCCTTAGCGTGGAGGCGATTGCCGAGAATCGCTGCGGTCGCCCCTGCTACGCTCGCCTTTTTGGCCATGAACTCGCCGAGTTTTTGCAGCAGTTTGTCTGGCTCGTCCGTGATCGTCGCGTCCGCGAAAGCGTCCCACTCATCGGGAGAATTGGCAATGCAAATCACAGGGGTAAGCGATCTGGAGGCTCGAATCAGGAAGGTGAGTCTCTCCCTGGATTCGGCCGGGATGGAATGACCCAGGAGCACGAGGTCGAAATCGTCGCTCTTGAAGTGATCGATCGCCTCTCTGACTGAGTGCGCCGCCGTGACGATGTATCCCACGGATCGCCACGCGGGGAGTTGAGCCGCGATCAGCGAAGAATCCATGCAGACGGCCAGGACAATAGTTAGCGGCACCCAACGCCTCCAGTTTGCCGAAATTCAAGATGGCCCGACCCAACCGCCCTGTATTTAGATTTAGTATTCAATTCGGTATCCATAGATAATTGGATAAGGCCATCTAGCTTGCATCGGCTTGAATTTCAATTGCCGAAGAATCACTGGACCTTTTCTCATGCCGATGAGTCAATCGGGTGCGCGGTAGCGCGATTCTGCCTTTTCGATGCTGAACGGCTCTTGAAATCCTGGGTCGGCATCTTTCGCCATAAAATTGTCGCGGACAGCCAGATCGCCACAGATTCATCGATATTGAGAGGTAAGCTTCCAAATTGTGACGCTTGTCGCTGCGTAATTAACTTGTGAAATTGAATGTAGTGAATTGTCTAGACTATAACCATCCGTTGCTTGCCTAAACATCTGTAGGAATCCCTGCGCAATTCTTGTAGGAAACCTCCTACAGAGCATTCCGCCAAGACGCGATTCAATTAACGGTGTCCAGGCCGTGGTTGACCGCATACCGAATCAACTCCGCGGACGCCTTCATATGCAGCTTCTCAAGTATGCGTGTCCGATAGGTGCTGACTGTTTTTACGCTCAATGAAAGTTCATCGGCGATTTCTGTTGTGGTTTTTCCAGCCGCGATCATGCGCAGGACTTCGAATTCGCGATCGGAGAGGATTTCGTGGGGCGGCCGCGACAGATCCGCGTCAAGGCCGGCCGCCAGTTTTTCAGCCAAATCCTGGCTCAGATATCGGCCTCCACCGATCACCTTGCGAATAGCCTGGACCAGTTGAGAGGGAGCGCTCTCCTTTGCAAGGTATCCTGATGCTCCCGCTTTGAAGGCCCGAACGGCAAATTGCTCCTCCGAGTGCATGCTGAAGATGATCACAGGGAGTTTGGGGCGTTCAGTCCGGATTTGTTTGAGCACCTCAAGACCGCCACGTCCAGGCAGTTCAACGTCAAGGATCACCACATCCCAGTGCTCCCGGCCAATCAGATCGAAGGCTTGCTGGGAGCCCCGTGCGTCTCCGAATGTGGTTCCCTCGAATGCATCCTCGAGAATCCTGCGGAGGCCCTGGTGGATGACGGCATGATCGTCAACGATCAATATATTCATGGTCCACCTTGGGCGTCTCGCCGGCGTATTGCAACGGCATGCGCAATGTAACTGTGGTGCCGCCGGCATGTCCGCTTTGGATGGAAAACTGAGCACCCAAGAGGAGCGCGCGCTCGTGCATGCCAAGGACTCCAAGCGCCTGCGTGTGCGCGAGCATATCCACGTGGAATCCGACCCCATCGTCGTTGATGGTGAGAATTGCATTGGATTGCTCTCGGACAAGCGAGACAACTACGTTCCTGGCCTGTGAATGTCGAGCAACGTTCGTCATGGCCTCCTGAAAGATCCGAAACAACGCAATGCTCTGGTCGCTTGAAATGGCGAGCCGATCCTCGGGCACTTCTGCCGCACATGAAATTCCGGTGCGTTGCTGAAACTGTGTGGCGTACCATTCGATCGCCGCACCCAGGCCGACTGCATCGAGCATTTCCGGCCTCAATTCGGTCGCGAGCCGCCGAACCAGTGCGATAGTGGAGTCGATAGATTTCATCGATTCTTCCACCATTGGGACCCATACGTATCCGCCTCCCCCGTGCTTTCGCACGATCCAGTCCAAATCCATCTTGATTCCCGTCAGTACGGATCCCATTTGGTCATGCAGCTCCCGCGCAATCCGAAGGCGTTCTCTCTCGCCGGCAGTTTGCAGTCGCGCTGCCAATGCGCGCAACTGGTCTTCAGACCACCGAAGCTTATCCTCGGCCTGCTTGCGTTCGGTGATGTCACGAAGGATGACCGTATAAATTCTTTCCCCGTGGGCCTGCAGGAAGGAGATTGTGGCCTCAATCGGGAACTCTTCGCCGTTGCAGCGGACGCCAGATAAAGTCGCCGGCGAGGTCATGGAGCGTGCCGTCGCACCTTCCCCGCCAAAGCGCCGGATGTGCTCGCGATGATCCGCCCGCAGCGATTCAGGGATGAACCGGTCGATTGCGGAACCGATAGCTTCAGATGCCCCACACTGAAAGATCTCTTCCGCGGCCCGATTGAAAACGATGATGCGCTGCTGCTCATTCACGGAAATCACGGCATCCATCGCGGAGTCGACAATGCCGCGCAGTTTGGCCTGACTCTCCTTCAGGGCCTCCTCGGCAAGCTTGCGATCGGTGATATCGCTCGCGGCTCCGAACCATTCCACGATCACGCCGTTCGCATCCTTGAGGGGGACCGCACGCGAAAACGTCCACCTTAAATTGCCGTCCGCAAGCAGCACTCGGTGTTCCGATTCAAAAGTGTCCCGGGTCCGGATGGCTTTGTCGATGGCCGCCATCACCCGCGCCCGATCGTCGGGATGAATGTATTTTTGAAGCCAGGTCTCGGTCTCAACATCCGTTTCGAGGCTAAACTCCCGGCTCTGCAGATGGCGCATCTCGCGCCAATCGGCGCTCATCCGATACACAGCATCCGTACTCGCCGTGACAAACGCGCGAAAGCGTTCCTCGTTCTCACGCAACGCCTGCTCTTTTTCGAGATCCTTGATTCGGACCAGGTTGCGGCGGTAGCGATCGATCACTACGCTGGTGAGAGCTCCGAAGCAGCAAAAGACAACCAAATAGATGGCTTCCGTTGTGCTTTTGATCGTCCATTTTCCACTGATCGGGAAGATCCAAAAGAATGCCAGCAGCGCGGAAGATGCAGTAGCCGCCATTCCGGCCCATAGGCCCATACACAACGCGACAATTACCACACCGGGATAGAACGTTGCGAAGGGCGGCAGGCCGATCCCAAAACGCCGCGTTAAGACTTGCCGTAGCAGAAAACCCGCCCCAGCCACAACAACCGCAGATGCGAGGCGAACCGCGAAATGACCGAGCTGGGGCTTTGCAACGGCTTGCACGGGAGCGTTCTCGGGCATGTTTGAGTCTCGGATCTGACCCGAGGGAAGTGACGCAGAAGTATAGAGCGAAATAGGTATTTTTACGTGTGCTAATTGTCACACCTGGTCCGGAACTCATAGGCCGACTGATTGCCCGGGAGTATGCCTGATCTGAGATGGAAGCTTTGCCTGCACTGTAACTCCCGAGTCGGGAGCTTTCGTTTGGCCACAGGTGCATACTTCACAAATAAATCGGGTGACTCGTCACACGAAGAGACGAAACGAGAAGGGGAGCACTTCGGTCTATAAGTGATTGAGCATCTTTCGAATCGGTCAGTCTCACGTGAGTTGCCTCTCGCCGGCCTCGTCGAATTTCCACAGCGGGTGAGCAAAAGAGATCAGTTTGCAATGTTATTTCCTTCCACGATGTCGGGAACTGACTCAAGAAAGCCGCCGTCCTCGGCTCTCAGATCCAGGAAAGCACGATGCCAGAAGGAAGAGTCACCGATGGAAACGAGACCGCCCAAGACAATTCTTCTGATCGAAGATCGCCCCGAAGAAGCTCGACTGATCCGCGAGATGCTGAACGATGTAGGAGCGTGTGTCTTTGAATTAGCCCATGTCGAATCCATGAACGACGCCGAGGAGTCTCTTGCAAGGCATTTGGTTGACATCGTTCTTATGGACCTGGGATTAGCCGATACGCATGGATTAGCGGCGGTCCGGAGGGTTCGGGCAGCCGCCCCGCGCGTTTCAATCGTGCTGCTGTCGAGTGCGGACGACGAGGCGATCGCAGTTCAAGCAATGCAGGAGGGCGCACAGGACTACCTCATTAAGAGCCAGATTGAGCCGCGCGAGCTACTTCGATCTCTCCTGAATGCAACTGAGCGCAAGACGATTGAAGAGGTGTTGTTCATCGAGAAGGAACGGGCTCAAGTTACGCTTGATTGCATCGGCGATGCCGTGATTTGCACTGGCGCGTCGGGCAAGATCACCTTCCTTAATCCGGTGGCGGAGAGGATGACGGGCTGGCCGGTCAAAGAGGCAACCGGACGGGCAATGAATGAGACTTTCCATATAGTGGATGCAATTACGCGCAAGACCATTCTCGACCCGATGGCCAAGGCTACCTTGCAAAACCGGACAGGCAAACTGCCGTTAAATTGTGTCTTAATTCGCCGGGACGGGCATGAAGTATTCATTGAAGACTCCGTCGCTCCGATCCGTGACCGTAACGGCCAGGTTGCCGGAGCAGTGATCGTGTTTCGCGACGTGACGACCACGCGCGAATTGGAAGCGAAGTTGATGCATTCCGCCGAACATGACTTTCTTACCGGGTTGCCCAATCGAATGCTCCTAAATGACCGCGTAGGCCAGGCGATCGCGCTTGCACGGCGACAGGGGGGCCAGGCCGCGGTGCTGTTTCTTGATCTGGATGGGTTCAAGCAGATCAACGATTCCCTGGGGCATCTCGTCGGCGACAAGGTTCTTCAGGCCGTCGCAAAGCGGCTGCAGGATTGTGTGCGTGGCCCGGATACAGTCAGCCGGCAAGGAGGAGATGAGTTTGTCGTACTGCTGCAGGAACTTCAATGCTCCGACGATGCCGCAGCCACGGCGGGAAGATTGTTGAAGGCAGTGGCAGATATCCATTCGATCGATCAAAGTGAGGTGTCCATCACGACAAGCATCGGCGTAAGCATCTATCCGCGCGATGGCGGAAATGCGGAGACTCTCATCAAGAGTGCCGACTCCGCGATGTATCACGCCAAGAAACTTGGCAAGCATGGCTATCAATTCTTCATCCCGGAGATGATTCTTGAAAATGCGGAGCGCAAATCGATCGAGCAGGACCTCTGGCTCGCCTTGGAGAGGAAAGAGTTTGTGCTGCACTACCAGCCGCAGATCGATCTTAGGACAAGAACAATCGTCGGGGCCGAAGCGCTGATTCGCTGGATCCATCCAACGCGAGGGACGGTACCCCCGGCGCAATTTATTCCCATCGCAGAGGAATCCGGCCTGATGCTGCCAATCGGCGCCTGGGTTCTGCACGAAGCATGCACCCAAGCCAAAGCCTGGGCGGACGCTGGTGAGCCAGCGAGGACCGTGGCAGTGAACATCTCGTGGATTCAGCTGCAGAGCGAAAGTTTTCTGGAGAGTCTGTTCGCAACACTCGAGACGACCGGCCTAGACCCAGGCTCGCTGGAGCTGGACATATCCGAAAGTATTCTGAGTAAACATACAGCGCGCATGAGATCCATCCTGAGAGCGTTGAGGGACAGAGGGATCAGGGTGTCGGCCGATAACTTCGGCATTGGTCACTTAGGCTTTGACAGCATGGAAATGTTACCTTTCGATGCCCTGAAGATAGACAGATCGTTTGTTCACAGAGTGACGGGCAACGACGTTGATCCGAGCCGGATGAGAGCAGTTCTAGATGTTGCGCAGACTTTTAACGTGAGAATCATCGCGGAAGGCGTTGAGTCCTCTGAAGACCTGGCGTTTTTGTGGGTGCACGGCTGTGACGAAGCGCTGGGCTACTACTTTGCCCCACCGGTGGCGGCGGAGCAGCTCAATGAGATGTTCCGATCGCAAGAGCTTCTGGGCGAGGGAAATCCATTCAGCACAGCGGTAAACTGAGCCACCTATCGATTTCCAGGTTTCCTGAGTAAAAGTGAACATCGCTCGTTGCCCTGCATGAGCAATAATGCGCAAAGGTGCCTACACCAAAAGCGGCGGCAGCGATGCCTGACGATACGGCTACAGTTCCCGGAAGGTAGCACCCCTTTTTCGCTGCCGCTGCCCATATTCTTCATATCCCGACGCGATACCTTATCGCCAGTTTGCAATTCCATGCGACAAAGTCATCGAAAACGTATTGCGTCCGAGAGGATTCAGTGTGGCCACTTCTTACGGCGCAATCCGTGAACACATTGAGCAAGGCACGCGCGAATTCGGCCCATGTCGAATGATGCGTACACGCTGAACTGACTCTATCCACTCCGGCCCCGACAGTTCGCGGTATCCTTCGATAGGATTTGCAGCGAAAGAAGTCTCTGCAAGAAAGACACGCAGAGATTGCGAGGTATCGAAGGAGTGGGATGGACGATTTCTGGACTAGGCGAAAGTTCTTGCGCGGGGCAGCGGGATCCGCGGCTTCAATGACACTTGCACCTCTGGATGGCAGTGCGTTGGCCTATGGTGCGGGAAAATCGGCGCTTCAGGGTCGATTTGTGACCCATGTCTCGATCGTGCGCGTAAACCAGATCGAAGTAACTCCCGACCATTCGATCGGCGAAGACGAGGCCGCAGACAATAGTCCGGACCATATCCGCTCGCGACGCGAGGCCTTTGCGCGAGGCTGTCCTGAAGGCAAGATGACCTGGGCGATCAGCTGGCTTGCGCTGAACGATACGCGGCAGGAGTACATGGATGCGCGGCGCCTGCTCGCTTCCTATCACGAACAATACGGCGACGAGGTCACCTTTATTCCCGGGGGCTATTTCGCGCCCATGTACGACACGCGCGAACACATTCGCGGGACGATTCACAAGGCGCTTCAATTGATCTCGGAAATGGTGGGAAACGGATATCGCCCGGAGTGCTTGGTCGCCGGGTTCATGGACGCGGAGAACCAGCGGTTTCTCGCCGAAGAAGAGGGCATTCACGTTTGCCAGGGCCAGATCTGGAGCCAGCACGGCATCGACAACGGCGATGGTGACGGCGGCATCTGCTATCCCTACTACCCGAGTCGCGAGCACTACCTGAAACCGGCGCAGGGTCCCGCGGATTTTATTGACGGCGTCTGCCTGGACGGCTGGACGTGCGATTTTCTGGCCGCCCGCCGCAATGGTTTCGAGGGCGGGTTTAACAGCCGCATGGGCGTGGGTCCAATCGAAACGGTAGGAAATCTGGGCGTAGAAGCAGGACGCAAGGAGATGATGGCTACGACCGCGATGCACCTCGATCAGGGCCACGCTTTGAATGGATTTGGTTGGGTAACGGGAATCTGGGAGGTATCGGTCGGCCATGATAAAGACCTGGCCTGGTGGCTGCAGGCGGTGAAGGAGAGATGGCCGGACACACAGGTGATGACCGAAGGGGCGTTCGGCATGGAGTGGCGGAAGCATACGCCCAACAACGCGTCACTCAACTACCGCTTCAACGCCAAAGGGACAGGTGCACCCGGCTCGGAGAAGGAGTTGGAAATCCGTTGGTTCATGAACCAGGAGTTTCGGCTGGGATTGCTGAATAACTGGACAACGGATGCTCCCGTCATGGTGATCGACTTTACCCGGTATGACTTGCCCGCGCATGAACCCGAGGGACTGCAGCGGGAATGGAGCTTGATGAACGTGCTGAACCAAAAGGGCACGAGACCGCAGGACAAGCCGATCCGTTTGGGACAATTGGCTTCAGAGGATCAGAGGCGCATCTTTGCGCGGTGCCCAGAGTTGAAGAAACTGGCCTGAGAAATGCGTCATTTCTTCCTTGCTATGAGCAGCATCACGGCCTCGCGCCTTTTGTTTGCAACACCTCAACCAGTAGACTTCGAGAGAGCGGTTTCGAACGTGGAGATCATCGAGTGAAGGCACTGGTCAAGAGCAAGGCAGAGCGTGGACTCTGGTTGGAAGACATCGCTGAACCCGCGATTGGCATTAATGACGTGCTGATTCGGGTGCGTTATACCGGCATCTGCGGCACGGATGTTCACATCTACGAATGGGATGAATGGGCACAAAAGACGATCAAGGTGCCGATGGCGATTGGCCATGAGTTTGTCGGCGAAATCGTCGCCGTCGGGTCGAATGTCAATGACTTTTTCGTCGGTGATATTGTGAGCGGGGAGGGTCACGTTGTTTGCGGCCGGTGCCGCAATTGTCTGGCCGGGAGGCGGCACCTTTGCGCTTCCTCTGAAGGCGTCGGCGTGAATCGCCCAGGAGCATTCGCCGAACTGATTTCGCTCCCAATGACGAACATATGGCGGCACAATCCAGGCATTAACCAGGAAGTTGCAGCGATCTTCGATCCTTTCGGCAACGCGGTTCACACGGCTCTTTCCTTCCCGGTGTTAGGAGAAGACGTGCTCATTACCGGGGCCGGACCCATTGGCGTGATGGCGGTGGCGGTAGCCCAGCGCGCCGGTGCGCGACACGTCGTGATCACGGACCTGAACCCCTATCGGCTCGATCTGGCTCGAAAGATGGGCGCGACTCTAGCAGTGAATCCAAACGATACGCCACTTGCCGATGTGCAGAGGCAGCTGAAAATGACAGAAGGCTTCGATGTCGGACTAGAGATGTCAGGGAGTCCGCAGGCGTTAAGCAGCATGATCGAGAACATGAGCCATGGCGGAAAGATTGCCGTGCTTGGAATCCCTGCCAAGAATGCGCCAATGGATTGGCGGCCGGTCATTTTCAACATGCTGACGATCAAAGGCATCTATGGCCGCGAGATGTACGAAACCTGGTACAAGATGTCCGCGATGCTGGAGTCCGGCCTGGACATTGCGCCGATAATCACGCATCGATTCGGCTACAACGAGTTCGAGAACGGTTTTGACGCAATGATCTCGGGACATACGGGAAAAGTTGTTCTGGACTGGACATCCGCGAACTGATGACCCATTGCAACATTAGGCGGAAGATTGACGCTGGCGCGAGTTCGATGATATCGTTCCCACCGGAACGGCTTCCGTATGCCTTGCAGCGTAACGCCAACCACGTCGCATAGGAACGAGGAATACATTCAATGAACGAGTCATTCGTCCGCCGACGCTGGAAGCAGATTCTTGTCGGATTGCTGGTGTCGATTTCCGTTTCTGTTGCGTCGGCTGAATCGAAAACCGAGCCACTCGGGCTTTTTGACGATCACGGGGACGTGGGCACTGTGCTCCATGCGGGCTCCGCACACTTCGATCGCGCGACGGGCGAATACAGCGTGACCGGCGGCGGTGAGAACATGTGGTTCGCCGTCGACGACTTTCACTTTGTCTGGAGGAAGATGTCGGGTGACGTGGCAATCTCGGCAAACATTGCGTTCGTTGGTGACAAAGGCAACAACCATCGCAAAGCGGTGCTCATGATCCGGCAGAGCCTTGACGGCAATTCGCCATCGGTCGATTTTGCGCGTCACGGGGATGGTTTGACTTCGTTGCAGTTTCGCGACGCAGTGGGCGCCGATACGCGCGAGGTGCAAACGAATGTGCAGGCGCCGCAAAGAGTCCGGATCGAAAAGCGCGGAGATTTTTTCTATGCCTTTGTTGCGGGGAAGGATGGGCGACTCCATCCCGCCGGTGCGTCGACGAAACTCGTGCTCAGCGGAGACTTCTACGTGGGTATCGGCGTCTCTGCGCACGACAAGGACGATTTGCAGACAGCAGTCTTTTCGAATGTGAAGGTGGAGGCACTTGCTCCCGTGGATAAGGCGAAGCTTGTCCTCTACAGCACGCTTGAAACAGTGCCGGTTGCGTCAGGTGATAGGCGCGTGGCTCATGTAGCGCGGGCGCACTTCGAAGCGCCTAACTGGGCACGCGATGGCTCGTATTTTCTCTTTAACCAGGAGGGCGGAATTTATCGCCTCGCTGTAAACGGCGAGGTGCCTGAGCGTGTTGAAACCGGGGCGCAGACCAAGTGTAACAACGATCACGGAATCTCGCCCGACGCCAGGATGATCGCCGTTAGCGATTCATCACAGAGCGGAAAGTCGACAGTTTATACGCTGCCGATTGCAGGTGGGACACCGCATCAGGTAACGGCGAACGCGCCATCGTATTGGCATGGGTGGTCGCCCGATGGTTCGACGCTCGCATTCACAGGCCAGCGCGGTGACAACTTCGACATTTACACGATCCCTGTGAATGGCGGAGAAGAGAAGCGGTTGACCACAGCACCGGGACTCGATGATGGCCCAGAATACTCGCCGGATGGAGCGTGGATCTACTTCAACTCAGAACGCACCGGGCACATGCAGATTTGGCGCATGCATTCAGATGGAAGCGGCCAGGAGCAGGTGATCGCGGACGAGACCAACGACTGGTTTCCGCACATTTCGCCGGATGGGAAGTGGATGGTTTTTCTTTCGTACGGAAAGGAAATCAGCGGACATCCGCCGGACAAGGATGTTGCGCTGCACCTGATGTCGATGAGCGACAAATCGGTCCACGTGCTCGCGAAACTCTTTGGCGGCCAGGGAACGATCAATGTGCCCTCGTGGTCGCCGGACAGCGCCAAGGTTGCATTCGTGAGCTACGAATATCTGCCGGACGTTCCGCGCGACTGAGATTTTGAGCCGAAGGGAAACGGCGAATCATCGCGTCAGGATGCGAGGGTCGCCGTACAACGTGCGCAGAGCCTGCGTGGTTGCTGGGTCATTTGCAGTGCTGGGCGGCTGTGGTGCGAGCAGGAACCATGTCCAGTTTGTCTCGCGGGAGAAGAATGCAGGATCGGGTGCGAGACCGTCGATTTCAATGCCAATTACCTTGTCGACCGCAAAACTTTGCAGGAATGCATCGCTCCTAAATCTCGATTGCATGCGGTTCATGCTGAGCTCCAGTGCGTCCACGTAGAGGAAGCCCGGGAAGAATTCGCCGTGGGGCCCATTCGCGCCAGGACCGAATCCAGCCGGCGCTGCCTGCCAGACCCAGATCAAATTGTGAACCTCGTCGTGGTTCACGAGCCGGTCAAAGAGCATTCGATAGAGAGCAGCGCTGCCGTGAATGCCTGCGTGTCCGGCCCACCAGTACTGCTTGCCGTTCGATTGCGGATACGGCGTCCAGAGAACGGCGATGTTCCTTTCCTGAAGTTTCTTCAACTCGATGGCGGCCGCGTCCACCTGCGCACACCAGCGCTGATAGAGATGGGCACCCGGCGTCATCAGCTCTTTCCATTCAAAATCCGTGAGCGCGGTCTGGCGGGCGTCGTGGCCGGTCGCTGCGTTGCTGGATTGATCCACGTCAGCTTGATTCGGGGCCAGCCATCGCAGGCTCACCATCGAACCGGCTGCGCTTTGTTGGATTACTTCATCGAGGAGCTGCTTTGTGGAATCGGCATCGCCGTTTGTATCGAGGTCTGCTGCAAGAATCGCCGGATACTTTGCCGTCACCTGGAAGACCTGGTGCGTGGCTGCGGTGAGCGAGCCTGGGGCGTTGATCTGGCCGCTCAAGACGTGCGTTCCCTTGGTCTGGTAGAGCCTGTCGAGGGTCGATTGGACTTGGGGAATTGCGGAAGGCGAGATCGGTTTGACTTGGTTCGCCGATGGAGTTACGGGTGCGGTAAACGGAGCGTCTCCGCGGTTCAGCAGATTCGACGCATGAAACATGGTCTGCAATTGGTCTGGAGAATTCGACGATTCGGCCAGCCCGCTCCACATCATGAAGTATGCCCAGCGCGGCTGCTTCGCCAGCACATCGAGGGTCGGCACGGCGCCGACTTCGGCAAGCGCGACAGGCTTGTTGCCGGCCAATGCGATCATGTCGTCGTAGTAGCTCTGCTTGAATTCGCCGTAGATGTCCATGGTGACGACGTCGGCGTATTCATGGCCGGGGAAGTAAGACGCGATTGAGCCAGCGTTCTCGCTGGGGCTGTTTACGTTCCAGACCCAGACGAGATTATTGAGGTGGTGCACATTGACAAACCGATCGTAGAGCTGGCGGTAAAGTGCTGCGGAACCGTTTCCGCCTGGGCGGCCGCCCCACCAGAACCAGTTTCCGTTCATCTCGTGATAGGGGCGGAAAAGCACGGGCACGCCTGCGTCCTGCAACTGGCGAAGGTATCCCGCGATCACGTCAACCTGCTCGACCCAGCGGTTGTAGAGGTCGGTCCCGGGGGTCAGCAATTCGTTCCATTCAAAGTCGGTGAGACGACCTTGTACGCTATCGCGGAAGGTGACGGGCTCGTCGTCGGTGGGGCGGACGGCGTGCCAGGTCAGCGCGATGACCGCGCCGTTGTGATACTGGCGCTTCGCTTCTTCGATCATCGAAGGTCGTCCTTCGACAGAATCCTTGTCTTCGCCGCCGGAAAATCCGAAGTCCTGTCCGAAGATCGCCGCGAATCTTCCGGTCAGATCGTAAATTCGATCGGACCAGCGCGAAACGTGATTGGGGAAATTATGTTGCCCGGTTAGAGTGAAACGCCCGGAGATCTGGTCGATCTGTTTGAGGAGCGTGCGCGCCTCGGGGGTTGCGTTCGGGTTGACGGGCGCGGCATCGGGTGCAGGGAGCGGCGCTGGTGCGGTCTGCGCGCCTGCGATAATCACTGCGAACGCAACGGTGAGAGAAAGCATTCCCAAATTCTCAATAATGTTCATACGATTCTTGACCATTGGCTCTGCTCCGTGAAAGATTGAGGGTTACTTCATTGGATTGAAACGCTGCAGGAGAAAATGAGCGCACAGAATCGGCCGCCCCGCATGAGCGATGTTGCCAAGCTCGCCGGCGTAGGCACTATGACGGTATCGCGGGTGCTGAGCGGCAGTGTGAAGGTCAGCGAGGAAACGGCAAAGCGCGTCTTTGACGCGATTTCGACCCTCAACTATCGGCCGAATGAGGTGGCGCGCGCGCTGCGCGATCAACGATCGCATCAGATTGGCGTCATTATTCCCAACTTGGCTGACCCGTTCTTCGCAATTTGCGCTCAGACCGTGAGCATCGTGGCCAAGGAACATGCATATTCCGTAATCATTGCAACGGCGGACGAAGACCCCGACATGGAATACAGCGAAGCCAGCCGGATGCTTCGCCGTCAAGTTGAGGGATTCGTCATCATCCCTGCGGCCGGAGGCGTTTCGCGTATCGCTGGCAGCGAGTTCAGCCGCACTCCTGTCGTCACCTTGGATAGGCCCATTGAGAACAGTTCTTTTGATAGCGTGGTCGTCGAGAATCGATCCGGTTCGCAGCTCGGGGTAAATCACCTGATCCAACACGGCCATCGCCGTATCGCTTTCTTCGGGCTTTCTCGCAATCTCTACACAATCCGAGCGCGATTCGAGGGCTATCGGGAAGCGCTTAAGAAGGCGAGTTTGAAGCCGGAATTCTATTTTGGCAATGGCACGCAGACTGAAATGGTTACGACAATTCGCAGCGTTCTCGACAGCAAGAACCCTGCCACCGCCTTCTACTGCAGCAACAATCTGATCGCGCGGAATGCAATTCATGCTCTTGCGTACCTCAAGGTCCGCGTGCCCGAGTCTGTCGCTCTGGTCGGATTCGACGATTTCGAAACTGCGAACATTCTGAATCCCCCGTTGACCGTCGTTCGCCAACCGATCACCGATCTCGCGCGAATGGGAGCCAACATCCTTTTTTCGCGCCTGCTCAACGATGACCGCACCGAGCGTGGCAAACATATCGTGCTTCCGGTGGAGCTGGTTCTCCGTGACTCCTGCGGAACGCATCAAAAGCCTTCTGCTCCGCGAAAGCGGGAAATCGTTGAAGCACTGGTTTACTCGAAATAGCGTCCAGATCTCCAATCCCTTTTCACCGGACTGCAATCGTCTCCTTCTCCAGGTTCCACCCGCGTAGTGCGATCTCTGGTTTGGATTCGCCGGCAGGGAAGGCAATGGTGATTGTGCGTGAATCGCCGGGCAAGAGCGAAACATAATTCTCGCTGTAATAGGCCGGCAGGATGCGTGCGTCCGATGCGGCGTCTTTGAGCGTCAGTTTCACGAGCAATGCCGGGACAGTTCCAGTGTTTTCGAGTTTGATCGTGGCCTGGCGTTCGCTGCCTTTGGCATTCAAGGTTGCGGAGGCATTGAGCCTGACATTTGCAAGTGCATCAAGCTCGCGGAGACTCGACTCCTGCTTTGACCACCAATAGATGTTGTCGCTTACCGGTGCGCCGTTGGCATCGGTGACTTTGAGGACGATGAGGATGGTATGGTCGTTCGCCAGCTTTTCCAGATCGGGCTTGCCTACCGGCGTGCCCGCGTTGGCTACTGCTTCAATTTGATTGGTCTGGTCGCTCAGGACGTTGCCGTCTAGCCCGACGACGCGCGTTTCCACTTTGTACGAATGCGCTTCGCCGAGGTTGATCAAGTCGACAGTGTTGTCGGCAAGGTTCAATTGTGCATGGACAGGCTCGCAAGCCTTTTGGGTTCCGTAGAAACTGGATTGCGTGTCATAGTCCCAGCTCAGAAAATTCCACTCCATGCTGGGCCACGCGGGCTGTGTCATCCAGATCATGCGTCCGGAATTCGGCTCCCACAGATGCGCCGCGAATCCTTCAAAGATTGCGCGGTGGCCGACGTAATCGAGCATCTGCGCCTTGCGCTCGAAATCTTCAAGGCTGCTGGACGCCCCAAATTCTGTATCCATGTGTGCGAGAAAAGGCGCCACGGCACCGTTGCCGCTCTGGTGCCAGTCGTGGTAGGCCCAGGTGTCGCTGATGGGCCAGCGGTCCGGCTCGGGGATGAAAGACTCGATGCTTTCTAGGGTGGGCACGCTGGGGATACCTAGCTCGACGCTGAAGCCGCGGTTGATGCGGTAATACGTTTCGAGCGGCTGGAATTGATACGGGCCCGAGTTGCGCAGGTTTACTTGATTCGAGCTGCCGGTGTAGTAGCGCGTGTGATCGAGTGTGCGCACCAATGTAGCGAGACCTTCATTGATGATTGGCTGGGGTACACCTTCGTTGCGGCCGCACCAGACCACGATGGACGGATGGTAGCGGAAACGCAAGATTGTATCGCGGGCATTTGCGAGGAAGAGCTTCGGATCCTGGGCTTCGACATTGTAGTTTTGCGTCGATTCCCAAAAATCGTTCCAGACCATCAAGCCGTATTTGTCGGCGAGCGCGTAGAAGCTTTCTTCGGTATCCTGGCCCATCCAGTTGCGGATCATGTTCACGTGCGCGTCGCGATGCAGGCGGAAATAGGGCTCGAGATGCTCGACGCTCACGCGTTTCCGGCTATCGTCCATCCCCCAGTTGCCGCCGCGCGCGGCAATGCGCACGCCGTTCACTTTGATCACAATGTCCGTCCCGGGCCATCCGCCTTCGACGGGGCGGACTGAAGGAGAATCGAGCGCACCGGGCGCAAGCGAATGGACCCACGCATGGCGGAAATACTCCGGCAATGGCTGGCCAGGCGGCATCTGGTTGGGAGTTTTGTCGTCGATTTGACGAATGCCTTCGTGGCTTTCATCGATCAGGGGGAGCGCTGAATCATGGGTCCGGCTGGGCAACACTTCAACGCGACGTAAGTGGCCCGTCGAGTCGAAGAGGGAAGTCTCATAGCTCACTTCGCGCATGCCGAAGTCGATCTTGCGCTCGGAACTTGTTTTGCCGCCAACGGTGAAGCTGACCCGCAACGCGTGAAGTGCTGGCTCGCCATAGCCGTTGGGCCACCACAGTTTCGGGTTTTGCACTTTGAGCTGCGCGTAGTCGGCGGGCTCAAGCCGGACGACGGTCTCACCCGGAGCAAGATGCACTCGCTTCGTGACGGTGACGTCGTCGAAGCTTGCGGTCAGGTCTCCTTCAATCGCGTCATTCGCGGTGTTGGTCAAGGGTGCTTCAATTTCGACGTCGGCTTCGCCGCGGTCCGCCTTGGGAAGTGTGGTGATTACTTGCATGTCGCCGACTTCGACTGCGCCAGTTGCCGTGAGCGTCACATCCTGCCAAATGCCGGTGTTGCGGTCGCGAATTCCGGGAATCCAATCCCAGCCCTCGGCTGCGGAGAATGTCGGACCGTCGATGACTTCGATGCCGCCGTTTTCGCCTGGACCCGCTTTAATCGACTGCTCATGTGCGATGCCCGGATGTGGCGGGGGACTTACGAGCACGGCAAGGGCGTTTTCGTCGGACGCCGAGAGAAGGGAGGTGACATCGAATTTGCCACGAAGGAACGCGCCAGTGAAGCCTCCCAGCTTTTTGCCATTGAGCCACACTTCAGCGGCATAGTTGACGCCGTTGAAGGTGAGTGTGAGGAGCTGGCCTCGCGTTGCGTTGGGAACCTTGAATGCCGCGCGGTACCAGTAATCCTGATGCGCGAGGCTCTCGGGAATCGCGAGGTTATTGAGGCCGTAATCGGGATCGGGATAGATGCCGCGATCGATCATCGTGGTGAGAACCGTGCCGGGAACGGTGGCGGCCCACCAATCTTTCGCCGCGAAATTGGGTTTCGAAATCTCCTCGCCTGTCGCCTTCACGCTCGGCGCGGCAGCCAGCTTCCAGCCGCCTTGAATGACCCAAGGATTTTGGCCAACCAACTCTGTATGAAGGTCTGCCGCAGTCAATGCCTTTGCTGTGGGCTTCTGAATTGCGCCCTTGCCGCGCGGGTAAGTGGACGGATCCTGCGGTGCGCTGTATCCGGCTTGGGCAAAGGTCTGCACCGGCCAATGACGCGATGCTTCTTCGTAAGTTGGTAGCGCGAAATCCGGTGGCGCGGCGTCGATCGCCTGAATCTGCGCGGCAGCGAGCGCTTCTCGGTAGACACGAAGCCCGCAAATCTGGCCGCCGAAACGGCGATCTGTCATGCCTTCGAGCGGCGCGGGCGCCATCTCCAGATGACCTGCGACGTCGCCCTGCGCGAGCAGGTGCGTGAGCACTGACTTGCCGTCGGCGTAGAGGGTGACGTTTTCGCCATCGCCGACGAGCGCGGCGAAATGCCATGGCGCGTTGCTCAAGGCGTTGTCAGCTTCGAGTAGCTTAGCCGGTCCATCACCGCGCCCGAGCCAGAGAGCCATACGCCCATCGAGCACTCCAACAAAACGCGCATCTTCAGCCGCTGGGTCGCCGATGCCTGCCAGCAGCAACGACCCTTGCAGCGGCTCGGAGGAGCGAAACCAGAAGGCCAGAGTCCAAGTGGCGCGCCCTTCGAGCAACACGTCGCGCTGATCCGGTTCCTTGTTCAGCCCGAGCCTGTCGAGCAATGCTGCTGTGCGGCTGTCGAGCGGCGAAGGGGCTGCCAGTTGCTTCGTCAGTCCTGGACCATCGGGGAGAAAGACGGCGTTGTAGGGACCGTAGCTTTCGGCCGGAATCTCCTGCGCGCGGGCGAGGGAAGAGAACACCAGGAATGCAAGAATGGCGATGGCGGTTGTGGCTTGAAATAAAAAACTGCGGACGGAAAAGATCCAGGGCAGACTTGAGGCACGGGCACATTGATTGGGCATCGCGGGCAATATCCTAATAGATTGTGCTCGGCTCGTCTGGTTAAGCCGCAGAGTCCGAACAAAAGCAAGAGATCGGGCGGAAGAATGGCCGAGCCTTCCTTCCAACCCGATCAGTGTTGCAGGTTTGTGGAGTCCGGACCACGCGGCCCGGACTCCCAATGGTTCAGAATACGATTTTGGCCGCGATCTGGACACGTCGTGCGCCAATTCCCTCGTAACCGCTGATCACTCCGAACTGCCCTGAGGTCAGGGTGTTGTTCGGATTGGCAAGCGACGGGTGGTTGAATGCATTGAACATCTCAAGCCGGAACTGGACGTTATATCGTTCAGTGGCGCCCCACATCGTGTTCTTTGCCACTGCCAAGTCCAGATCCTGATAGTTCGGATTGTTGGCGCCCCACTGCGCTCGGGGAGCATTGCCAATGGCAAAACTCGCCGGGATGCTGAAGACGTTGGGATTGAACCACTGCTTGTAGGAGGGATTCTGCAGCTTCGGACTCTGGCCGTTCCAGGACGGGCGCTGATTGAACGGCGAATTGCCGCCCCATAGTGCATTTTTGGTGGTGCCGTTGTCTACCGCTCCCATAACAATCGGTTGACCAGTGCTCCAGTTCTCGATGCCCGTGACCTGCCAGCCATTGATGATCTTGTCGGCAATCAAATTGCCGTTGTTCAGGAATGGCTGGCCATGACCGAAGGGCAGCTGATACAGGAAGCTCGATGCAATTTCGTAGGAGATGTTTTGCGCACCAATGGCCCACTCGGCCTTCGGATTGTACTGGTCGGCGTAGGTTTGACTGGCCCCGCCAAGGTAATTCACCGGCGATGCCGCGTTGTCATACTCACGCCCATCGGTCAGCGAAAAGGTGAAAGCAAGGCCATGCGTCAGTTGTTTGTCCGCACGCACTGTAAAGCCGTTGTACATCGACGCAGAATCCGGCTTGCGGAAGCTCGAAACGCTGCTGTACTGAGGCCAGCGCTTCAGCAATTGTCCCATTTCAACAGTGGAGCTGCTGGTTAAGCCGGACGAAGCTACGCTGTAAGTAGTCCCCGGCCCAATGATGCCGTCGAACGGATTTGCTACCTGATTCAGCAGCAGGCAGTCAGATGTTGATGCGCCTGGAGTGCAGCCGTATTGCGCCAGGGTGCCGGTCGACAACTGATCGTAAGGTTTACCCGGATCACCGTCGATCAGGAAGAGGCCCTTATTTGCCAGATAGCCGAGTTCGAGTTTGATACCGAACGGCATGGCAAATTGCACGTTCCCGTTCCACTCAATGGAATACGGGGTACGGTAACTGTCGAAGTACGAGTTTTGCAGTTGGTTGCCGAGGTCGATGCCCGCCACGCACGCCGCGGAAGACAGACAAGCGGCTTGATGGCCTTGCGGACTCGCGTATCCGGGGTAAGGAGTGCCGGCGCCAGGATTCGCGGCGAGAATCACCGGATCGGGACTGTACAACGTTGCGACCGGCAGGTTGTCCTGGTTGGTGAACGACGGGATGAAGTTGGTCTGGTTCGAAAATCCCTCGTTGCCCGGCGCTCCTGTCGTGCCGGCTGCCTGGAAGGCCGAGGGCTGGAAGATGAGTCCGCCGCCCGCGCGAATCACGATTTTGGGGGTCGGATTGTAGGCCAAGCCAAACCGCGGCCCGAAATCCTCACGCGGGGTCGGCACCTGGCGTCTGCCATATTGTGCACCCGGGGTCCCCACGATCGTCATTGCGCCCTGCAGGTTGCTGCAAGCCGGGCAAGTGACGCCTGGGGCTACTGCCACTTTGCCCAACGGAGAGGGCGCGTTGGGATCCCAGGAGCTCAGCTGGTTGCGCGCCTCTTCGTGCGGAACGTCCCAGTCATAGCGAAGACCGATGTTCAGAGTCAGTTTCGGCGATATCTTCCAGTCGTCCTGGCCATAGAAGGCCCAGTACTGGCTGGTCGAAATCGATCTCTCGTCCTCGGTGATATCTCCGCCGGAAGGTAACCCCAACAGCAGCGAGGCAACCGAAAAACCGGTCGTGTCCTGGGTTTGCGGGAACTGGCGCGTCCAGCTGTCATCCGCGGTAAAGGTGCCGGACGGGTAGCTCCATTGGTAGAAGTTGTTGCGCAGTGTACGGAACTCGCCGCCCACCTTGATGCTGTGAGCGCCCACGATCTTCACCAGGCTGCCGTTGATGTCCTGGGCCAGGGGATCTTCCTGGTATTCCTCGTAGCCCAACGGTCCGAGGTCGGAGAAGCTGCCGTTGCCGCTGAAACCGAAGTGCGGGAACATTTCGCCCTCGAGTGCTGACTGCGCCACATAGCCGGAATCGAACCCGAGTGTTGCAGGGCTGAAATTCCCTCCCACTGGCACGCGGTTGTAGTCCTGCTTTGAAAAGCCATAGCGGAATTCGCCCAGCAAAGTTGGCGTAAAAGTGACGGTGTTGTTGAACGAGCCGCTGAAATCCGGCGTGTGGTAGGTGCCCCCATAGTTGCCCGGCGACGCGGCGTTGTTGTAGTCGTTCAATGTGGAACCGGTCTGGTTCAACTCGGAGTAGCGCAGGAACGAGTGCCACTTCTTCGTCACATCCACGTCGACGCGTGCATCGAAATGCCAGTAGTCGGTTGGAACGGCTCCCGTCTGCTGGTAGTTGTTGTAGGTTCCCGCGCCAGCAATATTGGGCTTAGGAAAGTACGGCAAAGCAGCTGCTGCAACTGGAGAAATCCGCGCCGGATTGATGACGTTGTATTCGCCGTTGTACATGAGCGGCTGGCGCACGTAGACCCCACTGGCGTTTTTCGCCACCGTATCGGGATCGAAGAGCATCGGTGTCGTCGAGCCGTACAAGCTGGTGAAGTCGCCGGTCAACCATGCCGGGTTGGGCACAGAGTAGGTGCTCGTCTGGCCGGCGGAAGCACGCGAATCCTCATAATCGAAGAAGAAGAAGGCTCGGTCATGTCCATTGAATCCCGGAAATACGATCGGTCCGCCAATTGTCCCACCGGTCTGGTACTGGTGCATGTCCGGCTTTTTGCCGGTGTTCACCGCGCCTGGCGTACCAAACGGAATCGCGTCCAGAGCTCCATTCTGGATGAATTCATAGAAGCTGCCGTGCAATTGGTTGGTGCCGCTCTTGGTGTTCAGGCTGATAATACCGCCCGAGAAGCGTCCGTACTCGGCCGCCGGTACGCTCGTCTGCACGTTTTCTTCCTGGATTGAGTCCTCCACGGGAAGGTAGGCGGACTCGTTGTTGCCGACGTTGTTTTCCGGAAGGATATTGGTCATGCCGTCGATCAGCTGCTCGTTGTTGCCGTTGCGGCTGCCGCCGATGTGAGGTGTCGATGCCCCCGCCTCAGAAGAGCCGCTGACACCATTGTTTACGCCCGGAACCAGCAGGGCGAAATCGAAGATGTTGCGTCCATTGTCGGGCAAGTCAAGCAGCGTCTGGCTCTGGATGGTTTGCCCCAGGCTCGAGGTATCCACGTCAAGCGTTTGCGTTGTGGCATTGACTTCGACGGACTGATCCACGGTGCCGACTTCGAGAACGAAATTTACCGAGCGCGTCTCAGTCACCTGGATCAGGACGTTTTGCTGTTCGGCCTTGCGAAAGCCTGTTGCGGAGGCGGCAATGTTGTACGTTGCCGGCTCCACGAAAGGAATGTTGAATCGGCCCGCCGAATCGGTGGTCGACTGGCGCTGTTCGTTGGTCGTCGTCTTGGTGATGGTGATCGTGGCTCCCTGAACGGCCGCGCCCGTTTTGTCGGTTACCAAACCCTGGATTGTGCCAGTGGGCGTCTGTGCATGCGCGAAGACACCCAGAAAGGCGAGGACGATCAGGCTGTTGAACCATTGTTTGAGTCGCATACTGCCTCCTGAATGCCGATGGACGACGGACGCAATTGCGGGACCCGTGACGGGAGAACCCCTGGAATATGCGGTCCGATATCGCTATCATTCACGACGCAATGATAGCGTTATCATCGACGAACAGAAGAAATAATGCCTCAGAAGTGCCTTTGTCAAGCGGATTTTTCGTAATTCGACAGATTGGGGGAAATGTGTGCTAAAAATGGTATCGAAATCATCGGAGCTGCTCGTGGCGGTCGATCCTGCAGATACTCGTTCTATTCTCGCCTTCGATATTGGGGGCAGTCATATCTCAGTTGCGCGTTGTACCCTCAGTGACTTCCGGATTCTAGGGTCCGCCAGAGTTCCCCTTCCGCCGGAACTGGACTGCGATCAGTTTCTCGATTTGCTCCACGGCCTGGCGCGCAATATGGGGATCCATCGATCTCCGCCGGTTGGGGCAACTTTCGCCGTTCCCGGTCCCTTCGACCTGGTCGCCGGCGTCAGCCATATTCGCCACAAATTGAAATCGCTGTATGGTGTGAACCTGCGAGCCGCACTGGCGGAGCGGTTTGGCTGGCATCCCGCGCAGTTCTGCTTTGTCAACGATGCCGCAGCGTTTCTTCTTGGAGAGGCTCAGTGTGGGGCTGCGTGCGGCGCCAGAAGAGCCATCGGTATCGTTCTTGGAACAGGAATCGGTTCCGCCTTTGCGCGCGACGGCCAATGGGTCACGGAAGGCGAAGGAATCCCCCCCGGTGGCGAGATTTGGAATCTTCCTTATGAAAACGGGACCGTCGAAGATATACTTTCGACGCGCGCGATCAAAGCCGGGTATGCCGCGCGGACGGGGAAGGATGAGGAAGTGGTAACGATCGCTTCTGAAGCCGACTCCGATCGGGATGCACGGGCCGTGTTTCAAACCTTCGGATTCAATCTTGGCAAGGTCTTTCGCGATGTACTTGCTCCTTTCAGGCCCGACGTGGCGGTACTTGGCGGTGGAATCTCGCGCTCAGCAAGGCTTTTTCTTCCTTTTGCGCAAAATCAGCTCAACGGTTTTGATTTCAAGTTGGTAACATCGAGCTTGCTCGACAAGGCCCCTCTCGTGGGTGCTGCTGCGTTCTGGAAGAATGGTAGCGATACCTTTGCAGATGCGGTAACAGAGGATCCCGAGAGAGCCGATTCGCTTCGTGATGGTTCATAGACTCACCATTCTCGTAATTGTTCTGCTGGGCATTGTAGGGACCGCACGTGCCGCGTCGGCCGCATGCAAAGGGCCAAAAGAGCTTGAGGCGCCGGTCCAGGCTCACCCATCGGCGCGAGCATGGGGAGCGCTTGGCGGGTGGTTCGGCGAGCAACACCAGTATTCCTGCGCGATTTCGGCGTTCCAGCGGGCTATCGGTCTCGATCCCACATCAGCCCGGATGCACTATTTCCTCGGGTTGTCTCTCTATTCGTCAGGCCAGGCGGACGCATCAATTACGGAACTCCGTCGTTCCGTCGAGTTGGACTCGAACGACCTGCAAGCGCGTCTTGCCCTTGGAGTGGCTTATCACCAATTGGGCCGCGCGGCTAATGCGGAGAAGGCCTGGGAAGGCGCTCTCGCAATCGATCCGAACTCTACGACGGCTCTTGACTGGCTTGCAAAGACCCGAATCTCAGAGGGCCAATTCGGCGCTGCGATCGAGTTGCTTTCGTCCGCGCCGCCCGATGAGGATCTCACGCTCGATCTCGCGCTTGCTTATTCGCAATCGGGGAAGTTCGACAGGGCTGCGGATACGTTGAGCGCAGCGCTTGCGAAGTCGCCCGGTTCATTGCGGATCGGCAGCGCATTGGCAACGGTGTATGTCCAGTCCCATCGGTATCAGGACGCAACCAATCTCATTCGCGCCACACTGAATGCGCATCCCAACGACGCGGCAACCGAACTGCTCTATCTTCGGCTGCTCGTCCTGCAGGACGACGATGCAGACGCGCAACCGATTGCGCAGAAAACGCTCGCTGCACACCCGCAGGACTTCGACGCGCTCTATCTGTCGGGTGTTGTCGAGAACGATGAGCAACAATATGCCGCGGCCGTCGATCATCTGCAGGCTGCGGCTCGATTAAATCCCAACCACTACGATGTGCGCTTCAACCTCGGCACGGCGTATGCGCACCTGAAACAGAACGATGCCGCGCGTGAGCAATTGGAGAAGGCGGTTGCTCTCGATCCTTCGAAGGCCGAAGCGCATTTCCACTTGGCGCAGGTGTTACGTGCGCTCGGTCAAACGGCAGGCGCGCAAGCGCAGCTGAAGCTATTTGAGCAATGTCAACAGGCCACCACTACGCTCGCACTGGGACAGACGAAGGCCGGACAGGCGGCACAAGCTCTCGATGCTGGAAACATCACGCAGGCGATCTCGCTCTATCGCGAGGCAATCGAAGCGTTGCCGCAGGATGCCGTACTCGAGTACGATCTGGCGCTTGCACAGGAGCGCGCCAATGACGCGGCCGGCGAGCGAGCCGCGCTTGAAAAAGCATTGCAACTCAGGCCTGGGTTCGCGGAAGCGGAGAATCAAATGGGCCTCGCGACCGCGCGTGCTGGCGAAGTCTCTGCGGCGGAGCAGCACTTTCGCAATGCAATTGCGGCAGCGCCGAGCTACGCTGAGGCGGCCAACAATGTGGGCACGCTGCTCGGCCAACAAGGACGCGACCGGGAGGCCGAAGCGTTTTTGCGATCCGCCGTCTCGGCGAATCCGCGCTTTGAACAAGCGTGGGTGAATCTCGCGGCAACGCTTGCCAGCGAGTCGCAGTTCCCTGAGGCGCGCGCTGCGGTAGAGTCCGCACTCCGGATCGACCCGCGTAATGCCGATGCACTGCGACTTCGCGAGATGCTGGCTGGTGCGGCAGATGGCGAACACTCGGCTTCGAGCGCAAGCAGCGGGTCTGCGCAAAAGCCGCATTGAGCTCTCGATGACTTACGCAGATTATCGCCAGTGGTCTCGTCGTCGTATGCTTCAGGCCGGTGCAATGGCTGCTGCGCAAGCGTCGGCGCCGAGTTTTGTGCGCGCCGCGCAAGCGGTGTCGGCTGCCCTTCCTCCGTTCTCCAGATTCACAGATGTGGCAGCGCAGGCTGGCCTTACCCAGCCCATTGTGTATGGCCCAACAGGCGAAGTGCCCTACATCATCGAATCGATGGGCGGCGGCTGCGCATTTTTCGATTACGACAACGATGGCTGGATGGATATTTTCATTCTTGGCGGTCGTCTTCTCGATAGCATCCCGCCTGGGTCGGGCAATCGACTCTATCGCAACAATCGTGACGGGACATTTACCGACGTCACGGCAAAATCGGGACTGGGCGATCCGGGATGGGCCAACGGCGTCTGCGTGGGCGACTACAACAACGATGGCTTCGAAGATCTATTTCTCACGTATTACGGCCACAATCGGCTTTACCGCAACAATGGCGATGGGACCTTCACTGACGTAACGGCACAATCGGGGCTTTTGCACAGCGGCAATCGTTTCGGTACGGGCTGCACTTTTCTTGATTACAACCGCGACGGTCATCTCGATCTTTTTGTCGCGAATTACGTTGAATTCGACCTGGCGACCGCGCCGAAGCCAAGCATTCATGTAGCGACCTGCTCTTATCAGGGCGTTGCGGTTTACTGCGGCCCGCGCGGGCTCCCGCTTCCAACCCACGCGCTCTACCGCAACAATGGGGACGGCATGTTCACGGATGTTTCGAAGGCTTCCGGAATCGACGAAGTGAAAACTTCCTATGGGTTAACTGCAGTGTCGCTCGATGTGGATGAAGATGGATGGCCCGACATCCTGGTTGCGGCGGACTCTACGCCAAGCCTGCTCTTTATGAACAATCGCGACGGGACATTTCGCGAAGAAGCTCTCATCCGCGGACTCGCCGTCAGCAGCAATGGCCAGGAGATGGCCGGTATGGGCATTGCTCCGGGCGATTACAATCTCGACGGGCACATCGACATCTTCAAGACACATTACCAGCTGCAGACGAACGGCCTCTATCGCGCCACGGGGAAAGGCGATTTTGACGATGTCACGGTGGAATCCGGCATTGGTACGGAGCGGCGCTTTGTCAGTTGGGGCGACTGCCTACTCGATCTCGACAATGATGGTTGGCCGGATATCTTTTACGTCACCGGCAATGTCTATCCTGAACTCGAGCGTGTTTTCAGCCGCTTTCCCGCGCGCAGCCAGCCGATACTTTTTCGCAACCTGCGCGATGGCGCATTCGCTGAAATCGGCGACCAGGCAGGACCTGCTTTCGGGACGATTCATTGCAGCCGCGGTTGCGCCTTCGGCGATTTCGACAACGACGGCGATATCGACATCCTGGTAATGAACCAGAACGAGCCGCCGTCTTTACTACGCAACGATGCGCCGGCAACCAATAACTGGATCAAGGTTCGCCTCGAAGGAACCAAAAGCAATCGAAGCGCGATTGGCGCGCGGGTTCTGGTTCGCTACGGCGAACACACGCAGGCTCAACAGGTGATGAGCCAATCGAGCTATCTCTCGGCGAACGATCCGCGCCTGCATTTTGGACTGGGGCCTGAGCGCACAGCCAGCGTTGAGATTCACTGGCCGTCCGGGACCGTCGAGAACTACAAGACACTGCAAGCGAATCAGCTTGTCACCATCCGCGAGGGCATCGGCTTGGTGAAAGGTCGTCCCTTCTCCCAGGGATCAAAATGAACAGATCGAACGGAAGAACGAAGCGCGGGAAGACGAGAGCATTTCAATAGGAGAATTATTTATTCCACTTGACACTGCCGTTGCAGACCCATATATTTCGCACGTTCCTGTTCCGATGGCGCGCATGCTTCGTTGAACGAGCCTGTGCTAAATCCCCGATGTATTTTGCGTAGGGATGGGAACTCCGATCGAACGCGAGGCGAGGATAGCGACATGGGTAACGTATGGAAGAGACTGATTCCGATTGCGGTGGTGCTTTTGGTTCCGGGAACGACTGCGTGGGGCCAGGCGGCGGTGGATTCGCTGAAAAGTGGGTTTGAGAATCCGCCGGAGAGCGCGCGGCCGCGGGTGTGGTGGCACTGGATGAACGGGAACATCACCAAGGAAGGAATCAAACTCGACCTCGAGTGGATGCATCGGTCTGGCATTGGCGGCTTTCAGAACTTCGATGCGGCGCTTTCGACGCCACAAGTCGTCGATCATCGGCTCGCATACATGACGCCGGAGTGGAAGGACGCTTTTAAATACGCGACGACGCTGGCGGACCAGCTGGGAATGGAAGAGGCGATTGCCGGTTCGCCGGGTTGGAGCGAGTCGGGCGGGCCGTGGGTACCGGCGTCCGAAGGCATGAAGAAGTATGTGTGGAGCGAAACCGTCGTGGAAGGCGGCAAGCCGTTCCACGGCGTTCTCGTGCACCCACCATCCAATACTGGAGCATTCCAGAATCTGTCCGTTCGTGACGCATTGTCTGCGCCGGCGGGCTCGAAGCCGGTTCCACAGTTTTATCGCGATGCAGCAGTCGTCGCCTATCGACGCGCGTCGAGCGATGTGTCTCTCGAATCGCTGCACCCGAAGATGACAGCGAGTGGTGGATCGCCGGATTTTGCAATGCTGGCGGATGGAGACCTGGAAAAGACGACCGGAATTCCGATTCCCGCGGTTGGCGAGGTTTCCTGGATTCAATACGAATTTCCTGAGCCGCAAGCGATTCGCGCCATCACATTTGTCACCAAGGATCCAAATTGGATTGCGGCCATGGTGGCCGGGATGGCGGCTCCGGAGAAAAATCTCGAGGCGGGTGACGACGGACAGAATTTTCGACTAGTGGCAAAGCTGAGTGGAGGAAACGCTCCGCAACACACGATTTCATTTCCGGCAGTAACTGCAAAATATTTTCGCGTCACATTCAAGCGGACTCCTCCTCCTCCCATTCCTGCGTGGGCTGCGGGAATCGATCCCGCGTCGCTCGGAATCAAGCTCCCTCCGACTCCGACCGAATATGAGGTTGCCGAGCTGGTGCTGCACTCCGGTGCGCGTGTGAATCATTTTGAGGAGAAGGCCGCGTTCGTTCCTGAGGGCGACTTATATGGCTCCGCGACGCCTGAGTCCGCTGCGAATGAGGCCGTGTCCAAGTCGGATGTGATCGACCTTACTGCGAAGATGCAGCCCGATGGCACGCTCGACTGGACTCCGCCTGCGGGGGATTGGGTGATTCTCCGCTTCGGCTACTCGCTACTTGGGATCACCAACCATCCGGCGACGGCAGAGGCCACCGGTCTCGAAGTCGACAAGCTCGACAGAAGATTTGTAAAGCAATACATGGAGAAATATCTCGACAGCTACAAGGAGACGGTTGGCGCGGATTTCATGGGCAAACGCGGGATTCGTTATGTAGTCAACGACAGCTGGGAGGCTGGATCGCAAAACTGGACCGATGACATGATCGAGCAATTCAAAAAGCGGCGAGGGTATGATCCGGTGCCGTGGATGCCAGTGCTCGCTGGGCAGGTGGTCGGCAGCGCAGAAGCAAGCGACAGGTTCTTGTGGGATTTTCGCAAGACGATCGCCGACCTAATTGCGGATGAACACTATGGGCAGTTAGAGGAGACTCTGCACGAGCGGCACATGGGGCACTACGGCGAGTCGCACGAGAGTGGACGCGCGTTTGTTGCGGATGGCATGGAAGTGAAGAAGTTCAACGAAGTGCCCATGAGTGCAATGTGGACGCAGACGCCGGGAGTGAATAAGGAGCAGTTTGGTTACAACGCGGATGATCGCGAATCGGCGTCGGTGGCGCATATTTACGGGCAAAATTTGGCGGCTGCGGAATCGATGACCGCGGCGGCAGCTCCGTGGGCTTGGTCTCCGGCGACATTGAAGCCGACGGCAGATCAGGAGTTTCTGAACGGCATCAACCGCTTCGCGATTCATGAGTCGGCGCATCAACCGCTGATCGACAAAGCGCCGGGCCTTACCCTGGGACCGTTCGGACAGTGGTTTAACCGCAACGAAACGTGGGCACCCGAAGCGCACACATGGATCGATTATCTGGCGCGAACGAGCTTCATGCTGCAGCAGGGGCATTTTGGCGCGGACTTGATTTACTTCTACGGCGAAGATTCGAACCTAACAGCCATCTTTGCCAATAAGTCGCCCGATGTACCAGCCGGCTACGGATTCGACTATGTGAATGCAGATGCGCTCATTCACGAATTGACTGCATCGAATGGACGCATTTCGACGAAGAGCGGCATGAGTTATCGTGTGCTCGGTCTCGATCCTTACAGCGAACAAATGTCGCTGCCGGTGCTGCGCGCGATTCATAAGCTAGTGGAAGACGGTGTGGTTGTTGCTGGACCGAAGCCTACCGACGATCCGAGCCTTTCCGATGACCAGGCGGAGTTTCGCAAATTGAATGATGAGTTATTCGGAGACGGGAGCGGAACGCATAAGGTGGGCAAGGGCACGGTGTATGCGGGCCAAGACCTGGGACAGGTCTTCAAGCAGTTGAATGTGGCGCCCGACTTTGACTACACGAAGCCGGAGTCTGACACGCGCCTCGAGTTTCTCCATCGCAAACTTGCCAGCGCCGATCTCTATTTTGTCGACAACCGCGGCGATCATGAGACGACGACAGAAGCCGTTTTCCGGGTGAGTGGCAAGGCGCCGGAACTTTGGTATGCGGAGACGGGCACCACAAGGCCCGTGTCGTATAAGATCGCGGCCGGACGCACGACGGTACCGCTTCATCTTGAGCCATGGGGAACGGTGTTTGTTGTTTTCCGCAAGGCAACGACCGAAACTTCGCGTGAGCTGCCGAAGGTCACGGAGTCCAAGTTGGCAGATGTGGGCGGACCGTGGAAGGTAAATTTCCAGCCAGGCCGTGGTGCGCCAGAATCCGCGACACTGGACGCACTTGTCTCTTGGAGCGAAAGCGCAGATCCGGGCATCAAGTATTTTTCGGGTGAGGGCACTTACACAAATACGATTCAAGCATCTGCCGACTGGTTTGCGAAGGGTTCGCACCTGTGGATCGATCTTGGCGACGTGATGAATCTCGCCGAAGTGACGGTCAACGGGAAAAGCCTCGGAGTGGTGTGGCACGCGCCGTACCGTGTGGAGGTGACCTCGGTGCTGAAGCCGGGCGCGAACGAGATCGGCGTGAAAGTGGTCAACGCGTGGGTCAATCGGCTCATTGGTGACGAACAGCCGGCCGCGACTAAGTACACTTTTGCCGATGTGAAACCGTACAAAGCAAACTCGCCGCTGCTTCCATCGGGCCTGTTGGGACCTGTTGCTGTGGTGCGCGAGGGCAAGAATTGATCCGAGCTGTTCAGCCGGAGGTACTTGTGAATCAGTTCACTGTTCGCTGCTTCGGGATCGCTAGCGCTTTCACATTTTGCCTGACTGCGATTGCGGGCGGGTCGCGCCTGAGCGCTCAAGAGGCACCAATCAAAGTCGACATTGACTGGCACAAGACAGTGATCGTGTCGAAGTCAACGCCCACTCTGCAAGTGGTGACCAATCCGATGCTTAACCCGGGATCGCCAATCCATGATGGGTCATTTGCCGCACTGAAGGCGCTGGGAGCGGACTACGTGCGCTACGTGCCGTGGCTCCCGTATCCGAGGATTGCTGTAGCCGAGTTGGAGCCGCCGACGAAGGACAAGACTTCGTGGGATTTTACGTATATCGATCCGGTGACGAAGGACTTTCTTGCAGCAACGGAAGGTCACTCGACGATCATCAACTTCAGCACAATTCCCGCATGGATGTTCAAGACCGACAAGCCTGTGAAGTATCCCGATGATCCGAACCAGGTGTTTTGGGATTACACCAAGGGAACGGTGCTCCGCGACCCGAGCGGCAAAGAGCTGGGGGATTATTTTGGCCGCCTTGTGAGTTGGTATACGAAAGGCGGATTCACCGATGAGAACGGAAAGCGGCATGAGTCGGGCAACTATTATAGGTTTCCGTATTGGGAGGTGCTGAATGAAATTGATTTTGAACACAGCACCATTCCCGAAGACTACGCAAAGCGCTACGATGCGATTGTGGAAGGGATTCACAAGGTAAGTCCTGAAACTAAGTTCATGGGAATCGCGTTGGCTGCGCCTGGAAGCAATCCAAAGCAATTCGAATATTTTCTCAATCCGAAAAATCACAAACCCGGGATTCCTCTGGACTACATTTCGTTTCACTTTTACGCGACACCGGCGATGGACGAATCTCTCGATGGCTGGCAGCACACTTTCTTCAATCAGGCCGAAGGATTTCTGGCCACGACGCGCTACATAATTGCGATTCGCGATCGTTTGTCGCCGCAGACAAAGATTGATACAGATGAGCTGGGCGTGATTTTGCCGACGGATGGTCTGGAGATTGCCGCCTCAAAGCCGCTTCCAGATCATATCCCGCATCGCTATTGGAATGCGGCTGGGGCGCTTTACGGATATTTGTTTGTAGAGCTAGCGAAGCTGGGCGTGGATGTGATTGGCGAGTCGCAGTTGGTGGGTTATCCCTCGCAATTCCCAAGCGTATCGATGATCGACTATAACAATGGGAAACCAAATGCGCGCTATTGGGTGCTGAAGCTGATCAAGGATAACTTCCACGCCGGCGACAAGCTGGTCGCAGAGAAGGCGGCGAAAGGCTTCGGGTTGTCCGATGTGGTGGTACAGGGCTTTATCACGCCGCAGGGCAAGAAGGTATTGCTGGTAAATAAAACTAATTCGGAAAAGACCGTCACGCTAAGTCCGGACTTGCAAAATGCCACCTCGCTGACAATCGATGAGGAAACGGGCGATGACCAGCCGCGCGCTGGAAAGGTGAATAGCGCCGAGTTGAAACTTGCGCCTTTCGCCGTAACCGTTCTCAGCCTCCCTTAGTTGACTAAGATCGAAGCGGGAGGGATAGATGCCAGAAACAGAATTGCGCGTGGGATTGTGCGGCATCGGACTCGATGCCTATTGGCCGCAGTTTAAGGGCTTGCGCGCGCGGTTGGAGTCCTATGTGCAAGAAGCGGCCGCGCGGCTGGAGAAGTGCGGCGCAAGCGTCGAAAACCTGGGCTTAGTGGATACTCCGCAGCGTGGGCGCGAGGCTGGGCATGCCTGCCGTCGCGCCGATGTAGATTTGCTGGTCATCTATGTCACGACGTATGCGCTATCGAGCACGGTGCTGCCGATGGTGCAGAGGGCGCGGGTTCCTGTGCTCATCCTGAATCTTCAACCAGACGCATCCATTGACTACGAAACTTTCAATCGATTGCCGAACAGGACGGCTATGACCGGGGAATGGCTCGCCTTTTGCTCGGCGTGCCCGGTGCCGGAGATTGCCAACGTGCTTTCGCGCGCGGGTATCGCGTTCCATCAAGTCACCGGCGTGCTCAAAGACGATGCAGTGTGGGCTGAGATAGGCGAGTGGATCGACGCTGCGCGCGTGAAGAAGGCGCTCGCGGAGAATCGGCTTGGGCTGATGGGAAACTACTACAGCGGGATGCTTGACATCCAGACGGACCTGACTCAGGTGGCTATCACCTTTGGCAGCCACATTGAGCATATCGAGGTGGACGAGCTGAGCGCGTTGGGTGACGGCGTAAGCGACGAGCAGACCGCGGCGCGAGTCGACGACTTCAGAAATCGCTTTGATGTGCAATCCGATTGCTCGCACGACGAATTGGCGCGGGCTGCGCGGACTTCCGTTGCACTCGAACAACTCGTTGCCGCGCACGATTTGCAATCTCTGGCTTATTACTACATGGGCAGCGGTGTGCCGGCGAATGAAGACACGATGAGTTCAATCATCCTGGGGACATCCTTGCTGACCGCACGCGGAATTCCCGTGGCTGGCGAGTACGAAGTGAAGAACGTGCTCGCGATGAAGATCATGGATTGCCTGGGAGCGGGCGGCTCGTTTAGCGAATATTACGCGTTGGACCTGACTGCGGACACCGTCTTGATGGGGCACGACGGGCCGGGACACATCGCGATTGCCGAAAGCAAAACCAAGGTACGTCCTCTTGCGGTGTATCACGGGAAAGTCGGTCGTGGGCTATCGATTGAGATGAGCGTGAAACATGGGCCCGTGACGCTCCTTTCCGTTGTCGAAGATGCCGCGCACGGTTTCAAGCTGCTGGCGGCAGAGGGCGAAAGCGTGGAGGGCGAAGTGTTGCACATCGGCAATACGAACAGCCAATATCGATTTTCAATTGGCGCGAAAGGATTCGTCGAGGCATGGAACGCGCAGGGCCCTGCGCACCATTGTGCGATTGGAGTAGGGCATCTGGCGGCGAAGCTCAGCAAACTGGCGCGGCTGATGGGAATTCCGTTTGTGCAAGTGTGCTGATGGTTGAGTGAACGCCTTTCAGGTTGAGCCGGGATGCAGAGGGATTTACTGCGGGGCCTTTGTGTCTGCATCTGGACCCAGTTGCTGCGGGGTGACTTCGTCGGCTGCGTCGGGCTTGCGCAGAGTGACGGGAGTGGAGGAGTGAAGGCGCGTGAATGCCTCGATCGCCTTGGCCTGGCCCACCTTGTCTCCCGTCGCGCGATCGGCTTGCGCCAGCCTGTACCAGGCAATTTCATCTTCCGGTTTCAAACGCGTCGCACGATCGAGCAAGGGAATTGCATCTGCCGGCTTCTGATTTTCGAGATACACGCCGCCGAGCCCCACGAGTGCTTCTTCAAAGTCAGGATAGTGCTCCAGCACGGCCTGATATCGCTGGATGGCATCGCCGGGTTTACCGCGCGTGGCGTTGAGGTTTGCCAGCTCGTAGCCGGCGTTTCCGTTCTCCGGATCAATGGCCAATTCGGCCGAGAATTCGCGGGCGGCGGCATCTTGATCCTCGGGCCTTTGCGACTCGTGAAAGCGAGCCAGGTAAACGCGGCCTAACCGGTAGCGAATTCCGGGGCGCCGGGGATCGATAAGGAGGACGCGATTGAATGCGACGATTGCTGAGTCGTAATCCTTCTGGCTTTCGTTGGCTTCACCCTGCGCCTGCAGCATCCAGATCGAATTTGGCGCTTTGTCGTGGAGTTTCTCCATGGTCACGTAAGCAAAGTTTCCGTAGATGCGGCCGGTGTGATAGAGGACTTCGGGATCGTCGGGATGAAGCTTGTTCAGCGCCAGTGCTGTTTCCACAGCGTCGGCGTCGCGGTTGAGCCCGGCATAGACGCGGAGAAGTTGCAGACCGCACATCCGCCTGCCTTCGCTGTCCGAGGAATCCTTGAATCCTCTTTCAAGGTAGGGCAGCGCCTCCGTCAGTTGGCCCAGCTCGGATAATGAAAGGCCCAGGAGGCTATCGAGCCTCGGAAGGCTGGGCTTTAACTTCTGCGCGGTTCGAACCTCCCGGACTGCCAGTCCAAATTCTCGTTGCTTAAAATAAATCGCAGCCAGCGTGGCATGCACCTCGGCAACCTGCGGCGCGAGTTTCGCTAGCTTTTCAAAGTTAGTTTCCGCCTCGGCGTAGTGGCCGTCAGCCAGGGCCTGCTGTCCAATTGAGGCGTAGTGCGCCGCCTGATCGTCGCTACTTGTCTGTGCGGATGCTGAAAGGGCCAACCCGCCCGACAGAGCCAGCGCCCAGCAAATCCTGAATTGTTTGCACTTCATCGGTTGAGTGTATCTCCATTACAGAAAACTTCGCCACGCCGAAACGGCGTGGCGAAGTCGAGATAAAGCAAAGGTTGATGAGTTAGAAGGTGATCTTCCCACTCAGTTGAAGGATGCGAGGCGCTCCTACTACCCCGGTTATCGTACCGAAGGTGGCGTCGTTCACATTAGAGTCGACGGACGATCCGCCACCCGACCCAGCCGTAGCTAGGCCGCCTACGTCGATGTTGTACTGATGATGATTGAAGGTGTTGAACGTCTGCACCGACAGCTGAAACTGCGCATGTTCGCCGAGAGAAACGTTCTTATCGAAGCCCATGTCAAAGTTGTTAATGCCGGGTTGGGTCAGCGTGTTACGTCCTATATTGCCGTATTCGCCCGGAAGAGGTTGACTAAAGCAGGCCGTATTGATGCGCTGGAACTGCTCGGTCAGGTTGGAATGTATCTTGCAGCCTGGGACAATGTTCGCCCGTTGCGACGGCGTACCCAGATAGCTCTGCGCATCGTTCGCATCGATGGTTAATGGGAACCCTGTCTGGAAGGTTGCGATACCGGTTAGTTCCCAGCCGCCTATAGCTGCGTCGGCAACCCGGTTGACATTGCCTGCAAACTTCTTACCCCGTCCAAACGGAAGCTGATACACATACGCGGTAACAAAACGCTTCGGCACGTTGAAATCCGAGGGTCCGTAGTCGAGTTGTGGATCGGCGTTATTCATAAATCCCTGGTACCCGCTGCCGGTGGCGCCCACGCCGGCTGCCGCCGACTTATCGTCCAGGCTTTTGGCCCAGGTAAAGGCCGCGTTTACAGCCAGGTCGCCGGCACGATGTTCAAACTTGATGTTCATCGCGTTGTAATTTGAGTAGCCCTCAAAAACGCTGTCAATGTAATCCCCGGTGAAATTCGGATACGGCAGCCGGCTCGACGGCGAGCAGGGAGCTGTTCCGGAGTTGATGTATTTGCCAGCGGCATTCTGCGCTTGGCAAAACGCCAGGCTGGCAGCGGGAATGGAATTTGGCTGAGCTATCTGTTCCCGATCCAGAAGATGGGCGCCGTGCGTTCCAATGTAGTTCACCTCGAGCGTGGTATTCCTTGCTAATTCACGCTCGACGGACAAGGTGCGATTCTGGACGTAAGGGTTGCGCGGATTCTCCGACTCGATGACCGCGATAAACGACAGCGTCGAATAGGACATCGGACCCAATGTTGTGTTCGCTGGGAACAAGTTATTGGTCAACTTGGGAACGGACGCCGGTGTCGGAGTCAACGGGGGGGTCAGACTGAGGCGTTCGCTGTAGGGGTAAATGTCAGCCGAGTCGTCGATTTCGCGCCCCTCAAAGGAGTCGAAAAAGATGCCGTAACCGCCGCGGACCACGGTCTTGTCCGTGAGCCTGTAGTTGAAACCGATCCTTGGCGCGAAGGGTAACTTCGAGCCAGGATGGGGCACCGAGCCACAGTAGCGCAGGATCGGACCGCCGTCCACACCAATCCCGGGTGCAACTCCGTCTGTCGACAGTTTCGGATCGGCGTAGCAGAGCCCGCCCTCTGCGTTTTTTGTATCGAGCCAGAAGAAGTGGTTCTGCGCTTCATAGGCGGCGGCGCGGAAGTCCCAACGCAGGCCAAGGTTGAGAGTTAGCTTCTGACTCACTTTGAAATCGTCTTCCCCATAAGGCGCGAGATAACTGAAAATGTGGTCCTGTGGATTGCCGGCTTGGGTGGTCGGGCTCAACGGGCCGGGGAAGTAACCTTGGGCTCCGCTGAAATAGCCCTGCAGCATATCGGCTACCTGATTGCCGGTCCCGCAAAGCCCGGATGGATTGGCACAACTGGACGTCGCTGTGCCAGGGATATTCGTCGAATTGTTCGAAATCGTGTTGGAGGAGAAGGTGAAGTCGCCATAGAAATCGTCATCCAGATTGCGTATCAATTGCCAGCGGCGGTAGTCGATCCCAAGCCCAATGGTGTGCCTGCCGTGTACCGTGGTGAACGAATCCGCGTACTCCCAATTGGGACCGTTCGATCCGGTGTAGGCGTTGATAGGGCCGCCCTGGGTGGTGAGCTGCGAACCGAAAGAGACAGACGGCCATGTCTGTTGCAGCGCGGCGAATTTTGTAAAGACACCCGTTTCGCCCAGCGCGGACACTGCCGACGCGGGCGGCGCGGGGGCACCCTGAGGAGCGTTGGCGCCCAAATAGCCAAAGCGGAAGTTATTCACATTCGCCTTGCCCCAGCTGATGGTGTGCGAGGCTTCCCACGCCTTCTGGGTTTCATACTGAGTCTCGAGTCCATAAACAAGTGAATTCGAGTTTGGATAGGTGCCATTTGAATAGGTGCCATAGGTGAAGCGGAAAAAGACCGAACCGAGTTTACCCAGGTTCTGGTCTCCACGATATGTCTGCTGATTAGTCCTCAGGGGCAGCGGTGCGTTCCGGATATAATTCACGATTCCCTCGGGCAGTCCAGGGGTAGTCGGTGCTGCCCAAAATCCATTGGCGATGGCAACCTGCGCCAGCCGCGCGTTCACCGGTACACCCGCGTTGCCGGCGTAGGCCGCTCCAGTGAGTGGATTCACCGGCATGCAATTCTGGTTTTCATTCAGGAGCACGGCGCAATCTCCAGCCGCATCGCCGTAGGCAGGTAATGGACCGCCCGGAAGAGGATGCGGATTGCCGGAGCCGTCCTTGGCATTGGGTTGCGCCTGGTAGGTTTCCGCGGAAAAATCTCCCGTAAGAGTCGCGGGGTTTGGAACCTGAGCTGAAAACTGATAGCCATTGTTGATGATCCAGTGCTCCCAGTTGGCCATGAAGAATGATCTGTTGCGGCCGTTATAAAGTTTGGGAATATACACTGGGCCGTCCACAACAAAACCGAACTGGTTCTGCTGCAGAACGGGGTTCGTAGTTGCAGTTGCGGCGTTATAGTTGCTTGCCGTCGCGAACGGAAGCGCATCATAGGCTTGGTTGCGGTTGGACTCAAACAAAGCCCCGTGAAGATTGTTTCCTCCGCTCTTGCTGACGATGTTGACTTGGCTCGCGGCGAATCCATATTCGGCGGGGTAGGTGCCGCTTTCCACCTTGAATTCCTGAATGGCGTCCTGCGACAGGATGACCGCCGGGGTTTGCAGCGCCTGGTCGGTGTTAACCAATCCGTCCAGTGTATAGTTGTTGCCTTCAGGGCGGCCGCCGTTGATGCTCACGGCATTGCCTTCGCCCTGCCGCATGGTGCCCTGCTCGCCGCCTACGGTCACGGCGCCCGCGCTCACCAGCAGCAACTGCATAAAGTTGCGCCCGTTCAATGGGAGCTGCTCCACCTGCTGCTGGCTCAGGAGGGTCGATTGGTCGGAGCTGTCCGTGTCGAGTGTTACAGCCTGCGTGGTAACTTCCAGCGTCTCTGTGACCGAGCCAGGTTTCAAGGCCAGGTCGACGCGACGCTTCTCGTCCACGGCGAGCTGGAACGCGGAAGTCAACGTTTTTTCAAAGCTTTTCGCCTCCGCTGAGACTGTATATGTCCCAGGAGGCAGTGAAGTGGCCGAATAGTCGCCCGACGAACTGGTGACCAGACGAAGGATTGCGTTCGTTGCAGTGTTGGTTACGGTGACCTTGACGTTGGGTATGATGGCGCCCGAGCTGTCGGTTACAGTGCCCAGAATCGTGCCTGTTGCGCCTGCCTGCGCGAACAACCTGTTGGTCATTACCAGCAGCATGGTCAAGCAAAGAGTGATACGAACGATTCGCATCTCCTGAAACCTCCTGAAAAGCGTGCTCAATTTGGCTTGCATTGGCTCGGCTTGAATGCCCTGGGGTAGACCGCCGCTGTGTAAGTTGCGGAATGGTGGAAGAGCCTAATCCAAATGCACGGCGAGGCTAGCGACCAACAAAGACGATTGTCAAGTAGAATTTTATTTCTCATTTGAAAAATGTGACGAGGTTGGCGCGTCCGAATTCTGTTTCAAGAAATGGACTGAGAAAATCGGTTTTCTATTTTTTTGTGGTCGGTCAAGACATGAAGAATGCGAAACTTCCATCAGCTCTGAACGAGGGCAATCTTCGTTAAATTGGAGATGTCATGCGAGGCGCGGAGGCCGGATACGCCGAACCGGCGCCAGCGATGTCCCGAGATATAATGGAAAAAGTTCCATTAGACAAACCGACTTCGACTGCGCTAGGATGCGGATTCCATGACCCCAAAGGGCAACATTGGAACGTTTCGCGACACGCACTGCTGGTCGTTGGCGATAAAGATAATGGAGTTCAGGCGTCGGTTGGTAGCATTGGGCCAGAAATGATAGCGATTTCGCAAAGAAGTGCGTGATTGAAGACGAATGAGAATCCGCAGACTAAGTGGGGAAACCATGCAATCAAAATCGGATCTCCAGCAATTGGCATTTGAGGCACTGGATTCATTTCAGATCGAGATCCCCTCGTGGGGATTCGCTAACACTGGCACCCGGTTCGGTAAGTATTTGCAGGCCGGGGCCGCTTCAACGCTCGAAGAGAAATTCGGCGATGCAGGGCAGGTGCACAAACTGACAGGCGTTACGCCCACGCTTGCATTGCACGTCTTGTGGGATTTGCCTAACGGAACCGCCGATGCCGGGACTGTGCATGACCTTGCAAACAAGTATGGCGTCGCGGCAGGGTCGATCAATCCCAATCTTTTTCAGGACCAGGAGTTCAAGTTTGGCTCGCTGTGCAATCCTTCGAAGGAGATTCGCGAGCGGGCGATTGCGCACATGCTCGATTCAGTTGCAATCGCGCGCAAACTTGGATCGCGCGACATATCGCTCTGGCTTCCCGATGGATCGAACTATCCCGGCACGCAGAGCATCCGCAGGCGCATTGAATGGTTGGAAGAGGCGCTCGAAAAGACGCACAAGAAGCTGGCGCCGAATCAGCGGTTGCTAATCGAGTACAAACCATTTGAGCCGGCGTTTTATCACACAGACATTGCCGACTGGGGAATGGCCTCGCACCTGGCTGCAAAAGCCGGTCCGCAAGCCCGTGTCCTGGTCGATACCGGGCATCACTATGCGACGCAGAATATCGAACAGATTGTGGCGTGGCTCCTGCACTCCGGCATGTTGGGCGGCTTTCATTTTAACGATCGCCGTTACGCCGACGATGACTTGACGCTGGGCTCGATTGATCCGTACCAGATCTTCCGCATCTTTCATGAAATTCAGCTGTCGGGGCGAAAGGTGTTATCGCAGATTGCTTTCATGATCGATCAAAGCCACAACCTGAAAGGCAAAATGGAAGCCGTGGTGCAGACCGTGGTTACGGCACAGGAACTATGGCTGAAGGCCGCCCTTGTGGATCGTCCGCAACTGGAACGGCTGCAGGATCAATGTGAGTTGGTGGCAGCGGAAGAACTGTTCCGCGGCGCATTCTGGAACGACGTGCGGCCGATGGTGCGGGAATGGCGAAAATTGCGCGGACTGCCTGAGGATCCGCTGGCAGCGTTGGCAGAAAGTGGATACGTGCAGCGCATAAGCGCGGAGCGCGGCGGGAAGATGGCCCCCGTCACCTCCTACGCTTAGAATTATGACCAAGTCCCGGCGCAATGGCAGCCTCGATCGCACGGAGGAACGGACGGTTGTCTAAACCAAAGCTTAAGCGGCTGTATCTTATTCCGATACTTTCTAAGGCCCTCGATGTTCTGGAACTTCTGGAGCAGACCGGCGGCCCGATCACTCTGGAAGACGTATTTCAGCAGACCAAAATATCTAAGACCAGTGTGTACCGGATTTTGAAGACTCTGGTGCATCGGGGTTACGTCGCGCAGGGCCAGAGTGGACAATATCGACTTGTCTCGCGCCCCAAAAGACTGCGTTTCGGGTTTGCCGCGCAGAGTGCCGAGATGCCGTTCTCTGTCGCTGTTGCCGCAAGCATTACAGCCGCGGCAGCGGCCGCCGGCGTGGAACTGCTGCAGCTGGACAATCGTTACGATCCGGATGTGGCAATCAAGAATGCAGAAGAATTCGTTCGGGAACGTGTGGATTTGGTGCTTGAGTTTCAGGTGGAAGAGCATGTTGCCCCGCATGTGGCGCACATCTTCAAGAAAGCCGAGATTCCGCTGGTTGCGATTGACGTACCGCATCCGAATGCAACTTACTTTGGCGTTGACAATTTTGAAGTAGGCTATGAGGCAGGCGTGCTGCTGGCCAAGTATGCGTCCAGCAGGTGGAAGGGTTCAGCCGACTGGGTGCTTGGAATTGGATTCTCGGAGGCCGGCAGTTTTGTGCAAAGCAGAATTGCGGGCGCGTTTGAAGGGATTCGCGAGCGGCTCGAAAAGATTCCGTCGGACCATTATTTGCGGCTCGATGGTCGCGGAATGCGGCAGCCGAGCTTAATGGCTGTTGCGGAATTTCTGCGGCATCGGAAAGGCCAGAGAATTCTGGTGGCTGCGTCCACGGATTCAAGCGCCCTTGGCGTTCTGGATGCAGCGCGCCAATTAGGCCGCGAACAGGATTTCGCGATTGTGGGACAGGACTGCATTCCCGAGGTGTTGGACGAGATGCGCAAGGGGACCGGCGCGATTATCGGTTCCATCTCCCACGGCGCCGAGACCTATGGTCCCCGGCTTATCCAATTGGGCATATCATTGCTCCGTGGGCACATCGTCCCGCCATACAACTACGTGCGGCATCATGTTGTGACGCCGGAGACGCTATCGGCGGAGGTTGCTGCCCATTTGAAGGCGTAACGAGCCGGATTTTCCATAACACTCGCCGCCAAGCCAGACTCTCTCTTAATTCGAAAGGGAAACACGTTCCCTATTGCTTTTCATCTATGGTAGTGTAATTCCGATTGCAGAACACAAGGCGGAACGTATGACTCTGGCAGCTGTCGCTTCACCCTCGCTCAAATTCCTGGATGACCGCTGGGACCCATCCATAGCCGACAAACTCGATGAGCCCGAGCTGTTGCGCTATCGATCGAATCTCCTCGGCTCCGACCTGCGCATTACGAATTTTGCGGGCGGCAATACGAGTTCCAAAATCGACGAGATCGACCCGCTCACCGGGCAAATGGTGAAGGTGTTGTGGGTGAAGGGAAGCGGCGGCGACCTGGGCAGCATCAAGCGCACGGGATTCGCGACCCTCTACCAGGAGAAGTTGCTGGCGCTCGAGCATCTCTACCAGGGAGAGGCAACCGAAGATTCGATGGTGGAGATGTACGCCATCTGCGCCTTCCGCAACAACCCGGTCGCGGCCTCGATTGATACGCCGCTGCATGGGTTCCTCCCCTTTCCACACGTGGATCATCTTCATCCCGATTGGGGCATCGCGCTGGCAGCTTCAGCCAATGGCAAAGGAAAAATGGAGGAGTTCAATCGCGAGTTTCATCGCAAGCTGATTTGGATTCCCTGGCAGCGCCCCGGTTTCGAGTTGGCCATGATGATGAAGCGCGCGGTCGAAGAGAATCCAGACTGCGATGGGATTGTGCTCGGCGCGCACGGCCTGTTCACATGGGGCGAAACGCAGCGTGAATGCTACGTGAACACACTGACTGTCATCGACCAACT
>Ga0182030_10000893_pt1 | contig 59225 bp, 50 predicted proteins | sample 812S3MmetaG_FD_121299 | JGI IMG/M metagenome (GOLD analysis project Ga0182030, IMG submission 121299) | Permafrost microbial communities from Stordalen Mire, Sweden - 812S3M metaG (Illumina Assembly) | ecosystem: Environmental > Terrestrial > Soil > Wetlands > Permafrost | place: Sweden... | reverse complement strand
GGCAAAGCTGCTGTGCAGCCATTGATAGCCGGCTTCTACCTTTATTTTTGTGGTCGCGTTCCAGGTGGCGTCGACTTCCGCCGCAGTGTCGATCTCCGAGTCAGCGTAAGTCACATAACTGTTGATCGCACGGCTCAGCTTAACCGTAAGGGATGTCTTGCCGGTCAGGTTGCGCTCGTAAGACAGCAAGCCAGTCAGGCCCGATACAGTGCCGGCCTGCTCTTGATTCCGGTCAGTGTAGCCAACGGCGCCGTGAAAAATCGACAGCCCTGACAACACATAGTCGGCCGCAAACTCAACGGTCGATTGATGATATCGCGGCGTAAGCACGAACTCGCCACCGGTAAAGTGGCCATCGAGATATTCGCCATCCAATCCTGCCGATAAATTGGCGAAGCCCACGTAGCGCAGGCCCTCGTGGATTGAATCCTCACGCAACGCGAGACTGGAGAATCCGGGCCGCGGCGAATCCAGGTCGTTCACCTTGCCCAGGCTCTCCAGGCGCCACTCCGGCGTCATCTGCAGATTGATGCTCGCAGTGGCAATGCTTTGAACCTGGATAAACAGCTGGGTGGATGAGAACTGGGTCTCGTTGTACTGCAAAAAGGAGACCATGCTGCGCTCGCGCGAATAATCGATCAATCCGTCGAGCAGGCTGGCGATCTTCCATTTCAGACCGCCATGCAGCAGGTATTCATCGTGGTCCAAATCGGAAAAATGATCGTATATGAAGCGCCGTCCTTCAGCGATTGCGAACACTTCCTGCAGGCCAAAATTGTATGCCGCGTCGAACCCGGCGCGACTTCTGAACACCGTGTCCGACTTGGTTGGGCCATCACGACCCACCACCTCGGGGACGCTGTCGGACAGTACGAACAGGTTCGAGTTCTCCTCATAAGCGGCGTCAGCGTACGGCGTAAAGTGTGTCTGCACCACCGTGGGTTGCGGAAAGTCCAGTTGTGCCAGCGCCACGCCTGGACAGGCCGCGATTAGAAGCACCATCCAGCGCCAGGGCAACGTGGATTGGACTGGATCAGCGAATAAACCCTCAGCGGCACGCATGCGGCGTCGATCCACGGTTGTGCTCCTTCTATTGATTCATAACTCGCCGCACGGGGGCGCTTTGCAATTCTAGTATAGGAACAGAAGCAGTGTGTAAGCGCCCGTATTTGTTGCTTGTCTACGGGAGGCCCTGATGCTGCGCCAGCATGCGGCCGGTAGACGGCGCGCCTCCGGGCGCGCTGCGCGAAACCCGCCAGTGGCGCTTGACCGGCGGACCTGGATTCGAGAACCGCCTCACACAATTGCCAAGTCGTAGCTGACATAATCTTATCAGAGGGATGGCGACGGCACAGCAGGCGGGGCAAAGAATTTCTGGCGCGTATTGACATCGGGACACTGCCCTTTTCTTACGCTGGTCCGTGACGCGCGTCATCCTGGGCTTGACCCCATTTGACTACATTTGTGGTGTTACCGTTCTCCCACCCGGAATCTCGTAAGAGATTAGGAAGGATGCTCTTGCGATCGATTCGGCCGCGTGTCAAACCTTTGCAATCGTTCAACTGGCAGCCGCATTTCCCGTATCGCATTCTCAGTGCGCTGCTGCTGCTGGTTGTCGCTGCCTGCGGCGGAGGCGGAGGCGGCGGCAGCCCAATCAGCAGCAGCAGCAGCAGCAGTAGTAGCAGCAGCGGTAGCAGTAGCGGCAGCGGCAGCAGTAGCGGCAGTGGCAGCAGCAGTGGCAGTGGCGCTGCGGTGCCGAGCGTGCCGAGCGGTTTGGCGGCCTCGAACGTGACGATGGGCGCTGCCACGATCACCTGGACGGCCTCCACGGAGCCCGGCGGTCCAGGTATCGGCGGCTACTACGTCTATCGCAACAGCGTCCAGATTGCCGCCGTTACAAGCGGCACGAGCTACACCGACTCTCCGCTGACTGCATCTACCAGCTACAGCTATCAGGTCGCTGCATTCGACAACGCCACGCCCGCCAAAGTCTCCGCTGTTTCCTCAGCGCTCAACGTGACGACCTTGGCGGACACCCAGCCACCGACTGTGCCGTCCGGATTGGCAGCTTCAAACATTGCGACAGGCAGCATCACGCTCGTCTGGAACGCCTCCACGGATCTTCCCAATCCCGGCGGCACCGGCGTCGGCGGTTACTTTGTCTATCGCCAGGGCAACAAGATCGCGACCGTCTCAAGTGCCACGAGCTACACCGACTCGCCCCTGACGGCCTCAACGACCTATAGCTACCGGGTCGCCGCCTTCGACAATGCCTCCCCGCCCAATGTCTCGGCGCCGTCGGCGTCGCTCAGCGCCACGACTCTGCCCGACACTCAGGCACCCACCGTACCGGCCGGGTTGACGTCCTCGAATGTGACCAACACCAGTGCCACGATCAGCTGGAATCCGTCCACCGACCTGCCGATTCCGGGCGCCACCGGCGTCGGTGGCTACTTTGTCTTCCGCGGCGCCACCCAGATCGCGACCGTCACCGGCGGCACCAGCTACACCGACACGGGCCTCACGAATTCTCAGAGCTACAGCTACACGGTCAAGGCGTTCGACAAGGCAACACCGCCGAACGTGTCGGCAGCTTCAGCGCCATTGATCGTGACGGCGGGGGACTCGCTCGCGATCACACCGAAGAACGCCGCCCTGACGCTGCTGCAGACTCAGCAATTCTCGACCAATACCCCGGGTGGAACGACGCTGAATTGGAGTGTCGACGGAGTCGCGGGAGGAAACAGTACGGTAGGCACGGTCAACGGCAGCGGCCTTTACATGCCCCCGTCGAATCCGGGCACGCACACGGTGACCGCGACGAATTCGGTCAACCCGGCTTATACGGTCAGTGCGTCGGTGGCGGTCACAAACCTGACGGGCGTCACCACCTATCACAACGACAACGCCCGAACCGGCCAGAATCTGCAGGAGTACGCACTGACGCCAGCCACGGTGTCGAGCGGCTTTTTCGGCAAGCGCTGGTCATGCCCGCTGGACGGCACCGCCTACGCACAGCCGCTGTACGTGGCGAACCTGTCGATCGGCGGCGGCACGCACAACGTACTGTTCGTCGCGACCATGAACGATTCGATCTACGCTTTCGACGCCGACACTCCCGGCTGCGTGCCCTACTGGTATGTCAGCTTTATCAATCCGGGCGCCGGCATCACAACCCAGTCGAGCGCCGATGCTAGCTGCACCGACACGCTGGTCCAATATGGCATCACCGGTACGCCGGTCATCGACCCGGTCGCCCAGACGATCTACCTGGTGGCCGCGACCACCGAGAACGGCACCAACGTCCAGCGCCTGCATGCACTGAGCCTCACGACCGGCGCGGAGCAGGCAAACTCGCCGGTCGCGATCACGGCCACACTCCCGGGCACCGGCGACGGCGGTACCACCGTGACCTTCAATCCGCTCTACCAGAACCAGCGGCTCGGGCTGACGCTGACCGGCGGCGGCGTGGTGATCGGCTGGTCCGCGCACTGCGACAACTATCTGTGGCCGTGGCACGGCTGGATCATGCGCTACGACGCGACCTCGCTTACCCGGACCGCCGCCTTCAATGACACGCCCAACGGCACCGATGGCGGCATCTGGATGTCGGGCGGGGCGCCGGCATTGGATTCGCAGGGCAACATGTTTCTCTCCACCGGAAACGGCAGCTTCGATGCCACCAGCAGCGTCGCGACCCCCCCGGCACCGAACAACGACTACGGCGAAAGCTTTGTGAATCTGAGCCCGGCGACGCTCGCGGTGCAGGACTTCTACACGCCATCGCAAAACATGACCTGGAGCGCGAACGACCTCGACATCTCCTCGGGCGGCATCACCGTGCTGCCGGACGGTGTGGGGCCGACGGCTCATCCGAACGTCCTGATCGGCGCCGACAAGCAGGCCCATCTGTGGATGATCGACCGCAGCAACATGTCAGGTTTCAGTCCGATCGCCGACAACACGGTGCAGTACCTGACGCTCCCCTATAACAGCACCTGTAACTCCCTCGATCAGCAGTGTGTTTACGGAACGCCGGACTATTGGAACGGCACCATCTACATTGCCATCGAACATGGACCCTTAATGGCGCTGCAGCTATCGAACGGACTTATTCCCCAGAGCGCACAGGTCGCAATCCCCGCATCCTATAGCGCCGAGACCTACAGCTATCCGACCCCGACGCCGATGCTCTCGGCCTCGCCCTCGGGCGGCGCCATCGTCTGGGCGCTCGACAACAACGCCAACGGAACCGATAACGGCAGCGCCCCCATGGGACCTGCGATCCTGCGCGCTTACAACGCGAACAACCTCGGCACGACGCTGTACTCGAGCGATGCGCTGCCGGCCGACGTAGGCGGAACCGCTGCGAAATTCACCGTGCCGGTGGTGGCCAATGGTCACGTGTACGTCGCCGGGGAAGACGCCTTGACTGTCTATGGTCTGGCTCCCTGACCCAGGCCGACTTGGTGTGGGAACTGGTGACCTGAAACCTCCAGACCAGCTTCCAGACACCGCTGCGCGGGGGTCCGGTAAATCGGTACAAGAGTCTTCAGCGATTGGCGCAGCGGCGCTTTCCAACAACTTGAATAGCCTGAGCGAGCGCATGACTCCGGTAGCGTAACGCTGATCCGGCAGCCGAGCGAGCGGCCCGGTCGGACAAAAGTGTTGCGTCCTTACTGTCGCCATAATGTAAAGCGAATATGATTCATGACATGCTTTCAGGGCATCATGGTGTTTCATCTTGTGCGCCAATTCCTGGAAGCGACCGCAAGTCCGAAATGAAGTCGTCAAGCGCGATGCTTCGAGATTCCGCAATCTGGTTGTCGCGCCTGGGCGGATTGGAATGCGCGGTTGCCCCTGGTCGGTGGACTCGAGCGGGCGGTCTGGGCGTTGTATTGGCGCTGGCGCTGCTCGGCATGGCGCGGCCGGGTGCGGCCGCGATTACCCCCAATACAGAACAATTACGCCACGCCACACGGGGCTATGACATCGGCGGGAATCGTCTACTCAGCTGCGCAGAACGCGGGCGATCTTAATATCGTTGCGGTCGGCTGGTATCCCGGGGCGGGCGTCGGCGTCAGTTCGGTGACCGACAGCAAGGGCAACAGCTATGCCCTGGCGGTGGGTCCGACGGTCAGCAGCGGCAACGCGACCGAGTCGATCTACTATGCGAAGAACATCGCGGCCGCGGGAGCCAACACCGTCACGGTGAACTTCAGCGGTAGCGTGCCGGAAGCGGACATTCCGATTCTGGAGTACAGCGGGCTCAATACCACCAACCCACTGGATGTGGCGGTGGGAGCAGCCGGATCGGGCACGGTGGCGAGCAGCGGCTCGGTCACGACCACCAATGCCAACGATCTGCTGGTGGGCGCGAATATAATCGTATCCAGCTTCGCGGCCGTGGGGACGGGCTATACCGCGAGCATCATCAGACGACTGGCATTATCGTGCGGCCGGAGGGCTACGGTCCGCAAAATCATCCCGACGTCATGCTGGGCTCCGACAAGCAGGGTCACTTGTAGATGATGGACCGAGATAATATGTCAGGCTTCTCGCCGAGCGCCGACAAACTGTCCAGTATTTGGCGCGGCCAAATAATACCGGCAAACCTTATAATGACCACGCGACGGCTGCATTCTCGAGCAGTACCAGCACGATCTTCACTTCGGTCGCGGGCGGAAGTGTGATGGCGTTCCAGATGTCCGATGGGCTGATACCCGCAAGCGGGAGCAGCGAGGCGCAAGCCGTCGTGGCCTCATCTCAGAGCAATGAAACCTACAATTATCCAAACCCGACGCCCCAGATCTCGGCTTCGCCCTCGGGCGGCGCCATCGTCTGGGTGCTGGATAACAATGCGAACGGCACCGACAACGGCAGCGGTGGATTGGGCCCGGCAATCCTATGCCAACAGTCTCGCCAACTCGTTGTACTCAAGCTCCGCGCTATCGGCCTGACACGGCCGGGAACGCTGCGAAGTACACCTTGCCCGTGATGGCCAACGGCCATGTCTACGTCCCCGCCACTGACGGTGTATGGCCTGGCCCCCTGACACGAGTCCCAGGGCGTTGCTGCCAGTTGCGAATAGCCGCAACGTGGCCATGTGCTCGGCAATGCGCTCGAGCACGTAGCGCGGGTACGCCTCGGGTTTGAGATCGTCAAGTTTCGCAGTGCCGCGGCGCGCTCGCCGGCATCATCGGAACCTGCGAAGAGCCGGTTCCTACGGCACCGGTGCGTCCGTCAGTAACCCCTGCTGATAGAGCCGACGCCACCCGAACACCAGGTTAGCGTTTATCCGGCGTCGACGCGCAACCAAGGCCACCGAAGCGCCTGGCTGCACCGTCTCCTCGGCGATTTGCCGCTTCTCGGCGGTCGTATGCTTGCGGGGCGGCCCGGCCGGACGATCCAGGGTGTGCCGCCGTGCCTCGGCAATGGGCTTGGCTCGTTCTAGCCGCAGTTAATCGGCCGCGGTCGCGCTCGATCTCACACGGCTCGGCAAAGAGCCAGGAGCGCCGACTTCAGTCCATCGGCTAGCGCCTGGCCGATCGACCTGACCTCAAAGCCGATTACCGGCCGTGAGGTCAGGTCTGATGCTCTTCGCTCTATGCGCGCGAGCGCGTATCAGCCCCGCGCACCCTTAGTGAATCGCGATCGCATTGGGCCCGAGGCCGGGGAATGCCAGCGGACTCCCAGTAATGGGCGTCAGGACCCCCGTGTTCGGGTCAGTAGTAAACATCGAGATCGTATCGCCGCCCACGGCGTTGCCAACATACAGGAAATGTCCCGAGCCATCGATGACCACCGGGACCGGGCCGGTGCCGGCGAGAAACGGCGAGCCGGTCATCGCGGTCAATGCTCCGGTGGTCTGATTGATCGTGAAGCCCACGACCTCGTTATTGGCGCTGCTATCGGTCACGTAGAGGAAATGGCCCGTAGGATCGATCGCAATATTTCCAGTCTGAGGAGTGCCCGCGTCTCCGGTGGCAAATGCAGTCCCCATGGAGGTCAGCGCACCACCGGTGCCGATGGTCCAGCCTGACACGGTTCCGTCCAGGCTGTTGGAGACGTACACGAAGCGATCCAGCGGATCAACGGCAACCCAGAAGGCACCGTTACCCGTCCCCACCGTGGGCGTCGAAAAGGCCGTCAGGCTGCCAGGAGCTGTGGTGCTGAAGGCCCAGCCCGCAAGCCCTATACTAGTGGAATTATACAGGTTACTCGCAAACACATACTGGTCCAGAGGATCGACCGCCACGTTGTTGGCAGCTGCGCCCTGGCCCGGGGCGGCGGTATAGGCTGCAACGAACGTCAGCACCGGAGGCGCCACGAATGAGTAAAGATCCACAGTGATCCCGGTACCATCCTCATTGTTGCTGTCAGTCACGAGCACGTAGTTGCCCGAAGGATCGACGGCAATGCCGCTCGGCGTGCTGCCAACGGCGGGGGCGGGTCCCGTCGGAGCAGTACCGGTTGATAACGACGACAACCAAGTCAGCGCACCGGTCGTCACCGAGAACACTGACACGTCGGCAGTACCCGAATTAGCCGTGAAGGCATATGTTCCGGCGGGATTTACCGCGATGGCGGCTGGCGCCGGTGCCGCCGTAAGGCCGTCAGCGGCTACCGCTCCGCCTACCGGAGTCAGAGCACCGGCGGTCGCACCATTGGTGTCATCAATCGCATAACTGTAGACATTTCCCCCGGCGGTGTCCGCCACGAACGCGTACACACCTTCATTGCGACAGGTGACTGTCGCGGTGATGTTCGCCTGGGCTACGGTGCCAGTTCCATTCGTTACGGTGCAGAACTGTCCTGGCGTGGTGGGCTGCGTCAGAACGGTGACCGCGTAGGCCGCACCGGGCAGAAGCGTGGTAACGAAGGGGTAGGTTCCGCTGGTTGTCTCGCCCAGGTTATCCCCGCCGTTGTCCTGCAATACCAAGCCGGTCCCCGTGAGACCTGTGATAACGGCGCTCACGGTGTACTTATTCGTGACGCAGACCACGTTCACGTTGCCGATATTTGCGGTGGTGACCGTGCCGTTGTGATTGGCAATCGTGCAGGTCTGAGCCGGAGCCGTCGGCTGTGCCTGCACGGTGAAAGAGTACGCCGTGCCGCTCGGCACTGTTGCAAAGACGACCGCGGCGCCGTTCGCCGTTACCGGAATGGGGGCGCCGCCGTTGTTGCTCAGTGCCAGGCCTGTGCCTGTTAGACCGCTGACGCTTCCACCCACCGTGAAACTAGTCGTGACACATGTGACGTTGATGTTGGTCTTGTTCGCCGTGGCTGTGCCCACGGCATTTGCAATGGTGCAGACCTGCGTAGGAGTGGTCGGCTGTGAGTGTACGGTGAAAGAGTACGCCGTACCGCTTGGGACTGTTGCAAAGACAACCGCGGCGCCGTTCGCCGTTACCGGAATGTTCGTGCCGCCGTTGGCCAGCACCAGGCCCGTTCCTGCCAGACCGCTGACTGTCCCGCCGAGCGAATACGTTACCGTGCCGCCCGAAGAGGAACTGCTGCCGCTCGAGCTGGAGCTGCTGCTCGAGCTGCTGCTCGAACTGCTGCTCGAACTGCTGCTGGAGCTACTGCTGCTCGAACTGGAGCTGCTGCTGCCGCTGGTGGAGTCGCTGCCGCCGCCGCAGGCGGCCACTAGCGCACTGACGAACAGCGAGAGAGATATGATGCGGGCGGTCTTGAGCGCCGTCAGGCGCGTACCATTGATAGACATGGTCGAATAGTCCTCTCTGTCACCGATTCAATGCGCGGGACGATCGATCGGCGACGTAGTTGAATTGATTCCCACCGCGTTTCGTACTGTGCTGCGTATGTTCGGCAATTATCCTTAAGTTCAGACAAGGGGCTGCGAACACCGTCACAGTATCGTTGCGCACGAGCAAGCGTCCTCAATGCCTCCACGCCGTGCAGCTGCAAGCGTGTCGGTACCGCCTGCGCCTGGCGATTGCGCAAAGCTGTCAGCCGCACAGCGATCGCTGCTCGCTGATTCCGGGCGTCAATTCCATGTGTAATTCGGGTCAGACACCGGCAGGCCCTAGTCGGCTGGTGGACCCGGGGGTGAATCCGAAGCGAGCCGCCCGCTGGCACTGGCAAAGCAGTGGCGCGATCGGCTATCGGTTGAAGACCCGTCGGCACGTGCGGCAAGTACTCCCCGCGCCTCATACTCATGGAGCGCCCCAGCGCCATTTTTACATAATCTGCCAGGATGTCAATCAGACGTCACCGGTACCACGGCGCTGGCCCCCACTGCGCCGCTTGAAGCCAGTCGGCCACCAATGTCAGCCACGACGGATTGGCGTCCCCAAGGGGATTCGAACCCCTGTTACCGCCGTGAAAGTGCCGTTTTGTAGCGTTTTGCAGTATACCACTGTTACCGTAAGTGCTTATATTGCCTATAAATTGATGCTTTGCTGTGGGTGGCTGTTACCGCTAGTATTTCCGTACTAGCGTCCGTACGGAGAGAAACCGCCGCCATGTCGATCAGCATACACAAGAGCAATGTCCGCGTGGGCCTTGCCCCACGCCGCGAGCCCTACTGGGCCGCGCCGCTGGAGCCGGGCCGCTTCATCGGCTATCGCAAGATCGACGCGCAGCGCGGTTCCTGGGTCGCCCGGGTGCGCACCGAGGACGCGCAGCAGCTCTACCACGCACTAGGCGCGCACTCCGCCACATTTGACTACACCGCAGCCAGCAAGGCAGCCCGCGCGTGGTTTGCGCAGCTGGATGCGGGCGTGGTCAGTCGGGCGCGGTTCACGGTTGAGGATGCCTGCAAGGAGTACGTGGAAGAACTGAAGCGCGCCAAGCGCGACAAGGCAGCGGCTGATGCCGCATGGCGCTTCGAGCGCAGCGGCATCACCGGTGAGGCTTTCGGGCGTATCGAATTGACGAAACTGCGCACCCCGGACCTCAAGCGCTGGCGCGATGCGCTGTTGACCGAGGATGACGAAGGCCGGCAGATGGGCAAGAGCGGGACGAACCGGTGTTTCGCGGTGCTGCGTGCCGCGTTGAACCTCGCCGTACAGAACAACCGCGTGCAGGCCGGTGCGGCACAGGCGTGGCGCGCCGTCAAACAGTTCAAGCGCGCCGACGGGCGGCGCGAGGTGTTCCTGGACAAGGTGCAGCGCCGCGCGCTGCTGGAAGCAGCCTCGGGTGCGGTGCGCGATTTGCTTGAGGCGGCCCTGCTCATTGGCGCGCGACCTGGCGAGCTGGTTTCCGCCACACGCGGTCAGTTGGACCTGCGCACCCGAACATTGACCTTGCGTGGCAAGACGGGCGAGCGCTCGGTGCCGCTGGAGGGCCAGGCGCTGGCGCTGTTTGAGCGGCTGGCGAAGTCCAAGCTCCCTGCAGCGCTGCTCTTGACGCAGGACAACGGCGCGGGTTGGACGCGCATGGCATGGAGCCGCGCGGTGCGTGCGGCGGCCGAGGCAGCTGTAATGAACGACACGAAGGGCGAGGTGCTTAAGAACGATAAGGGCGAACCGCTACGGCTTCCGCCCGGTGTGTGCCTATACAGCTGCCGGCACACTTTCATCACGCAAGCGCTTATGGATGGATTGACGACGGCCGACGCAGCGAACTACACCGGTACGTCGCTGGCGATGCTGCAGGCTCACTATTCGCAGTATGTTCAGAGCTCCGTGCGCGAGCGTCTGGCCGCGGTGCAGATGCTATGAGCGCAAGCAAGAAAAAGAAAACCACATCTCGGAAGCGCAGCGGCGTCTACCCCTACCCACCGATCGCGCTGATTCAGAACGGCGTCAAGTACAAGGCGGGCTGCAAACCGGCACGGGTGTGTTCCGCGGCCGCCGTAAACAGCCGCCCATTGTCCGCGACGGAGCGCTTTCTGGCCGAAGCGCTCGCTCACACCGCTGAAGACTTACGGAGGTTGCGCGACGACCTTGGACGGTTTGACGGTGGTAGGCCGGCCGGCAGCATGAGCGCCAGCACGAAATACGTCCGCAAGCTGCGCGCTGATAATCCGACACTTCACTGGAAGGAACTCCTCAGGGTCGCTGACCCGAAGAAAATCGGTTCAATGTCCGAGGGCAGGTTCCGCAACGTCGCCGGAGGCGCCCGCCGAAAGTAATTTGCACGGCTTAGCGTTACCGTGCGCCGTGCTTAATGAATAGCGGCGCACAGACGTCTACCCTCGTAAACAGCACTTTACTGCGAGGCTGTTTATGGCGATGAAAGCACAGAAACCGCTCGGGCCAATTGACCCTTTGCGAAGGTACAGCGTCGAGCAAGCGCTTGAATTGCTCGGCGTCAGCCGCAAAAAACTCTACGACGACATCAAGGCGGGCCGCATCGCGACTATCGGTGAAGGCCGCACGCACGCCCGTACAGCGCGAAATGGCCGCGAATACCTGCGCAGCGGACGCAGGTTCATCCCCGCCTCTGAAATCATCCGGCTAAGCCGGGTGCCGGCGCCCGAAGCGCACGCGGCGTGAAGTTTCCTATCCCAAATGTAGAGACGCCCGAGCGGCCATCACTCCGCCCGGGCGCCAGTTCAATAGCAACCAGAGGTGGTGGCTGCCTTGCACAATATACACCCAGGCGCCGTTGCGCGCCCGACGCCCCCTGACACCGGCCTTGGCCAACTTACCCCTGCCCTGCGCGCTTGGCGTGCGATGGGTCGGAGCCGCCCGCCCCCGCAAGAAATAGTCGCCTGGGCCCGCAAAGTCGCGGCCCAAACCGGCGTTGACGCAGCCTTCCTCATCAGCAGCTACATGGAGTGGCTGCGCCGTATGGCGGACCCAAAGTACGCCGCGCGCGAACGCCGCGCCTACGCGACGCGGTTTGCAGCGGCGCGGGGAGATGCATGAGCGCCGCTGAAAAGCCGACACCACCTAAGCCGAAGTTCGACGCGGTGCAAGCCGAGCTGCTTGGTCGTGATCAATGGGTGATGTGGAACTATAAGTGGATAAAGCCCAGTAACGGTAAACCGGGGCGATGGACCAAGGAGCCTAAGCAAGCGGACGGCACCAACGCCAGCAGCACGAACAGCGGTACGTGGACGACGGTGGCGAAGGCCAAGGAGACTTACAAGACAGGCAAGTTCGACGGCTTCGGATTCGTCACGAGTAAGACCGATCCCTATGTACTCATCGACCTCGATCATGTGATTGATGGGACCGGCGTGACCGCGGACTGGGCACAAGAGATCGTCAGCGCCGCGAAGCGTGAGGGCGGCTACATCGAGCGCAGCCCGAGTGGTACGGGGTATCACATCATCGGGCGCGGCAGGCAGCTGGAGAACGGCAGCAAAAAGAACGACGCGGAAATCTACACTTCAGGGCGGTTCTTCACCATCACCGGCGACGTGGTGTCGAGCCCAGACGGAGCGCTCGGGGAGCTGGGCGACACAACTGCTCTGGTGCGCGCACGCATCAACAGTGTGCCGCCCAAGTCCGCGATTAATACCCACGCCGGCAACGGTGCGAGATCCGCGGCGCACGACACCCAGATGGATGACGCGTTGATCGATCAGGCGCGCAATGCGAAGGACGGCGCCAAGTTTCGCAGGCTGTTCGACGAGGGTAATAGCAGCGGGTATCCCTCGGCGAGCGAGGCCGACGCCGCCCTTGCTTGGATGCTGTGCTTCTGGGCCGAGAAGGACGCAGCCACAATCGAGCGCTTGATGCTTCGATCCGCCCTGCACCGTGACAAATGGAACAGCCATCCGACCTACCTGGGCACGACCATTGCGAACGCGATTGCCAAATGTAAGGAGACGTATGGCGGGCGCGAGGAGGAGCTGTGGGGCAAGCCAACCGACTTCCTACACGAGATCGCCGCCCCAGCACTGGAGGCCGCCGATGTGCCGGCAGTGATCGGAGACTACGCGGTCAACTGGGCACACGCGGGGGGATTCGATGCGACTGGCGTTATCGCCTCCTGCGTTGCCGCCGCCGCCGCAGCGTTGTCCGACAACGTGCAGCTCACGGTTCAGTCTTCGACCAACTGGCGTGAGTCCGCACGGCTATGGGTTGCAATTATTGCGCCGCCGGGATACGCCAAGAGTCCGATGATTCGCGCAGCGGTAGGTCCGCTGCAGGAAATACATAAGGAGGAAGTTGAACAATATGCCGAGATCTACGCAGCGTGGCAGGAGGCTAAGAAGAACGCGGACGGTGGAGACGACGACCGCCCGCCGCTTCCGGCCACATTCACCAACGACGCAACTATCGAGAAACTCAGCGAAGTGCTCGCGGATAACCCCGGGGGTGTGCTGTATCTAGCAGAGGAACTCGATTCATGGCTCGGCAGCCACGACGCCTATAGGAGCAACGGCGGCTCGCGTGATCGGGGCGAATGGCTACAGCTATTCGATGGCGGTCCGCATCAGATCGATCGAGTCAAACGCGGCTCGTTCTTCGTGCCCAACTGGGGCGTCAGCTTGCTGTCGGCCACTACACCTGTCGCGCTGAAGCGCTTGGTCGGCAAACTGCCCAATGATGGGTTGTTGCAACGGATTCTGCCATTCCAAATCAAGCCACCCAGTGCGCCGGATGCTGCCGTTGAATTTGCTGCCGCAAACGCAAGCTATCGAGGCGCGATACGATCAATCAAAAAATGGGGCGCTTGTGTTGTTGAACTCGACGCAGCGGCACGCGCGGCGTTGGAGATGGAGTTGAATCGATACCGTGAACTGGCCCCGGCATGCGCGGTCATCAGCGACGGCCTTGCAGGCCACGTTGCCAAGTACGGTTCAATCCTGGCCCGCATTACTCTGACCTTTCACGCACTGGCGTGCGCTGCTAGTGATCCTATTCATTTTCCGAGTGCCGTAAGTGTTTCAGCAAAGACCGTCGAGCTGGCGGCGCGTTTCACGCGGAAGTGTTTCGTACACGCTCGCGCTTTATATGATGCTTTAAGCGGCGGCGATACCGCGCTACAACTAGCGCGCAGCGTCGGTGCTGCGTTGGTTGCCGCCAAAGCACAGGATGTTGAGCGGCGGTACTTGGTTCAGCGACTGAAAGCGTTTCGCGACGTTGATGATGAGCGGCAGCAGGAGGCTATGCAGTTGCTGACGGATTTTGCATGGTTGCGCCCTGAAAAGGGCGTCTATCACAAGGGTTACCCGACGCGATGGTCGATCAACCCGGCGGTACACACGCAGTTCAAACAATATGGTGAGGCATTGTTGCAGCGGCGGGCCGTGGTCAAGGCTGCAATTCTGGCGGCTCACGCCGACAAGAACTAAGGCACAGGGGGCAATTGTTGTATTTGTTTACTTGCGCGCGCAGTGAAGACGCATCCACCCCTCCCTCCCCTGTGCTTTCCGTTTCCCCACCCGTGCGCGCAAGTAAACATTTACAACATTGACGGGGCGGGTGCCGGAGGGGCACGCGGCCAGCGAGCCCGCACCCACCCCTGCCGCCCGCCGCCTAGGGGCAGCGCGGCCCAGCGCGGCGCCGTTGTGCTACGCTACCGCCTTATGCAGGCAATCACGCATATGCGATTCTTGCTGGATACAAAGCACTTACAGCAGGATGATTCCTACAATACGGACGACCGTACGGACTTCACCGCACCGGAGCCGCCCGTGGTGGATATGCCGCAGGTACGCCGGGGATACCCGGCAGATGCGTAAAAGCTCCACCAAACACATGGCAACGATACCGGACAAGTACTCACCGGACTTCGCCGAGCGCCTGGATCGGCGCACCGTGATTGCCAAGGCGATCGTGGGGCGGATCGAATCCATCGAGACCGACATGGGCGGCGCGGACTCGCTCAGTCACGCGCGGCGCAGTCTCGTGCGGCGCGTAGTGTGGTTGGAGGCAATCATCGAGCACTCCGAGCAGCAGCTAGCGACGGGCAAGGCGATCGACCTGGGCGGCCACACACAAGCAATCAACTCTTTGCTCGGCCTGTATCGGCTGATCGGCCTGGAGCGGCGCCTGCGGCCCACGGAGACGCTACGCGATCTGATGTACCGGGACGACCCTGACCCACAGCCCGCGCCCGATCGCGGCGCCACGGTTGCAGTCGAATCTGAATCGGAGGCCGCCACACCGTGAAGATCAAATCGCTGTACGAGGCGATGCTCGACCCGAAGCTGTTCGGCCGCACGTTCGCCGGCCCGACGTTCGCCGCCTGGCGCACGGTAGCCAAGGTCCTGGACGGCCTGCCGCTTGATCGCCAGGAGTTGGGGCTCTACCAACAGATCACCGGCCGCGAGCAGCCGCCGTCTGAGCCCTTCTCCGAGGCCTACCTCATTAAGCCTCGGCGCGCCGGTGGCACGCTGTTCGCAGCCGCCCTCGGCCTACACGCAGCCTTGCAGGACTACCGCAAGCGCCTGGGACCCGGCGAGGTCGCGACCTGCGCCCTGATCGCGGTCGATCGCCGTCAGGCCCGGCAACTTGTGAACTACATCAAGGGCCTGATCGCTGACTCCCCGGTGATCGCTGCCGAGGTGGCGGATGAGACGCGCGAGACCATCATCTTCGCACACCGCGTGCAGCTCGAGGTGCACACAGGGTCATTCAGATCGACGCGCGGCTACTCCTACGCCGCCGTGATTCTCGATGAACTCGCCTACATGCGCGATGAATTCAGCGCGACTCCCGATATTGAGTTAGTGCGCGCGGTGCGCCCGGGCCTTGCAAACCTGGGCGGTCGGCTGCTGGGCCTGTCCAGTCCGCACAGTCGCCGCGGGCATCTGTACTCGATGTATCAGCAGCACTTTGGCAAGCCCTCCGACGTGCTCGTGATCCAGGCCGGCGGCCCGGTGCTCAATCCCACCATCAGCCAGAAGGTTATCGATCGGGCGCGCGCCGAGGACCCAACTGCCGCGCGCAGTGAATGGGACGCGCAATTCCGGGAGGACATCTCGCAGTGGCTCGCTGATGAACTGCTTGAGGCCGCCCGCGAGGGTCGCACCGGGGGAAAGAAAAAGGCACCGGTGGCATTCGTGGATATGTCGGGCGGACGCCATGACGCGAGTTGCTTAGGCATTGCACATGCCGAGGACGTTGGTGAGCCTTCAGCGCGCTCGCCGCCGCGCCTGGTGCTGGATGTGTTGGAGCATGTGAGGGCGCCGCACGAACCGAGCGCAGTTGTGGGCCGGTTCTGTCAGACCCTGAAGAACTACGGCATCACAAAGGTGGTTGGCGATCGTTACGGCGCTGAGTGGGTCACAAGTGCGTTCAAGGATCGTGGTATCAGTTACGAATCCTCGGAGCTGGACAAGTCTTCGATCTACATGGAGGTGCTGCCGGCCTTCGCCGAGCGGCGCGTCACACTGATCGATGACAAGCGGCTCCTCACCGAGCTGCGCATGCTCGAGCGCAAGCCGCGCACCGGCGGCAAGGCGGACGTGGTCGATCACGCGCCCAACATGCACGACGATGCGGCCAACGCCTGTTGTGGAGCGTTGCAGCTCGCGGATGCCAAGCGCGGAGGGAGTGTCTTTGAGGTGGGCCTGCCCGATTTCAGCAGAACAATGGCAGCGCGGGGGCACTACCTGCTATGACACGAAGCACACAAATGACACCGCCCTTGAGCTATCTCGTGGTGCGCGCGGCAGAATTTTGCACGCACGTGGCACTGCATGAGGCTGGACACGCGATTGTTGGTAGATCCTTTGGCGTGAGGGCCGAGACGTGTCTCTTAATGGAAGGACGCGCCCTCTCTGGGTGCACGGATTACTACGGCGACCTCACGGAGCATCAATCCAAAATCGTGGCACTTGCCGGCTCTATCGCCACAACCGTGTCGCAGCGGCCGGATGTAACCGCCGAACAGCTGATCCAGGAGAAGTGGGCGCCTACCCCGCGAGATGCCAAGGACGCCGGTAACTTCGGTGCCGACCAACTGGCTGAGTGCCTCGAGATCGTGCGCTCGCACTGGTGCGACGTGGAGGCCGAAGCAGCGCTCCTGCTGCAGGGTCTGTTGGGAGCTCATCCGTGAGGCGCTACGCCCAGCGATTCGTACATCCCGGGTGCTGGCCGCTCTAAGATGAAACTCACGCCCGAGCAGCTCGCTTTTCGCGGGCCCGAGGCCGATGCCGAGGAGCGATTCCGTGCGCGCGTGAGCACGGGAAATTTCTGGCCTAGGGGAAACCCCTGACCAATGAGCGCCCAAGGCTACTCCCCTGCGCGTGCACAGATTGCCCAGATCCTGGCCGGCCGCACGCAGGCGCGGCGGATTCTCAATGCACGCGAGGTCTCGGACTTGCTGACGTGCTGGCCGGTGCCGCCGCTGCGAACCATCAGACGCTACATGGAGCAGGTCCGCATCAAAGCCGAGGCAAGCGCCAAGCAACAATCAAGCAGTGGCCACGGTGGCCAGTCCGCAGCGCCGGCAGCGCGTGTCGCGTAGTAGGATCAGGTCCACGTTAACAGCGTTTTCAGGAGCCGAACAAATGGCAATGACCAACGAAGAGATCACTCGATACGCGTTCGACCCGAAGCGGCGACAGCTGATCGATGACCTCACGCAGGAAATCGGCCCGTTCGACGCGTCTGGCCTCAAGAGCTTCGATGAAGTCGGGCAATTTGGCCTTTCCAAAATGCTTCCGAAGGCAGAGGCACCGCGCAATCCGGGGGTGGCTCTCGACATGTATCTGCGCGGGCGCAGGCAGGGGCGCGATGCTGCGCGCCCGGGTGGATCAGGCAGCATGGACGCGGCGCCCGACTGGCTCGAAAAACTTTTGAGTTCGTAAGGGAGCGATAAGCAAGTGAAACCAGCCGACCTACTCGCCCGCATCCGCGCCAAGAAGCCCACAGCACCGGCTCCTGTAAAAAGTTCTACACGCCTGACATGCGGCCAACTCAATCGCGCGGTCGAAGCAGCGACCGCGCAGCTGGAGCGCACCGGCTCGACGGTAAAAACCCTCCGGCGCCTATACGAACTCACCTGCGACGCTGGCGACGAGGGCGCAATCGTGAAGCTCGACGGTCCGCCGCCGGTCACGCTGCCGGAATTGGATGCCGCGCTCACCGAGATCCGGCACCCGGAACTTGGCCTGACCGCCAGCACGATGCGTGCATTCGCAAAGGTCCGCTCACTCCTCGCGCAGACCAACGGCAACGGCCACGCGGCCGAGCCGGCGCAATACGTGACGGTCGCGCAGGCAAAAGCCCTCACTGCCGAATTGCATGATCTACTTGCCTGGGTGCTGGGCGCGATGGGCGCGGAGTTTGCTTTATCCAGCCCCAGCCAATCGCACCTGTTAGATCTGCTCGGTCGAAGTGCCAGCGGCAGCCCTGCGCGGGAAAAGTTGCTCCGCAAGATTGCCGCGTTTAAGGCTCCGGACGTGCCGCCGCGAACGCAAGCCGAATGGCTGCGGTATCAAACGACCGGCAAATGGAGATGACAGTCAATCAGCGCTGCGCACCTTCTGGCAGCGGGCGGGTAAGTCGCGAGTGCCGCCCCACACAAAAACCACGACACCGCGCAGCCGACCATCCCAGTGCGCAGAGGATCTGACGGACCTGCGGCGACTGGGCTCCATCGGCGTGGCGCGGCGCGAAGGCTCCGGCGAGATGGGGCAAGGGCTGCGCGGCGGTCGTGACCAGTGCGCCGGTGCGAGGCTCGGGCGCGGCGTCACGGGTCTCCTCCCCCGTGACGCTCGACGCTTCGTCGGCAGGTAGATGACGCGTAAAACGGCACCCCGGGTGGCTGCCGCGGCGGGGTGAACGGCCTTGGCGGTGCCGTCAGATTGTCAAATCAAGGGCAACTGACTAATTTGGGTTATAGTTCAAAAAGTGACGAACCTGCCAGAGCTTGCGCACCCGCCCATTGCCGAAGTCGTTTACGGCATGGGATTCAAACCGCTTCCGCTCTTGAAGAGCGCCCACCTTGGATTGTTTTGGTCACGTTACCGTGACCGTTACGTTACGGCTGAGGACATGCTCCCAGTCGTGGAGCCGCCCGTGGCCGGGGCTCCGGTTGCCGTCATCGCGATGGGTATGCCGAGGGTCTGGTTCGTCGATGCCACCAAGACCCGGCTGCTGCAGCTTCAGGCTGACCGCCTGTTCATGAACTGGCGCCAGACGAAGCCCGACGACGAGTATCCGCGCTTCCCTGCCCTGTACAAGGACTTCGGCGACTTCACTCACGACTTTGCCCAATTTCTCAAGGAGCAGAATGTCGGGGAACTGTCGCCCACAACTCTTGAATTGGGCTATATAAACCAAATCTACGAGAGGGACGGCCTCAAATTGCCAGCCGATGTGGGGCGGGTGTTCAAGCCGCTCGCGTGGAACCGTGACGCCTACCAACGATTATCTGACCCATCGGAACTAGCCTGGAGGGCGAGCTTTGTTCGGAGTTCTGGCATCAAAGTGAACGCACAAGCGGCCATGGGCATCAGGCAGTCAGACAGCGCCCCAGTGCTGCAATTAGATATCCGCGCGGTATCCCAGTTCACGGGAGGTGCGCTGGAAAGCGCGCTGACATTCTATCCGTTGGCGCACGAGGAAGTGGTCTTGGGATTTTTTGATCTAACTCCAGAAGAAGCGCAGAAGACTTTTTGGAGTTGAGATGAACGTCCCACAAGCTGTGGTCGATGCCGCACGTCACCGATATTTCGAACCAGCCGAATCGGACACTGCAAGGGCTGCGCCGTCTGCGGCGAGGCGCAACTACTACCAGCTGGATGCGATAGCCGGTGCCAGGTATTCCCCGGATCAAACAACCGGCTCTACCTCGTACTTAAATCGGCTATTAAAACCGGCAGCCGTTAGCAGTGGAACTGCCGGGGACCTCGGCATTACCACCCAGAACATCACTATCACTCCGGTGACCGGCGCCCTTGGCCTCGCGGGTGGACAGCCAGTAGTCCTTGCGAATGGCACCGCCCAGGTCATGAACGTCATCACCGGCGCCCTGAGCCTCGTGGGACAGCCGGTGACCGTGACTACTCTGGACGTAGCGACTAACCTATTTCGTGTTCCCGCACAGTTCATGCCTATCGGCTCAGGCAATGTGCTGACAGCATTTGTAGCTCCCGACTCGACGATTCTCTTTGCGGCTCTTGAGAATAGGGAAAGAGAAAACGCAGCGCTACTGATCGACGACATTGACTGCGAGGCAGCACGCACCCCCCGGTGGGGCTCGCTGAGCCGCAGACTCACAGCGATTGTTGACGCAGCGGAAAGTGAGGCCGACTACGCCCCAGTCAGCCTTGGCTCGCTGAATTCGTTGCTGGAACTCATTCGTAAGGCCCCCAATCTAACTCGGCCGGCGATTGCCTTGACCCGCGGCGGAAATTTGTGGCTCGAATGGGTCTTGGCGCCTCGTGAGCGCATATCGCTGGAACTTCTTCCAGGGTCTCTTGTGCGCTATGCGTGGGTGCGCCCGGACGTGGACCATCCTCATCAATTCGCCCGGCGACATGGAACATTTTCCATTAATGAATTTGCGTTGGTGGAGTTGGGCTCTCTGCCGTTTGGTATTTAGTGAGGGAACCGCAGTTGGGCACTGCACTGTCGCCTGAGTTCGAAGTGGTCCGTCATTGCAATCTGCTTGATGTGGACGACGAGGTAAATCCGCTCCATCCCACGCCCAACGCCTCGGCATTCCGGCTGCGGCCAAATGAGCCTTATCTCTCCGTCAACTGCCCGGACATCTTTGCAGACTTACCAGATAAGGTGTCGCGGCTTCAACAGATTTTGAATGACCTCAGGACAAAGCCCGGCGGTCGTAAAGTAAAGAGCAGTCACTGGTTCGCACCGCTCAGCGTGGGGGAGATTCTCAAACTCGTCTGCGAATCGAACAGTGAGCACTTCCGGGTCGAACTGGAAGCTGAGGCAGGGGACGAAAGCCACAGCGGTATTTACGGTCAGAGCGGTGCCACTGATGACGACGAGCGTAACTCACTGCAGACCGCAATCGCAGCATGCGCCAGCGGCCCTGCCATACGGGTGAGCGATCTAGAGTAGGCAGGCGCTCGCCGCTGTCGATGGGCTGGGGCATTCCGATGTTCCGTCTGCGGCGGGACTGCGTTTCGCGCCGTCACCGTGCCGCGCCCGAACGGCACAAATCAGGTGACCGCGCTGTACGAGTATAGCGGGTGCTCCGTTGTGTTTTGCGCCGCGGACGCGTTCAATGCCAACGAGCCCGGGCCACCAAGCAGTCCCGGACCGATGTTGCCGGCGGCGACGTATGAGCCGGAGATGCAGACGTATGGGAAGAGGCCGATCGGCAAGCACTAATACTATTGAGCGGCAGCTTGCGCGTTGGACCTTGCCATCACTGCGTTGGCCATCCGCTCACAATAGGTGGTCGCCAGTTCCTCTTGCGACAGCTTTTCCAGCTGCTCTAGATCGGGCAAGCGAGCGTTGGCACAAGCCCTCAGCAATTGTTCTTTTGATTGCTTACCGTGAATCTCGAAGAAGAAATTGAACCAATCCAGCGGCCCCTTCGGATTCCGTTGCGGTTTGACGACTCCGAAGAACGTATCCGGATGCTCTGCATAGGCTTGAAGCTCCGCGTCAGTCATCGGCGCCTGCACAATGAAGCGCTTGCCGTCATCACTCCTGAATATCCCAGTGACGCTCTGCTGCGTCGGCATCGCGACAGCATCTTCCAATACGGCTTCTACGGTGGCTCCATCGTCGCCCGGCACTGCCATGCGTTCGCCAATCAGAAACCGCTGCGGATGCTCACCGAATGCTAGATAAGGGTTGCTCCCGTCGAATGTGGTTGGGATCTCGCGATGCTTCTGAATGGATTCCCACAGTGCGAGGAAATCGGCATTGCGACGTTGGAACTCCACCGCCTCCCGTAACGTGCCAACCTTCTTGCCCTTAAATTCGCTTGCCCCCGTACCGGTGAGCACGAATCCGACGCCTATGTGTTCGGTGTCGAGCTGAAGGTGCTGCGAATGATTGCTAACGACCACGATTGCTGAAGGCGGTTCGATGCCCGGTTGGGCGAGTGTGCGATCCGCGGCAGCAACGCCAGCCTCGGCAGAAGCCATCCACCAAGCCCCCGCGTCCACTGGGCCTCGATGAGGCATGGCAAGCTCCACAAAGACGATGCGGTCGTGATCGGCCTGCTTGCCGAGCGCGTTGCGGGCCAGTCGCGCGACATGTCTGCGCACGAGGGCTCGTCCACTGTTGTCCTCCTCGGGAAACGCCACCCAGTGACGCGTTTTGACCTCCACGGAAAACTGACGGCCGGTCTCCTGGCGAGTGACGGTGTACTCGCAGTGGGTACGGCCACCGTCATCTTCATCCTCGAACTCAATTTTATAGCCAGCCCGAACGAACATGCCGGCAACTCTGATCTCCGAGAGCGCGCCGAGAAATTGGTCCGGATGTTTCAACCGGTCGATCAATCGGTCACGCAACTCGGCATTGTGTTCCAATAGGTAAAGGTTGTAGCCCAGGTCGAGCAGGGCGCGACTCGCGCCGATTGACGGCGCTGAGTAAACCTCGCCCGGGGTACCGGCGTAGTTCTGGCGGTGCAGGACTGTCTTGCGGTACCAGACTGCAACTGGGTGCATGTCCGCTTCACTCTTCGCCAACTCGGCATTGCCCCACTCGCGGTCGATCACCGTGCCGAGATACTCGACTAGAAAATCGGCAAACGTTTTGGCGGTGCGGCTGAAAAACATTCTGTTTCCAACCGCAACCAGGCGGTGCTCTTTGAACTCGGTCGAGATGACCGGTCGGCCGAGGCCCTGTTGCTGGATGCGTTGGCGCTCTTGTGCCTGAATCCTTGGAATCTGGGCTTGCGCCGCGGCCACTCCTCTCTCGATGCGTTCCAGATGTTCTGGGCTCCCGTGGCAGCGTTTGTACTTCTTTCCGCTGCCGCACGGGCAGGGCCCATTCCTGCCGATCTTCGGGCCTATGGCGCGGAGAATCACATTGCGCCCGCAGAAGCGGAACTCTTCAGGCCCCCAACGACGACAGCAACCGCCGCAGAAGGTCCTCAACGTAGGCGCGCCCTTCTTCCAGTTTCATTGGGTTTGGTGGCGGAGCCTCGGACTCGACGCCATGGCGCGCTTTATCGCCGGCGGCTCCTACGGAACATGCAGTGCGCTTGAAGCGCGTTCGCCCATTGTTCGAAGTCCAGCCCGCGGCAACGGTCGATCCCCCTCCACCCGCGGCATTCTCAATCACCTCCCAGATTCTGTAGAGTCCATCCCAGTCGGCGGAATCGGCCCACCACAACCGCAATGCTTTCGCCACCATAGGACTCGTGAGCGCCAGATCCACCATCTTCACCGCAGGGCTCGGAGGCTGGAGTCGCACGACCGGCTTGCCATCAGGACCTGTGACCGTCGCGACGGCAGCGACGACACCGCACTCGGCGTGGAGTGCCCCAGTTTCGGCTTCTAGGAAGTAATCGGTCCGGCCGTCGTCATGCTTCCTGCAAATTGCGCCCATGCGCAGATCGGGGGCGGTTCCCAGTGTCAACGCCAAGGCCCCAGATAGCGTGGGCAGAAACTCGCGAGTCTGCACCGTGACTTCCCTGTCAGTGCTGCAGCGCTCGAAGGAATCCATCTGAAGAATGTGTTTGCTCTGCGTCGCGTCCGCGGACACCCGTACCTTACCCGCGGTAAAGTCTCGCGCGAGGGCCTGCAAGGCGTTGGCCGGGCCCTGCAGATCAACTTCCCAGTGAAAACTACCCATCAGATCCCCCTTGCTACGACTCTGGCGATCGAGCGCCACCTCTAGTTGCGGATGGGCCGCGAGCAAATCAAGGGGAGACAGCGATCCCGGCTGCCCCCCCCCTGCGTGAGCATCCATCATTCCGGCTGCGTACCCCGGGGCGCAGCCCCGACGTGGCGCTGGGGCGCTACCATGCGCCTGCCATGAAGAAGCTCACCCCGCGCCTCACGGCACGACAGAGGAGCGCCGTGAGGCGCGAGGCGACAGGGACTTCCGGCGCGCGATGCAGATGGTGCTCGAGGACGGCGACGCCACAGCAAGCGCTTGAGAGCGTCCAATCGGCCGAGCAATACGTTCAATACCTCACCGATGTAGTCGCACGAACGCCGGCGACCTGAACAGGCCGCTCGCCAGTTTATTCAAGGATTGGCTCGCCTGATTCATAGTGGCAGCGCGGGTACAATCCGTCTCGCGGCAACAACAATAAAGGGGGTCTCATGGCCGGGATGCTGCAAATTCTGACGTACCTACTGTCATTCTACCTTGTAATCAAGGGAGTTGAGATCCTGCAGATTGCTCTTGCTTCCGGCCGTCCAAAAAGAACGGGAATCATTATTCTCGGCGCGCTTGCTCTCGCCGCTTGCCTCGTGGCTGCAATTGGTTTCTCGTACATGCAGGATAGGCAGGCGATGCCAACAGCGGAAGCGCCGTTACGATCCTCGGACGATTCAGGATATGTGATGTTCACCTGCATCCCCAGGGACGGACCGTGCTTCGATTGGATCAAGCGGACCGGTGAAACTACAGGCGCGGCGCCGCAAGTACCAACGTCATTAGAAGAATGCACATCGTCACTGACTCGCAAATTCGGTCGGCCGGATGAAAACGGCCACTTTCATCTGCGCGATCAGGCAGATGATGGCAGCACGTATTTCGAATGCGACAAGCAATAGCCGCGTAACTCTAAGAAAGTACCTGCGTCAATCCAGGCTCGCAGCTTCAACCGCTGTGCAGGGTCAGGCGGAGCGCCATACGGGTAATGCGTGCGCGTGACCGCGGAGTGCGGCCACCGGCTGCCTTGCCCGCGCGGCGCGGTGTGGCCTTGGGCGGCCAGGGCGCCGGGGTTCGCTTGTGCCCCCGGCCTGCGCGCCCAGCGCCGCGCCTAGCGCACCAGCGGCGGTGCTCGCGGATGTTAGCGGGCACTGGCGCGCCGCCTACGCCGAGCGGGCCGGCTGCGCGCGCGGGCTTGGCCGCTTTGTTTTTCCGTACTGTTTCCGTACAGGGCCTGCCGAGCGCTCAAGTAACAGCTAAGTGCTTGACTTAATGGCGTCCCCAAGGGGATTCGAACCCCTGTTACCGCCGTGAAAGGGCGATGTCCTAGGCCTCTAGACGATGGGGACAGTCGAAGCGACGGGCGCGATGTTGGTGGAGCTACGCGGGATCGAACCGCGGACCTCTTCCATGCCATGGAAGCGCTCTCCCAGCTGAGCTATAGCCCCACTGAAGGGTCGCGACGGTACGCAAGGGCATGAATCCTGTCAACCATTTGCCGGGGCGAAGCAATGTGCAGGCTAAGCCGACGCCGCCCGGCGCTGGGCCACCTCGATGCGATGCAAGGCTTTGTTCTTCCCAAGCAGCGCCACGGTTATGTCGATCGGGGGCGACACGGCGCCACCGGATACGGCTACCCGCAGCGGCTGCGCGACTTTGCCAAGGGCCAGGCCGTAGCGCAGCGCGACCGCACTGATCACCTCGTGAATCGCCCCGGCATTCCACTCGCTCAAGCCCTCCAAGCCCTCCTCCAGCGCCTGCAGCACCGGCGCGGACTCGGCCGTGAGGTTCTTGGCGGCAGCCTTTTCATCGTAGGCTTTGAAATCGCCGAAGAAGAATAGGCTGTTCTGCGCCATCTCCCTGAGCGTCCTGGCGCGCTCACGCTGCGCATTCGCGACCCCTTCAAGCAGCCTGTCGTCCTCGACCGTCACCCCGAGTATCGCGAGTTGCGAGCGCAGCCCCGCCGCAAGTACGGCAGCCGGAGCGCGCATCATGTGCTGCTGATTGAGCCAGAGCAGTTTCTCCGGGTTGAAGGCCGCGGCGGCCTGGTTGACGTCCTTGATGTCGAAGGCAGCGACCATCTGCTCGCGCGTGAAAACCTCCTGATCCCCGTGTGACCAGCCCAGGCGCACCAGATAGTTGAGCAGCGCGTCGGGCAGGTAACCCTCTTCCTGGTACTGCAGCACACTGACCGCGCCATGGCGTTTGGAAAGCTTGGCCCCATCGGGGCCGAGGATCATTGGCACGTGCGCATACACCGGCAATGACGCCCCCAGTGCATGCAGCATGTTGATCTGCCGTGGGGTATTGTTCAGGTGGTCATCGCCGCGGATCACGTGCGTAACGCCCATGTCCATATCGTCCACCACAACACAGAAATTGTAGGTCGGATTGCCGTCGGAACGCTCGATGATCAGGTCATCGAGCTCGGAGTTGCGGAATATGACCCGTCCGTGCACCTGGTCGTCGACGATTACATCGCCGTCAAGCGGATTCTTGAATCGAATCGCGGGCGACACACCCGCTGGCGCGTCGTGACGTTCCCGGCATCGACCATCGTAGCGCGGCTTTTCCTTTCGCAAAAGCTGCTGCTGGCGCATCGATTCCAGCTCAGCCCTGGTGCAGTAGCATCGGTAAGCGGCGCCGCGCTCGAGCAACTGTGCGATCAGCAGGCGATAGCGCGGGTAGCGCTGAGTTTGAAAATACGGGCCTTCATCGATGTCGAGATCAAGCCAGCGCATGCCATCCAGTATCACGCCAACCGCTTGTTCGGTGGAACGCTCGCGGTCAGTGTCCTCGATGCGCAGGATGAACTTGCCTCCTCGATGGCGCGCATATAACCAGGAAAAAAGCGCCGTGCGAACCCCGCCGATATGAAGCAGGCCGGTAGGGCTTGGGGCGAAGCGGGTAACGACGTTCATGGCATGGTCTCGCGGCGACGACCGATTTCCCTTAGCGGCTGGGCGGCGCATAGTAGCGGCGCGGGCATGGATCCGCCACCGCGTTTATAGTCAGAACTGGAAGTAGAGGTAGACATTCGGTGCCCTGAAGGCAATCAGGGCAAGGGCGAATATCAGCATGCAATATATCGCCAGAGCGCGTGTCTGTGCGTCATAGATTGCCCGAAGCCCGATCGTAATCACTCCGTGCCTCATCAGAAAATCGGCCCTATGGCTGAAATGCTGCACGTTACCGCGGGACGGTCAGCGCTAGCCCGCTGCCATGCAGGCCGACCGTCCCCGGCCATCCGAGCCAATGCGTCGCCGACGTTGTCGGACGCACAGGTACACTGGACTCTACGAACTCAACCCCGGCACTAAGACTGGGGCAGGTTGGAGAATCGCTGGATGTCTGGGTGGCTATAGGCTCCGCGCGCGTTGGCTTCGGCGGCCACCCACTATTCGATCGCGATGCCAGTGGGGCTGGTACCACCGTAGATGCGCGGGGATCCGGGCACTGCGGTCAGCGCTCCGGTATTCGGATTGACGGTGTACATTGAGACGGTGCCGTCAAAATTGTTGCCCACATAAAGGAATTGACCCGAGGGATCGATGGCGAGGGGGAACGCGCCACCGCCGGCGCCGAACGGAGTGCCGGCGATGGAGCCCAGGGCGCCGGTCGCCTGATTTATCGTGAAGGCGACAATCTGGCTATTCACCCAGTCGGTCACGTAGAGGAACTGGCCGGTGGGGTCAATCGCTGTCACCCCGGCGTTGGCGCCAGCGGTAAAGCCGGCGGCAAATGGCGAGCCCGCTATCGCCGTCAGCGCACCGGTCCCGGAATCGACCGTCCAGCCTGACACGTTGCCATCGGTCTCATTCGCAACATAGACGAACCTGCCGCTTGGATCGATGCTGGCCCCTTCGGGATTGTTACCCGCGGCAAATGGCGAGCTGGCGAGCGGAGTCAGGTCGCCGCTGGTCGCATTGAATGTAAAGCCCACGACCGCCGGTGCAAACTGGTCGGTCAGATACGAGAAGCGATCAAGAGGATCGACCACCACGCTGCTGGGATGGCCGGCCGGGGAATAAGGCGTGCCAAACGGTGAGCCAGGGACCTGCGTCAGGGCTCCGCTAACCGGATTGATCTGGAATACCAACAATGTGCCGCCGGCGCTGTCCGTCACAAGGACGAAGTTGCCTGAAGGATCCACGGCGATGGCGCTCGGCACACTGCCTGCCCCGGTCGCTGCAGTACCCGCGGCGCTCAGCGCACCCGTTGCCGCATTCACCGCGAATATTGACACATCGGCGGCGCCTGAATTGGCCGTATATACAAATTCTCCGTTGGGAGTGACCGCGATTGCGTTCGGATTCTGATCGGATGGCGTTGTATTGACCAGAGCGAGCGAGCCGGTCAGGAAATCGATGGTGAAGGCTGCAACGGTGCTCGAGTTGAAGTCGGATACAAATGCATAACGGCCATCGGTCCGACAAGTGACGGTGACATTGGTGATGTTTGCTGTAGCCATCGTACCGGTGCCATTTGTCACGCTGCAGTACTGCGCCGGCCCCGACGGCTGCGTCTTCACGGTGACAGCATAAGCCGCGCCGTTGGGCAGGCGGGTCGCGAAGGTGAAGGCGCCGCTGGCCGATACCGGCAGATTGTCGCCGCCGTTATCCTGCAACACGAGGCCGGACCCGGTTAGATTGCTCACAGTCCCGCCCACCGTATTGCCGCCCCCGGTACACGATACGGCGAGCGAGGCAGTGTTGGCATTGGTGACAGTACCTGTGCCATTGGTCACCACGCAGGTTTGCGCGGGATTTGCAGGCTGGCTCAGGACCGTGACGTTGTAGGCCGTGCCGCTCGGCAGGGTGGCAAAGACATAAGATCCTGATGCTGCCACCGGGAAGTTGTTGGCGCCGTTGGTCTGCAGCACCAGACCGTTACCGCTCAGACCGGTCACGCTGCCGCCAATTGTGAAATTGTTGTTGCTACAACTGACAGCGATACCAGTGACGTTGGCGTTGGTGAGCATGCCGGTGTCGTTTGCAATGGTGCAGGTCTGCGACGGGCTGGTGGGCTGCGTCATGACCGTGATGGTGTAGTTGCTGCCACTCTCCAATGTGGCCAGCGTGTAGTTGCCGCCGCTGGTGACCGCGACGTTGTTGCTGCCATTGGTCTGCAGTACCAGTCCGGAGCCACTCAGACCACTGACGGTCACGCCGACCGTGTAGAAATTTGTCGTGCAGGAGACAGTGACACTGTTCACGTTCACCGTGGACACCGTGCCCGCGCCATCCATGACGGTGCAGATCTGCGAAGGATTGCTAGGCTGGCTCTTGATGGTTACCGCGTAGGCCGCGCCGCTAGCAACGCTATTCGAGAACGTGAAACCGCCGTTGCCCGTGATCGCCAGATCGTCGCCCGAATTATTCGCGAGAATCAGACCGGAGCCAGAAACACCGCTGATACTTCCGCCGACCGTATACGACACCGAGGATCCGCCGCTGCTGCCGCCGTTGATGCTGCCGTTGCCGCCGCCGCTGCTGCTGGTAATGGTGTCGCCTGCCCCATCAAGACCAGCCGGCCCGCAGGCCGCCACTGTAGCGCCGACGCACACGGCCAAGGCCATGGCACGTAGCGTGGCGAATCGCGAATCACTCAGATGCATAGAAAATCGCTCCAATGGTGCTGTACCGGCGCGCCTGACCAGCGGAAAATGCGCATAATGGAATCCCCAAGTGCAGTTGCAGGTGGGGATAGAGGCTTCGCCGGCGCTGCCATCTCTACCGGCCGAATTATTCGGCGCAGGGTCCGCAGCGGCGGTGATGGCTGTCTCAGCACGACAATATCTGTCGCCATTAGGTGAAACCGGTCACGTTCCGCGCGATGGCTTTCACGCGTCTGGTATCGAAGGATTGATCCCTTCACCGCCACCATAAAGACAAGCACGTACGAATACCCAAACCCCCGTACGGCTTTCTGTACGGCTACTTGTGCGAGGGAGCGTAAATGGTCGACAGAACGCGATCCCCCGCTGCCATGCGCTATTTTCTTGGCAACAAATAGCGCTTCAACGACCTGCGAGCGGGCAACTCGACGTAAGCGTCCACCCACCACGCGACCACAACAATGAATGCTATCTCCACGACGCCGAACATGGGTCCCCAGTGCATGCCCTTCTCATGGAAGAGTAGCTGCGGCACAGCCGCCACAAATAACATCAGCGGCGTCTGCAGGATGTACACCGGATACGACGTGTTGCCGGCGAGACGGCATATTTGCGCCATTCGTGGCCCCGGCACCGTATTGCTGACGTTCAGCAACAGCAGCGGAAATGTCGCCAGAATGGCCACGCATTCTCCCACCACTCTCGAACCGAAGACATCGGAAAACCGAAAAGTTGCGATTAGGACCAGAACCGCGACAACGTTACCGATATTCCCAAGACGTATTCGAAAGTAGTCATGCGCGTAGCGGCGCAGCGCCAGGCCGGCGAAGAATGAGAATATAACCCGCGGCGCGGCCAGCAATTCCTCGCCGGCTCGCATGCCAATATCAACGCTACCGACATGCACGGCAATCACGACCAATGCGACGGCGGACGAGACCAGTATAGCGATCAAATTGAACGCGTTGAGAAGCCTATAGAGCAACCAATAGGCGATGTTTACGACGAGCTCGTACATCAGCGACCAGCTGGCACCGTTGAACGGAAACAAGGTCCATTCGCCGTACAGAGGCGCTAACGACGGCAGCATGATCAGGTTGCACAGGGCGGCGATAGTAAGTCCTAAGCCGTCGGCATAACCCTGATCGCGTATCAAGCGCGCGCTCCCCAGTGTCACTCCGATGGCCAATGCGAGCCAATAACATGGAAATAGCCGGATCCCCCGGTGAAGCATGAATTCCTTGAGCGTCATGCCGGAGCCGATCTTGGGGTCGTAATTGTGCGCAATGACGAAGCCGCTGAGCATGAAAAATAAGTCCACGGCGAGATATGCGTTTGGCAGCAGCTGTATCCCCAGGAAGTTATCGCTGTGATAGATGAGCACTGCCAGCGCCGCGATGCCGCGCAACAGATCAAGCATCTCGAAGCGGTCTGCCGTCTTGGCGGCAGGGACGGTTTGAACGTTGGCGTTCATAGGGAGACCAAAAATGCGCTACGCAAGGCCGCGCGCTTGTTGCAATTGGAGTATCACACACCTCCAGCGGAGTAATATGAGGACTTGCGAAGCTACGGCAATACCGTTCTAAATCGATTCCAGAATTGGAACCCAGATCACACCGGCCTGCCGATTGATTCGTCGCGGGTCGCCGCTTAAACTCTCGGCCCCGTAAGCGACAAGGGCGGTTAGCTCAGCGGTAGAGCACTGCTTTCACACGGCAGGGGTCACTGGTTCAATCCCAGTACCGCCCACCATGATTATCAATTAATGGTTCAACGTTAGTCGGATAGGCGGCAGCCGGACATTTGGTCCCGCCGGCACGTTACTGGTCGGTGCAGCAGGACCGGGCGTCAGGGGGAATACGCTATTTGGGTCAGCTGCGACCCAAAATGTTAACTTCCCCGAAGCTATGGCGGACCTTGCGCCGGCATTTTCTGGGAGTCGAAGGCCTTGTCATCAGCCAGACAACGCACGCGGTCGCGAATCCTGTGGACCCTGTTAGTACTGTGCGCTCTGCTTTTCGCCGCCGGATGGACATTTCGCGCCTACGGGCGATTCAGCAGCCAGCTGTCCGTACTCGGCGGCATGTCGCTGGGCGATTCGCGCGGCGAGGCCCGCTACAAGCTCGGGGTTCCCCCTGCGGTCTACGACAAGGATCAGCCCGGAGAGGCCGCCAGCCACGTCTATTACACCGATCTGCAGAAGGACCCGCAGAAAGATCCCGCCAATGTCGTTCCGCCCGGCACCGACATCATTGCCTTTCGCACCTGGTCATACGACCAGGGCCCCGCCCTGGGTCCACATCTTGATCTGACGTTCGACGCCCGGTCCGGCCGTGTCTCCAGGATCGCCTGTATCGACCAATCGGATCCGCCGACGTCATATTGCGGCAGGCTGGTAGGGATTGGAGTGGACGATTCGGAATCCCGAATCGTCTCGCAACTGGGCAGCCCGACCCGGCAGGCAATCGACGATCGGACCGGCGTGAAGACCATGGACTACGACGACATCGGCGTTACTTTCCTGCTCACCCAGCAGCGCGTGTTCGGCATGTCAGTAGTCGGCACCGGGGGTCGCAAACGGGCACCGTTGCTGCGCTTTCTGATCTGGTATTCGGGCGAAGTGAAAGCCCTGTTGTGGCCCTGAAACACCCACGTTATCGGACTCCTCGGCATCGATATGTATTCTCAGGCCACGTTTTGCTGCGGCCGCCGCCAGTTCCGCGAACAGCTCGGTCGAGTAACCGAGGCCCGGAATCTTCGCCGATATGTAGTCGGTGCCGGCGGCGACGCCAATGCACGCCAGATATTGATCCAGCACTGCACGCGGAGTATCGCCGTCGGTGTGACAGTAGCCGAAGGTCGGTGAAGCCGCGGTCGCGAAAGCGCAGCGCGGCCGCACTGGCGTAATGCCCGCTTCCGGGTCAGCTTCGCAGCAGCTCCGCCAACTGCGTCACGGGAACATTTGCTAGCTCCTTCGGCTCGAGCTTGTACAGGCCACCGCCATAGACGCGGCCGCAGGCCCTGAACACGTCCGACCCGATGCCACTCAGCAGCTCCCACACCAATCGGGCGCGCCCGGCATCGCCGCTGATGAAGCGCTCGAGCGTCTCGCGCGGATACAGCATCAGGTAACTGTTGGTGGCGATCGCTTGCGAGCGATTGAAAATGAAACGCTGCAGGCGTCCATCGCGCCGGCCGCGAGCGATGTAGGTGCACAGGAAAAATGTCGGCGCCCGAATCTCCTGTGCATACCACGGCGCGCGCCTGCTGCACAGGTAGCCGCCGGCAACCTGTGCTCTGCCAGCCGCAAGGTAACGCCACAGGGCCGGGTGGAGCTCGCGGATTTCCTGCTCGGACAGGCGGCAATCGAGCATCCACAGCGGCCGCGCCAATTGCGGATTTCCTGCCGCATCCGCCGGCACCTCATCCAGTTGCAGCTGCCGCGGCCCGGGCAGAATCGCGCGCAGCCACTGGCGCGGAATTCCACGTTCCAGCGCCTGCTCGCCGCTCATGATGAAGAACTCATTGGCACCGGTGGCGACGCCGCGCTGCACACGGAAATATTCCCCGAGCGTGGCGGCGGCCGCTGCACGTGTCGCCGGAACAGACGCTGCAAATCCGGTCCACTTCGCGGCGCCCTCGAGGCGCGAGGCGGCAACCATGGCGCGCGTCTTCGGGTTAGTCAGTGTGCCGCCATAGCTGAATTCCACCTGATGAGCGCCCTCCGGTGGCTGGTTGCGCAGCCACACGATCGCCGAGGACACCAGCGCGTCGCCGAATTGCAGCTCGCTCGGGTCGAATCGGTGTATGCGCAGCAGCGTTACCGCGCGCAGCAGATAGCGCTTGAGCGCGTGGCCGTAGTTGACGTCCATGAATTCGCCTGGAATCAGCCAGCCGGCGAGTGCGCCGGCGCTCATCCAGCCATGCGCCAGCATGATGAAGTACGCATACAGGCCGGCCCGGCCGCTCAACTGCAGTCCCGTGGCCAGCATCGAGCGCAACTGCAGACGCACTTTGGCCGCGCTCTGCAGATGGTGGTGGCGCACGTACGGCGGGTTGCAGATCAGCAGGTTGTAGCGTCCGGCCTCGGCGCTCGGCGGCACGGCCGCGGTGAAATCCTCGAGCCGCAGCTGCAGCGGGGTATCGCCCCATAACGCCCCGCATGGCTCGCCGTAGTGCGGATCGACCTCAAAGCCGGTGGCACCCGAAATCTGCGCGGGCGGCCATTCCCGCAGCAGCGCCGCATAGAACGATCCGGTGCCAATTGCCGGATCCAGGAAGCGCACCGTACTGCCGGGTAGCAGCGTCCGCGCGTAGCGCAACAGCTCGCCAGCGAGCTCGCCCGGCGTCGCGTACTGCCCCATGCGGTTGCGCTGCTGCGCCGACCGCAGCCGATCGCAACTGCGTTGCAACGCCAGTCGGCGCTGCTCGATGCCATCGATCGCCGACATTAGCTCACGCACCGCGGTTGCGGTCACGCTACTGCATCGCCTCGATCTTGACCGCGGTGCCGTAGGCCAGAACTTCGGTGACCCCTGGCCCCACTTCCGTGGCGTCGTAGCGCACGCCAATGACGGCGTTCGCGCCCAGCTCCCGTGCATGCCGGAGCATCAATTCATAGGCATCATCGCGCGCGCGTTCACACAACTGTGTGTAAAGCGTGATGTTGCCGCCAAACAGGGTCTGCAGCCCGGCACCGATCGAGCCGACCAGGCTGCGTGAACGCACGACTATGCCGCGCACCACGCCAAGATTCACCGTCACGCGATGGCCGGGCAGGTCAAATGCGGTGGTAACTTTGTCGCTGAAAATCGCCATCGCTGCACCCTCATGCTGCGCCGGTCAAGACTCGCCGGCAAGCGTCACGATGATCTCACGCCGCATCGCCTGGCGGCGGTGCTCCCACAGATATATGCCTTGCCAGCTACCCAGCCCCAGCGCGCCTGCGCGAATCGGCAGCGTGAGCTCACAACCGATAACCAGGCTGCGCACATGGGCGGGCATGTCATCCGGGCCCTCCGCGTCGTGGCGGAACATCGGATCACCGTCCGGTGCCAAGCGCTGGGCAAATCTCTCGAGGTCGCGGCGCACCTCTGAATCGGCATTCTCAGTGATGCACAGACTGGCACTGGTATGGCGCAGAAACAGATGACAGATTCCGGTTTGAATGCCGCTGGAGCGCACCTGGTTGTCAACCTCGGAGGTCAGGTCGTGATAACCGCGCCCGTGCGTTGCAATCCTGATCTCAGCCTGCCGCCACACTGCCGTCCCCTGCTGCTCGCGCCGTGCCCAGTCGACAACTCCCGCCACCCGATGGACCATAGGCACCCGGGCGGACTCGGAGGTTCAACGCGTGATTTATAGCAGACTCATTCCATTGCTGGCGGCCGGCGCCTGCCTGATCTGCGGCTGTGCCAGCAATCCGCAGTCGCGTGGCTCGCATGCCGCCGTTGGTGCCAATGGGCCAACCCTGCCAAGCTTGAAGGAGGTGGCGAACCCGCAAGCCGCCAGCACGGCTATGGCGGCGGCCGTCAAGCAGGTGATTGCCACCGAGCAGGCGTTTGCCAAGACCATGGCCAACCGCAACTTCAAGACCTTCGTGACCTACCTGTCACCCGATGCCGTGTTCTTCAGCGGTACCACCGTGAAACACGGTCCGGCGGAAGTGGCGGTGCAGTGGCAGCCATATTTCGAAGGCCGCAAGGCACCCTTCTCCTGGGCTCCCGATCACGTCGAGGTACTGGCTTCCGGCAAGCTCGCGCTCAGCACCGGTCCGGTGTACGTGGACGGCAAGATTGTCGGGCGCTTCAATTCAGTTTGGCGCCTCGAGGATGACAACGCCTGGCGCATCGTTTTCGACAAGGGCGAAGCGGTGTGCAGCAGCAAGCCCTGAGCGCGCGCCCGCGCCGCGGGCTCACCGATTAGCCGGACACGCGGCCGCCTGGCGCTCAGGCCGTGCGCCGTAGCCGGCGCCGCAACACAACGGCGAGTGTGTGCAGTTCCTCGATATGCAGCGCGACCCCGCAGCCAGCGAATACCAGCACGCCCACGACCACGGTCAACAGCAACCAGACAAGCTTGCTGATGAACGCCTGAGTCGCCCACCCGGCCAGCAGCCAATGCTGCGACCCCCAGCACACCGCCGCCAGTGCCGCTGAGGCGATCGCAACCTTGGCGAGCATCACCAGCATGCGGCGCGTCTCGAGCCGCCTGAGGCGATGGCGCATGAGCCCATACAGCAGCAGGAAATTGAAACTGGCGACACAGCCGGTCGAGAACGCGAGCCCCCGATGACCCCAACCGAGACGAAAGGTGAAGATCCAGTTGAACAGCAAGTTCAGCGCCACCGCCATGAAACTCACCAGCATCGGGGTCTTGCGCCGGTCGAGGGCGTAGAAGGCGTTCACAAGTACCTTCAGTGCGGCGTAACCGCACAGGCCGATGGCATAGAAGCGCAGCGCGCCGGCGGCTTCGCCCGCCTGGTGCGCATCAAACCGCCCGTGCTGGTAGAGTACCGAGATGATCGGCTCGGCCAGCATCATCAGCCCGATCGCTGACGGTACGGTCAGCAGAAATGCCAGCCGCATGGCCCGCGACAGCTCGCCACGAAACGCCTGCATGTCCCCGGCGACCGCGAGCCGCGACAGCAGTGGCAGCGTCACTGTGCCGAGCGCGACGCCAAACAGGCCCAGCGGCAGCTGCATCAGGCGAAACGCGATCGATAGCCAGAAAATCGGGCCGTCCCCCAGCGTCGAGGCAAACATCGAGTTGACCAGCACGTTGAACTGCGTCGTGCTGGCGGCGATGACCGATGGGCCCATGAGCGCGAGAATTGCGCTGACGCCGGCATCACGCCAGGCAAAATCGGGCTGCAGGCGATAGCCGAGCCGGCGCAGGTGCGGCAGCTGCACGCCCAGTTGCAGCGCGCCGCCGATCAGGGTCCCGAATGCAAGTCCGATGAGCCCACGTGGGCCGAAATGCGGATCAAACCATGCCCCGAGCAGCACGCCGCCGACGATGGAGCCAATATTGAAGAAGCTCGAGGCCATCGCCGGCATGCCGAATACGCTCTTGGCATTGAGCATTCCCATGACCAGCGCGGCGAGCGACACCATCAGGATGAAGGGAAACATGATGCGCGTCAGTGTGACCGTCAGCGCCGCCTTGGCGGGGTCGAATCCCGGCGCCAGGGTGGCCACCAGCTGCGGGGAAAACACCATGCCGAGCACGCAGATCGCGCTCAGGAAGATCGCTGTCAGGGTTGCCACCTTGTTGGCCAGCCGCCAGGCCGCGGCGTCGCCGCCGCGCGCGATGGTCTTGCTGAACGTCGTCACGAAGGCGGTCGACAGCGCGCCTTCCGCGAACAGATCGCGCAGCAGATTGGGAATGCGGAACGCGGCCGTGAATGCGTCCATGGCGCCGCCGCCACCAAACAGCGCGGCGCAGATCTGCTCGCGCGCCAGGCCGAGCAACCGGCTGCACATGACCGCCACGCCGATGACGCCCGCGGCCCTGGTGTTGAGCCGTTCCGTGCTGCGGTCGACCTCCAGCGCCGCGCTGATCGTCACGTCGCCGCCGGGGCGGCTGTCAGGTTTCAGGCTGTCAGACGGCGGCTTCGATCCGGACGCGCTCATGCCATGTCACACGGCCAGGCGAGCCCGGATCAGGGCGCTGACCAGCAGCAACGACACGATCGCACAGCGCATGGTGTCGACCGCGATTGCGGCGAGCCCCCAGCCGCTGCGCAGCGGCAAGCGGCCGGCGGCCCAAGGGTGCCAGATCCCCCAGGCGATGACCAGCAGCGAGGGCAGCACGTAGGCCGCGACCCATACGAGCCGCTCGAGCGGCGCGATGCGGCGCACCGGCGGCTTGGCGGGTGCCGGGGCATTGCCCAGCCACAGGGCCAGCGCCAGCACGACCACCGCCAGCCCGACAAGGCTGCTGCCATGCTGCAGCCACCCGTAGAGCTGCAGGTGATGTCCGGCCATTTCCGGGCCGTAATCGCTCAACAGTGGAAACATGCGCACGCCGCGTGCGTTCTCGTGCGTGAACGCGTCCCAGATCAGATGCGTAGCGGCACCAAGCAGCAGCCCTGCCGCGGCGTACAGCCAGGCGCTGAGGCGCCAGATCGATGCCGGCGGCGACGCTGCACGAAGGCGCTCATACGCCCCATCGGGCAGCACCTCGAGCACGGCCGGCCGGATCAACAGCAGCGTGAGCCAATAGGCCGCCAGCCCCACCGGCAGGCAGAATGTGAATAGCGCCTCGAAACTGTGCGTCTGCCAGCGCGCGATCGACACCGGTGCCAGCAGGCCAAAATCCGGCACCATGCTGCCGATGACGGCGGCGGTGAATATGCCTGCGCGCGACAGTAGCCGGTGACCCGGCAAGACCGCCGCGATGTGCGATACGGTGAACGGCATCGCGCCTCAACCGCTCCAATCGCGTACCAACGCGGTGCGCTCCGGGCGACGCACCGCTGGGTTCTGTGCTGATGATATCGAGCCAACATAGACGAACCCCAGGCAGCGCTCCTGGGCCTCGAAACCCAGTGCCGCGGCAATCTCGGGGTCATAGGCATTGCCGCCGGTGAGCCAGATGGCTCCGTAACCCTGCGCATGAAACGCATTCAGCAGATTCATGACACCCGCGCCGGTTGCCAGCAGCTGCTCCAGCTCGGGCACCTTGTGGTCCTGGCGCAGGTGCACGCCTACGGCGATTACCAGCGGCGCGGCCAGCGGCATCCTGCGCGCCTTGTCGAGCTTGCCGGCCGGCGTCGCCGGGTCGCGCTGCTGCAGGCGACGCACAAACAGCTCCGACAGCCGCTCGCGCGCCGGCCCCCGGATCAGCACGAAGCGCCACGGTTTCAGACCGCCATGGTCCGGCGCGCGCAGCGCGGCGTCGATTGCAGCATCGATCTGCTGCTGCGAAGGTCCGGGCGCGGACAATTGCAGCGCCGGCACGGAGCGGCGCGACAGCAGCACTTCTATGGCGCTGTCGATGGCGCTGTCAATGGCGCCGTCGATGGCGATTGGACTGTCAGGCTGCATCGAGCAACCGCAGTATTTCGCCGGTCTTATCGTGCATCAGCGCCGCATCAGCGCGCGATTCCACGTTCAGGCGCACCAGCGGTTCGGTGTTGGAGCCGCGAAGATTGAAGCGCCAGCGCTCGAATTCCATCGACAGGCCATCGGTGAAGTCGATCGACTTCGCGCGTGCCTGGTAGTTGTGTTGCACACGCGCCAGTATCCCCTTGGTGTCTCCCATCTGTGCGCTGATCTTGCGGTTGATCTCGCCGCTGGCCGGGTACAGCCGCTGGCGCTCGCCCACTAGCTCCGACAGCGTCTTGCCGGACTCGCTCATGTTCGCCAGCACCAGCAGCCACGGGATCATGCCGCTGTCGCAGTAGGCGAATTCGCGAAAGTAGTGGTGCGCGCTCATCTCACCGCCGTAGACCGCATCGACCTCGCGCATCTTCTGCTTGATGAAGGCATGACCGGACTTGCACAGCACCGGCTGGCCGCCGTACTGCTGCACGATTTCGATCGTGTTCCAGGTCAGGCGCGGATCGTGCACGATACGGGCGCCGCGGTGGCGGCGCAGAAAGGCTTCCGCGAGTAGCCCGACCAGGTAGTAGCCCTCGATGAAACCGCCGTGCTCATCGAAGAAGAAACAGCGGTCGTAGTCACCATCCCAGGCAAGGCCTGCATCGGCCCCGGAGCGCTGGATTGCCTCGACCGTGGCGGCCCGGCTCTCCTCCAGCATCGGATTGGGCACGCCGTGCGGAAACGAGCCGTCGGGCTGGTGATTGAGCTTGATGAATTCGAACGGCAGGTGCGGCTCGAGCTGGTCGATGATCAGCCCGGCACCGCCGTTGCCGGCGTTGACCACGACCTTGAGGCGCTTGAGCCGGTCGGCCTCCACGTAGCCGAGCAGATGGCGCAGGTAGCTGGCGCTGGTGTCGAGGCTGCTCAGCTTGCCGGGACTGGCAGTGCGGCCAGGCAGCTGCCCGTTCTCGATCGAGGCCTGCATGTCGGCCAGCCCGGTGTCGGAGCTGATCGGCCGGCTCTGCTCGCGCACGAATTTCATGCCGTTGTAATCGGGCGGATTGTGGCTCGCGGTCACCATGATGCCGCCATCGAGCTCCTCGGCGAAGGTGGCGAAATACACGACCTCGGTGCCGCACAGCCCGATGTCGGCGACGTCGGCGCCCGCATCCGTGAGGCCGCGTATCAGTGCATCACGCAGTTGCACGCTCGACTCGCGAATATCACGCCCGACCGCCACCCTCTTCGGCTTCACGAACGCCGCGTAAGCCTGCCCGATCTGGTAGGCGAGCGTGTCATTGAGCTCGTCGGGGATACGGCCGCGAACATCGTAGGCCTTGAAACAGCTAAGCTTGCTCATCCAATTCCATCCCTAGGTGTTGGTGCCCTGGCGACCGTAGCGGTCTTCGAGGCGCACGATGTCATCCTCGCCCAGATAGGCGCCCGACTGCACCTCAATGATGTGCAGCGGAATGCGCCCCGGATTCTCAATCCGATGGCGCACGCCGATCGGGATATAGGTCGACTGATTTTCCTCCAGCAGGTAGGTTTCATCGCCGCGCGTAATCCTGGCGGTGCCGGAGACCACCACCCAATGCTCGGCTCGATGATGATGCATCTGCAGCGACAGCACGCCGCCCGGATGCACCATGAGGCGCTTGACCTGGAAGCGATCGCCAATGTCGATGCTGTCGTAGCTGCCCCAGGGACGGAACACTTCGCGATGCAGCGAATGCTCATAGCGGCCGCCGGACTTGATCCTCTCGACCAGCTTCTTGACGTCCTGTACCCGGTCCTTGGGGGCGACCAGCACCGCATCCTTGGTCTCGACCACCACGTGATCGCGCAGTCCCACCGTCGCCACCAGACGGCTGGAAGAGTAGATGTAGCTGTCGTGGGTATCCTCGACCATCACGTCGCCGACCAGCGCATTGCCCTGGGCATCGTGCTGGCAGGCCGCGTGCAGCGAAGTCCAGTTGCCGACATCGCTCCAGCCCGCTTGCAGCGGCACCACCACCGCATCCGCGGTACGCTCCATGACCGCATAGTCGATCGATTCGCTACGGCAGTCGCGAAATACCGCCGGATCGATGCGGGTGAAATCCAGGTCGCGCAGCGCCCCGGCAAAGCTGTTGGCGCAGGCCGCGGCGATGTCCGGCGCAAAACGCTCGAGTTCTTCCAGGTAGCGGCGCGCGCGAAACACGAACATGCCGCTGTTCCAGTAATACTCGCCCGCGGAGACGAACGCCTGCGCCCGCGCCAGGTCGGGCTTCTCGACGAACTCGGCGATCCGATAGCTGCCGGCGATCAGGGCGCCGCGCCGTATGTAACCATAACCGGTCTCAGCCGTGCTCGGCACGATGCCGAAGGTGACCAGTGCGCCGTTGCGGGCCGAGGCGCTCGCCACTTCGATCGCGCTGTGAAACGCGGCCACATCCGAGATGACATGGTCGGCGGGCAGCACCAGCAGCAGCGGATCGCCCTCCTCACCCGCCAGGGTCGCGTGGGCCGCCAGTGCGATCGCGGGCGCGGTATTGCGCCCGACCGGCTCGAGCACGATCGCGCGCGGCTTGCAGTCAATCGCGCGCAGCTGTTCGGCGACCAGGAAGCGATGGGCCTCGTTGCACACCACCATCGGCGCAGTGACTTCCAGTCCCTTCAGTCGCTGCACCGTATCCTGCAGCATCGTTTGCTCACCGACCAGGGCCAGCAGTTGCTTCGGATATAGCTCACGCGACAGCGGCCAGAGCCGCGTGCCGGCGCCGCCGGACAGAATCACTGGAACGAGCATGAGTTACAGATTCTCCATGTTGGCGGCGGCAAGCCGGGGCTCGCCCTGCGGCACCCGACCGCGGCCGATAGCGAAATATTCGAAGCCCAGGCGTTGCATCAGCGCCGGATCGTAAAGATTCCTGCCGTCGAAGATCAGCGGCTGCAGCAGCAGGTCCTTGAGACGGTCGTAATCGGGGCTACGAAACTCCTTCCACTCGGTCGCAATCAGCAACGCGTCCGCACCCTGTGCTGCCTGGTAGGCGTCGCCGCAGAACACCAGCCGGTCGGCGTGCGGTGCAGCCGCATACAGCCGCCGCGCCTCGGCGCTCGCCACCGGATCATAGGCACGCACCACGGCGCCTGCCGCCAGCAGCGCATCAATGATGATACGGCTGGGCGCCTCGCGCATGTCGTCGGTATTTGGCTTGAACGCGAGGCCCCAGAGCGCAAACGTGCGCCCGCCGAGCCGCTGCTGGAAATGCATCAGCAGTTTCTGCACCAATACGGTCTTCTGCCGCTCGTTGACGCTCTCGACCGCGCGCAGCAGCGTGGCCTCGTGACCGACGCGATGAGCGGAGCGGATCAGTGCTTTCACGTCCTTGGGAAAACAGGAGCCGCCGTAACCGATCCCGGGATAGATGAAGCTGTAGCCGATGCGCGGATCCGAGCCGATGCCGATACGCACCTTCTCGATGTCCGCGCCGACCCGCTCGGCCACCGCCGCCAGCTCGTTCATGAAACTGATCTTGGTGGCCAGCATCGCATTGGCAGCGTACTTGGTCAGCTCGGCCGAGCGTATGTCCATCACCACGAGCCGATCATGGTTGCGGGTAAACGGCTCGTACAACGCCCGGATCAGCTCGGTGGTGCGCGGGTTGTCGGTGCCGATGATGATCCGGTCCGGCCGCATGAAATCGTCGATCGCAGCCCCCTCCTTCAGGAATTCCGGGTTCGACACCACGTCGAATTCGATCCCGAGCCCGCGACGGGCCAGCTGCGTCTGCACCTGCTGGCGTACCTGATCGGCGGTCCCGACCGGCACGGTCGACTTGGTGACCAGGATGGCGTATCGCGGCAGGTGCTCGCCGATGGTGCGCGCAACCTCCAGCACATGCCGCAGATCGGCGGAGCCGTCCTCATCCGGGGGCGTGCCGACGCAAATGAGCTGGAACAGCCCGTGCTCGGCGGCAGGTGCAGTGTCGGCGGTGAACTGCAGCCGCCCGGCGCTGCGATTGCGATGCATCAGCACGTCGAGCCCGGGCTCGTGGATCGGCACCTCGCCGCGGTTGAGCCGTTCGACCCGAGCCACATCGGTATCGACGCAGACGACGTGGTTACCGGCCTCGGCCAGACAGGCGCCGGAAACCAGGCCCACATAACCGGAGCCAAAGATCGTGACTTTCATTTATAAACGATTGAAATAGCTACAAATCGCAGCCTAGCGGAAGCACGCCGACAAGGCAAAGAGGAGCCGGCTGCGGCCGTTTCATAACCGGATTGTTACCAGCTTGATACTGACCGGGAAACCCGGAATTCATAGGATGCCAGACTGCAGGAGCGCGCATGTCGATCAACTTCGAACAGATTACCAAGCATTACAACGCCGCGCCCGTCGTCAACGATGTTTCCTTGCAGATTGAAGCCGGCGAGTTCTTCGTGCTGCTGGGCCCCAGCGGCAGCGGCAAGAGTACGCTGCTGCGCATCGCCGCCGGCCTGACCGATGTCGACCACGGCCGCATTTCCTTTCACGGCCGCGACGTAACCAACATCCGCGCGCGCGCGCGGGGCGTCGGACTGGTATTCCAGCACTACGCACTGTTTCGTCACATGACGGTCGGGGAGAACGTTGAATTCGCACTGCGGGTACGCGGCGTCAGGCGTCGCAATCGTGCGCGCCGGCGCGACGAGCTGCTGCAACTGGTAGCCCTCGAGGGCTACCAGGGGCGCCTGCCCGGCCAGCTCTCGGGCGGCCAGCAACAGCGCGTAGCGGTCGCCCGGGCGCTGGCGCACGAGCCGCAGGTGCTGCTGCTTGACGAGCCATTCGGCGCCCTCGACGCCAAGATACGCGTCGAGCTGCGCGAGACCATCCGGCAGGTGCAGCGCCGCCTCGGCATGACCACTATCCTGGTGACACATGACCAGGAAGAGGCATTCGCACTCGCCGATCGCATCGGCATCATGAACAACGGCCGGCTGCTGGAGACGGGGCGCGCCGAATCGCTCTATCGGCGTCCCGCGACCCGCTTCGTCGCCACCTTCCTTGGGGCCGCCAACCTGTTTCTCGGCGAGCGCGGCTCCGAGGGGCTGCGCCTCGGCAATCATTTCCTCGCCATTGGCGACAGCCTTAAGGCTGCCGGCATGGGCAACGAGGTAGTGACGATCGTGCGTCCCGAGGACATCGAGGTAGCCGAGGACGAAGAGCGTCTGCGCAGCAGCCTGCTGAGCCCTGGCCACGTGCTGTCGGTGGATTTCGGCGGCGTGTTCGAGCGGCTGCGGGTGCAGCTGGCGCGCGAATCCGAGGTCATTTCGGCCGTCGCGCGCGAACATCTGCCTGATGCCGCCGCCAGCACCCGTGCGCCAGCGCAGGTGGTGGTCGAAGTCACGCGCACCAACGGCGAGCAGGCACAGCTGCCGCTGACGCCTGGCAAACGCGTGGCGCTTGCGATCCGCCGCTTCCACGTGTTGCCGACGCCGATCTCCAGCTTTCGCATCCTGAGTAGCGATGCGGCCACGGCGGCGGGGCTGCGCCAGGCACCGCTGCTGCGGCAACTGGTGCAAAGCATGCAGGCTCCGGTGCTCGATGCGCAGGACCAGGGAGAGCGCGATGCCAGCCAGACCGGTGTCGCGGTGATCGCCGGCGGCGGTGATCGGGCGATCGACGACATCGTCACTGCCGCCGAGCAGGGCCGGCGGCAGATGCTGTGCATTCCGCCGCACCTGGGGCTGCCGCGCCGCATGTTGATCCACTGCAACAGCGACGCGGCGCGCTCCGCGACCCTGGGCCTGGTTGCCAGCGTGATGCGCCACCTGCACGCCGAGGCAACCTTCATCAGCGTGCAGAGCCCTACGGCACCGCGCTCGGAAGTCACCAGCTCGTTCCGCCGCCTGCTCGACGCGCGCGCCGAATTGCAGGAAACCCATGGCCTGGACATCCGCACCGACGTGCAGATCGGCGACCTCAATGGCTGGGTGGCGCATCTTGCCGCCGCCGCAGAACCGGTACTGGTGGTGCTCGGTCTCGATGGCATCCCATCCGAGCTGGCGCAGACCCTGCGCCGGGATTTCCAGCCGCTGTTCAACCCCGGCGGCAACTGTGCCGTACTGCTGTCATGTACCGGCGAGCAGGCAGTGGGGGCCGAGAGCCGCGCCAGCGGCATCGATTCGCTGTTCGACAGCCGCGCATTCGATGTTATCCAGAGGAATCCTCGTTGAATAATTCAGTGGCCACCCGCCAACCGGCGGGCGCCGCCGGATTCACCGCGCTGCTCTGCGCTGTGCTGCTGGCTGCTTGTTCCCAGCCGACCGGCAGCACCGGCAGCGTCGCTGCCAAACCGGTGACGCTGCTGAATGTGTCGTATGATCCGACCCGCGAGCTGTATGAGGCCGTGAACAAGGCGTTCGCCGCCGAGTGGCTCGCGAGCACCGGCGAACAGGTCGCGATCAACCAGAGCCATGGCGGCTCGGGCAAGCAGGCGCGCGCCATCATCGATGGGCTCGAGGCCGACGTGGCGACCCTGGCCCTCGCCTACGACATCATAGAGCTGAACAGGAAAGCACAGCTGGTGCCGGCCGACTGGGCCTCGCGGCTACCGGACAACAGCGCGCCCTACACCTCGACCATCGTGTTCCTGGTGCGCAAGGGCAATCCGAAGAACATTCGCGACTGGGACGACCTGATTCGCCCCGGTGTCCAGGTCATCACCCCCAATCCGAAGAGTTCGGGCGGTGCGCGCTGGAACTATCTCGCCGCCTGGGCCTGGGCGCTCAAGCAGCCGGGCGGCAGCGACGCCAGCGCGAAGGAATTCGTGCACAAGCTCTACCGCAACGTGCCGGTGCTGGATTCTGGCGCGCGCGGCTCGACGGTGACGTTCGTCGAGCGCGGTATTGGCGATGTGCTGCTCGCCTGGGAGAATGAGGCGCTGCTGGCTAAGCAGCAGCTCGGGGCGGACAAGGTCGACATCGTACGCCCATCGCTGAGCATATTGGCCGAGCCGCCGGTGACGGTGATAGACAAGGTGGTGGATCGGCACGGCACGCGCAAGGTCGCCGAGGCGTACCTCAGGTTTCTCTACACCAGGCAGGGCCAGGAAATCATCGCGCGCAATTTCTATCGTCCGCGCGATGCGCAAGTCGTCGCCAGCTATACCAGCCAATTCCCGGCTCTGAAGCTTGTGACTATCGACGACACCTTCGGTGGCTGGGAGAACGCCCAGGCGACGCATTTCGACGACGGCGGCACTTTTGACCAGATTTACGGCCAGTAGCGCCATGGCATTCTCAGCCCCATGATCGACACCGCACTCGCATTGCCGCAGCGCCGGCAAGGCGCCGGCCGCAGCAGCACGCGCCGCAGCTTTCGCGTGCTGCCGGGCTTTGGACTGACGATGGGCTACACGCTGGTCTATGTGTCGCTGATCGTGCTGATTCCGCTGTCGGCGGCTTTCCTGCGCTCCGCGGAGCTCGGGCCGGCGAAGTTCTGGCAAGTGGTCACCACGCCGCGCGTGCTGGCGTCGCTGCGGCTGAGCTTCGGCGCCGCGCTGATTGCCGCAGCGCTCAACGGCGTGTTCGGATTCATCATCGCCTGGGCACTGACGCGCCAGCGCTTTCCGGGGAGGCGGCTATTCGACGCCATCATCGACCTGCCGTTCGCACTGCCGACCGCGGTCGCCGGCATTGCGTTGACCGCGCTGTACGCGCCCACCGGCTGGATTGGCGAGCTGCTGCTGCCGCTGGGCATCCGCGTCGCCTACACGCCGCTCGGTATCGTCGTGGCACTGGCCTTCGTCAGCCTGCCATTCGTCGTGCGCACGCTGCAGCCGGTGCTAGGCGACCTGGATCGCGAGCTCGAGCGCGCCGCCGAGACGCTGGGAGCCTCCAGGTTCCAGACCTTCATCTGGGTGGTGCTACCCTCGATCTGGCCGACGCTGCTGACCGGCGTGGCGCTCGGCTTCTCGCGCGCCGTGGGCGAATACGGCTCGGTGATCTTCATCGCCGGCAACATTCCGATGGTGTCGGAGATCGCACCGCTGATGATCATGACGAAGCTGGAACAGTACCAGTACGCCGAGGCCACCGCGATTGCGGTGGTGATGCTGCTGGCCTCGTTCGCGCTGATGTTCGGCATCAACGGCCTGCAGCTCTGGGCGCAGCGGCGGCGACAATCGCGATGATCCGCGGCCAGCAGATACCCGAGGAGCTGGGCCGCTACGCGTTGCTGGGCGTGGCGCTGCTGTACCTGGTCGGGCTGGTGGCAATGCCGCTGGTGGTGGTGTTCGTCGAAGCCTTCGCCCGCGGCGTCGGCAGCTACCTGCGCGCGCTGCTCGACCCGTACGCACTGGCAGCCATGCGTCTGACGCTGCTGACCGCGGTGATCGTCGTGCCGCTGAACCTGGTGTTTGGCATCGCCGCGGCCTGGGCGATCGCCAAGTTCGAATTTCGCGGCAAGAATACACTGATCACCGTCATCGACCTGCCGTTCGCTGTCTCGCCGGTCATCGCCGGCCTGATCTACGTGCTGATGTTCGGCGCCCAGGGCTGGTTCGGTCCGTGGTTGATGGCGCACGGCGTGCGCATCATCTTCGCAGTGCCAGGTATTGTGCTGGCAACCACCTTTGTTACCGTGCCGTTCGTGGCGCGCGAGCTGATCCCGCTGATGCAGACCCAGGGCAACGACGAGGAGATCACGGCCCTGTCGCTCGGAGCCAGCGGCTGGCAGACCTTCCGCTTGGTGACGCTGCCCAACATCCGCTGGGGACTACTGTACGGCGTCCTGCTTTGCAATGCGCGCGCCATGGGCGAGTTTGGCGCCGTATCGGTGGTCTCCGGCCACATCCGCGGCCAGACTAATACGCTGCCGCTGCACATCGAGATCCTGCACAGCGAATACAACTACGTCGGCGCGTTTGCCTCGGCTTCCATCCTGGCGCTGCTGGCGCTGGTCACGCTGGTAGCCAAGGCGGTGCTCGAGCGCCGCCACCCGGAACTGCGCGCCGGCATCACCCAGCGCGCCTGACACCGGAGCGCATGCACAGCGGCATACCCCCAGCGCCAGCGCGCTGGCCAGTGCGCGGGCCGGAGGTTAGGCTTGCCAGCTGATCGCAGACACTTGCAGCGCCGTGACGTCCGATAAATCAAACTCGCAGGCGCAGGTCGGATTGGCGTCCTGGCTCGGCGGCGGCAGCGTGTTCATCGTGCTGCTGGCGGTGGCCGCGATTGCAATCACCTGCGCGCTGCTGCTGAACCGGCTGGTGCAGCAACAGGCGCTGGTGCGCGCGCAGCTGGCGGTCGCGACCGCACGCGAGTTGCTGCGGCGCGCCGGCGAGGATGCGCTGAGCGATGCGCGCGTGCTGGCCGAGCGCCCGACGCTGCAGCGGCTGCTCGAGAGTGAGCCCAATAGCGGCGTGGAGCCATTCCTGCGCCGCTTCAGCGAGACCACCGGTGCCGACGTGACGGCGCTGATGCGTGGTGACACTGCGCTGGCGCAATCCGGACCGGCGATCGACTGGCCCGAGATCGCCATCGCGCTGCAGGAACAGGGCGAGCGCTTTGTGGTCGCCCCCAAGGACGGGGGCGCGCTGATCTGGGGCGCGGCGGCGGCCGTGCCGGGCACCGACGTGCGCGCGATCACGCTGAAACTCACCGACCAGGCACTGCTCGATAAGCTCGGCGCCGAGGTCGGCGCGCAGTTGCGGGCGGTAAACTTCGCCGCCTATCACGCGCCGCCGGACGATGACATGACACCGCTGCACACCCGGGCGCTGGCCAATCCGGGCGGCGCCGCAGCCGGCAGGCTGCCCGGTAATAGCCCCTACGCGGCCACCATGGTGCTGGCAGCGCAAACCGGCGAGGTGGTCGGTTTGCTCGACGCGCGCCTGAGCGGCGCGGAATTTCTGGCCGCAACCCGCAGCTTCGACTGGATCCTCGGGACCACTGCGATCATCGTTGCGGGGATCGCGGGCCTGCTGGGCGTGCTGTACGGGCGCTGGCTGGCGCGCCCGGTGGAGGCGCTGCGCGAGCTCGCCGAGCGCATCGGCCGCGGCGATTTTTCCACCGCGCTGCCGGCCGTGGCACCGCTGGAGGTCGGAGCGCTGGCGCGCTCAATGGACGAAATGCGGCGCAACCTGGTGGATCTGACCGACACACTGCGCCGGCGCGAGGCGGAAGCGCAGACCGTGCTCAGCGGCGTGATCGAGGGCGTATATGCGGTGGATCACGAGCGGCGCATCCGATACGCTAATCCCCAGGTGGCGCGGCTGCTGGGCCGGCCGGCCGGGGAAATCCTCGGCCAGTTCTGCGGCGATGTGCTGCAACCGCAACGCGTCAATGGTGAGCGGCCGTGCGAGCGCAACTGCCCGATCATCGCCGCGCGCGCATCGCCCCAGGCCAGCCTGCATGAGACGCTGTGCCTCGCCGACGGCAGCACCCGCTCGGCCATCGTGCTGAGCGCACCGCCGGTGCAGGGCGTGCAGGTGCAGATTCTTCGCGACGAGACCGACCTGGAGGCCGCGCGCCGTGCGCGCGACAGCGTGCTCGGCAATATCTCGCACGAGTTTCGTACCCCGCTCGCGGCGCAGCTGGCCTCGATCGAACTGCTGCGCGAAGGACTGAGCGACATGCCGGTCGCAGCACAGCGCGAGCTGCTGGCCAATGTCGAGCGCGGGGTATTGCGCCTGATGCGCCTGATCGACAATCTGCTCGAGAGCGTGCGCATCGAGGCCGGGCAGCATTCGATCCGCCAGCAACCGGTCGATCTCCTGGAGGTGATCGCCGACGCGCGCGATCTGATCGAGCCGCTGCTACGCCAGCGCCAGCTGGGCATCGAACTGGATAAATCAGGCATCGGCGCGATTGTGCGCGGCGATGCACAGCGCCTCGGCCAGGTGTTCGTTAACCTGCTTGCCAATGCCGCCAAGTTCGCCCCCGAGGGCAGCACCATCCGCATCGGCGGACAACGCAGCGGCACGCACTGCGAGGTGTGGGTCGAAGATGAGGGTCCAGGGGTGCAGCAAGGGGCGTCGGATTCGATCTTCGAGCGCTTCCAGCGTGGCGCGGATTCCGAACCCGATGCGCCGGGACTGGGCCTCGGGCTGTGGATCGTCAAGTCAATCATCGAACGTCACGGCGGCACGATACGCATGCAGCGCACACACGATCAGCGCACTCGCTTCGTGCTGTCGCTGCCCCAGCAACCGGAGCAGACACCTTGAAATTACTGGTGGTTGACGATGACGCCGACATGCTGGCGGTGGTGGGATTCGCGCTACGGCAGGCCGGTTTTCCAGTGGTCAGCGCCAGCAGCTACGGCACCGCACTGAGCGCCTTTCGCACCGAGATGCCGGACCTGGCGATTCTCGACATCAACCTGCCTGGCGGCTCGGGCTTCGACCTGTGCGGAGTGCTGCGCAAGGAGAGCACCGCCCCGATCATGATGCTCACTGCACGCGGCGAGGAAGCCGATCTGGTGCGGGCGCTGGAACTGGGAGCCGACGATTACCTGACCAAGCCATTCAGTCCGCGCACGCTGGTGGCACGCGTGAAGGCACTGCTGCGCCGTTCGGGCCATGAGAGCGGCGGTCAGACGCAGGCCGGCGATTTGTCGCTCGATCCGGATCTGCTGCTGCTGCGCATCGCCGAGCGTGAGATCCGCATCACACCGCTCGAATCACGCCTGCTGCAGCTGCTGCTGGCAAACGCCGGTCAGGTGGTACACACAGATCGGCTGCTGGTGCATGTGTGGGGACACCGCGGCGGCGGCGACCGCCAGCTGCTCAAGCAGCTGATCCATCGGCTGCGACAGAAGATCGGCGATGATCCGGAGCAGCCGCGCTGGCTCAGCACCATTCCGAGTGTCGGCTACATGCTGCACGTCAGGGACAAAAGTGTTCCCTGACCACGATCGCACGGCCCTTGCAAACCATCTCGTTTGAAGTCAAAGTCATCTGAACAATCAAGATCGTGCATGAAAATCTACGGTGCCGACGACAAAGAGATGATGTATATCAGTGCGCTCGAGCGCGACGGTTCCGATCTGGTGGTCAGGGGCAAGCTGTTCGGCGCCATGCCGCTGACCGCGAAGCTGCGCCCGGAAGACGCGCGCGCCGCGCTCAAGCTGCTCGACTTTCGCACCGCGCTGTTCCTGCTCACGTTGCCGTTCCGTCGCAAACGCTCCTGAGCATCGGGTACGCAGCCGGTGCCAGCAACAGCTACAGCCACGCTCACCCGCCAGCACTCACGTCGCTGAGCGTAGCCGCCATCGTCGCGCCCGGCTCGCGCGCAACGACTTCCGGGCGCAAGCTCCGGCCTAATCGCCGGCAGGCGTTGGCGCAATCTGCTGGGCCACGTCCCAGTGCTCGACGATCCTGCCGTCCTGCAACCGGAAGATATCGATCCTGGCCACCCCGCCTGCATCCCCGGGTCGCTGCTTCCACAGTACCTGGACCGCAACCAGGTCCCCCTGTGCGACCGTGCGCTCCACCGTCAGGCGCGACGCGGGATAATCGCTGTCCAGCAGATGGCTCAGGACATTAATGGTCGCCTCGCGCTCGTCGGGCAGGGTTGCGCTGTGCTGCGTGAAATCGGGCCCGACGTAGCGCTCAAAGCCCTCGCGGACGTGGTGCTTGTTGAACACCGTCTCCTCGAAAGCCAGCGCCGTATGAGTGTTGGTCCTGATGATCTCGGCATCGATCAGGAGTCTGGATGTGGCGCACCCGCCCGTGGCTGCCGCGACACCGACCATGAACGCTGCGGACAATCGGCGCGTGGACATGGCCAGGATTCTCCGAAAGCTCCGATTACGGAATCAGTACTGTCGATCCAAACGTACGGCGATCCTCAAGATCGCGCTGCGCCTGCGCGGCCTGCGCCAGCGGGTAGCGCTGGCCGATATGCACCCGCAGCCGCTTGCGCCGGATCAGTGAGAACAGCTCGCGCGCGCCGGCACGGCGCGCCTCGGGAGCCCCGAGATAGTCGGCCGCTCCGGTGCGGGTAAAATACAGCGATCCGCGCTTGGCGAGTTCCAGCGGCGAGAATGGCGGCGCCGCGCCGGATGCATTGCCGTAGCTCACCATGAGGCCGCGTGGCCGCAGGCTGTCGAGCGAGGCGAACAGGGTGTCCTTGCCGACCCCGTCATAGACGACGTCGACGCCCTGTCCGCGGTTGAGCTTGCGCACCCGGGCAGGTAGGTCATCGTAGCCCACCAGCACCTGGTTGCAGCCGCTGCGCCTGGCAAGCCTGGCTTTCTCCTCGGTGCTCACCACACCGATCACTTTCGCGCCGAGCGCGCGCGCCCACTGGCTCAAGATAAGACCGACGCCACCGGCCGCCGCCTGCAGCAGCAGCACGTCGCCTCGCTTCACCTTGTAAGTCTCGCGCAGCAGGAACCAGCTGGTCAGCCCCTTGAGCAGCACCGCCGCCGCCTGCTCATCGCTGACCCCGGATGGAATCTTCAGCAATCTATCGGCCGCCAGCACCCGCTGCTCGGCATATGCCCCGGGCGATGGCAGCGAGTACACCATGTGGTCGCCGGGCTTGATGCCGCGCACTTTCCTGCCCACGGCTGCGACCACGCCGGCCGCCTCGACGCCAATGCCGGAGGGCAGCGGCTGCGGATACAAGCCGGTGCGCAGGTAGACATCAGCGAAGTTCACGCCGACTGCGGTCTGGCGCAGCAGCACCTCACCGGCTGCGGGAGCCGCGATCTCGACGTCTTCCCACTTCAGTACATCAGGACCACCGCGCTCGCTCAACCGTATCGCCTTGGCCATGCTTGCTGCTTCCGTGCTATCAGGCGGTCGCGCCGCCATCGATGCGAAATTCGGCTCCCGTGACCCAGCTTGCCTCGTCCTGATCGACGCTGCCTGTTGGTGATCGTTTCCGGCCCGCGCAACTACGCGCCTGACCGCGTGCGAGCCTAGCATACCCGCGCGGCGCGCTTAAGCGAACGACGGCAACTGCGCATTATTGTTCAGGCAGTTAAATGTGTCCCGGCCGGCGCCACGGCACGCACTCAGTGGCGCGCGGGCTGGCGCATCACGGTCCCGCATGCGATAAATGCCACCGCTATGCCAAAGTCCATCGCCCGCCAGCGGCCTGCCGCCAGACGGCCAGCAGACAAGAGCGCAGTTCGCATCGGCAAGCAGCGCGGCATCGGTCGTCCTGCCGCCGGGCAGCAGTCGGTGGGGCGCGAAGCGCTGATCAAGCGCACCTGCGAAATGCTGATGCAGATGCCGCCCAACAAGATCACGCGCGCCGAAGTCGCGCGGCACATGAACGTCGACCCATCCCTGATCCGCTACTACTTTCGCGATCGCGCGACCTTGCTGCTGGCCGCAGTGGAGCGGCTAACCGCCGAGCTGGCACGCCTGATGGAGGAGGAGCTGGCGCGCTCGGACCTGACGCCGGCGAGCCAGTTGCGGGCACGCGTGTCGGCGTTGTTGAAGCTTAGCGTCACCTATCCGTTCTTCCACCGGCTGATGATCGATGAGCTGGTTCCGATGGATGCCCCGGCCGCGGTACGCTTTGTTGAGCAGCTGACGCGCGAGGCCGTCGCGGGCTATGCCCACGTCATCGATACCGGCGTGAAGGACGGCGTGTTCCGGCGCACCAATGTACCGTTTCTATTCCTGGCGGTGATCGGCATGTGCGAGTTCTTCGTCAATGGCATGCCGATACTACGCATTGTGATGGGCAAGGAGTTCGATCAGCGGGCCATCGGCCAGCGCTATCGCGAATTCATTTGCGATCTGATTCTGCATGGCCTCATGGCCAAGTAGCGGCTCGCATCGGCGATCGCGCGCACCGATCACTGCGCAAATAGTGCTCGACTGCAGCTACAAATCGGGAAGCGTTACAGCGCCTGCCGTCCGAAAACGCGCCGCATCGCGCCTGCCAGCTGCGCCGCAGACGCCCTGCCGTTCCGGGCTTTCTCGTCCACATGTCAGCTGCATCCTACAGATTGCTACAACCGGCTGATCGCACTGGTAGTCGCACCGCAGCGCAGCCGCGCGGCGCCGGTAAGTGGACTTGCGTGGCACGGGGGGTGCTAGTTAAGTTCGAAGGGCCCGCAGCAGGTAGATGTATTTCGACGGTTATCCCTCCCTGTCGAGCCGTCAAACTGCCTGTTTTGCGATATTAGGCGCACCGTGGCCACTTCCAGACGGTGCGCCTATTTTTATTCCCCGCCCGAAACTATGGCAGGGTAGCGCTGCTACCTGCTATGGGTCTTTGCATGCGCGCCACGTCGCCGCAACTTCGGCGCCTGGCACCCGCAGGGCGTCGCCATGTTCTAGGTGATCGAGCGCACAACCGGCCGCTGGGTCGGGCGGCTCGCGCCGTGGCAGGCTGACGATTGGCCCGGTGACGCGCGCGGCTGGCAGGCGGTGATTCACTCCTAAGCTAGGTCCGGGCGTCGGCCGCGAATGGCGGCAGCTCCCCGTAGCGCCTGTACATCGGCGCAAAGTCCGTGTTGTAGCAGGCCTCGAACAGCTGCTCGAAACTGTCTAGTACGAAATAAGTGCGCTGGAAATCGTCGATCCGGTAATCGGTGCGCATCACGCGTACCAGGTCGAAGGGCGCACGCTGCGGCTCGGGATTCTCAATGCTGTAGACGGTCTCACCCTTGGACGACAGGATGCCAGCGCCATAGACACGCAGCCCCGAGCCGGTTCGTATCAGTCCAAATTCGACCATGTACCAGTACAGGCGCGCGAGCATGCGCAGTCCACCCGGCGTTGCCAGTGCCTTCGGGCCCGCCTCTCCATAGGCCTGCATGAAGCGTGCAAAAATCGGATTCGTCAGCAGCGGCACATGGCCGAAGAAGTCATGAAACACATCGGGCTCAACCAGGTAATCCAGCTCCTCGCGGCGGCGGATCCACACCGTCACCGGAAAGCGCAGCTGCGCCAGATGGTCGAAGAAAGTGTCCTCGGGAATCAGGCCCGGCACCGCGACGATGCGCCAGCCGGTGGTTTTCTGCAGCACCCGGTTGGCATCCTCGAATCGTGGTATGTGCGTCGCCGAGGCACCGAGCGCGTGCACGCCGTCCAGGAACTCCGGAGCCGCATAGCGCTCGATCAGGGCGATCTGGCGTGCGTACAGCGTCGCCCAGATGGCATGCTCGTCGGTGGTATAGCACTCCCAATCCTGCGCCAGCGTGTAGTCGGCAGCAGCGCGCGAATAATCGCCGCGCAGGCCGCCTGGTTGGTTGACTGGGGCTGACGGCGTCTGGACCATCTGGTCTCCGGCACCGACGCTCTAGAGTCCGGGCGGCAAATCGTTTCGATTGACGATCGCCGGATCGTTGAGCAGCTCCGAAGCGCCCTGCTGTTCGGAAATCCCGTAGTTCTGGCAGAAGAACACCATGCCGACCACCTTCGGAAATTCCGCCTTGACGACTGCCAGTAACTGGCTGTTGTCAGCGCTGTTGCGAACCACCTTCGAATTGTTCGGGTCGGTCACGCCGATCTCGCCGTAGATGATCGGCTGGTTCAGCGTCAGCAGTGCCTGGTAGGTGGACGCGTCCTTCTTGGAAGGTGGATACGCATCCAGGCTGAGGACGTCCACGTAGCTTGCCCCGGGGTAGTACTGGGTGTAGCCGCCCTTGCCGGTGTTCACGTTGTACACCCACAGCACGTTGGTGACGCCCTTGCTGACGAAGTAGTCGTGCATCTGCTGCCAGACGGTGGTGAATACCCCTGGATACTGATTTTGCCACCAGCTCCAGTCCCCGTTCAGCTCCACGAACGGGCGGTACAGTACCGGACCCTTGATCTGCTTGAGCAGGGCGATCTGGCCATCGAGGATCTTGTACCAGGCCGTGTAGGCGGCGGTTCCCGGTTGTGCCAGCCGGGCAAAGTTATCGCTGCTGGTCGGCTTCACGGAGCTGTAGGAGTTGGTGAACGGATCGATCGGCCACCACGACACCATGACGATGCCGTGCTGGTCGAGCCATTGATTCGACAGCGCAACCACATCCTGCGTGCTGCCTGACTGCCCCGAGGTAGTGCCCAGGATGGCCACGGTCTTGCCGGTCATGCTCGCCGCGCGCTGCACGTAGTCGAGTGGGTTGCTGCCCCAGTAGCTCGAGTGCTGGCCCGACAGCACGTGCCGGGGATTGTCCGCCAGCCCGTTGAGATAGCTCAGCAACGCGCTCGCCGCCGGCGACAGTGGCGCGTGGCTTGCTGTTACCGCCGGTCGCCCGGCGGCCGGCGGCTGGTCGGCTGCGGTGCAGGACGCGATCAATACTGCGCATAGCAGCCAGGTGTGCTTCACCAACCAGGTTCTCCAATGCCCGTAGATGCGGGGCCGCGCGAGCACGGCCCGGAGCCGGCAGAAAGTATATCCCACAAAAATACGAGGCTGGGTGTGGGTCGGGTGGGGCTCGAACCCACGACCAACGCCTTAAAAGGGCGCTGCTCTACCGACTGAGCTACCGACCCGCTGAGCGCGAGGGCGCGCATGATAGACGAAAATACCCCGGCGCAGCACGCCGGCGCTGTTCAGGCATACCGGGTCGGATCACCGATACCTGCAGCCTCGAATCCCTGCCGTCGCAGGCGGCAGGAATCGCAGCGCCCGCAAGCCTGCCCGGCGGCATCGGCCTGGTAGCACGACACGGTCAGCGCGTAATCGATGCCCAGGGCGACGCCGGCACGAATAATCTCCGCCTTGCTCATCTCGATCAGCGGCGTGTGCACCTTAAAGCGAGCGCCTTCGACACCGGCCTTGGTGGCGAGCGCGGCCAGGGCGTCGAACGCGCGGATGAACTCGGCGCGGCAATCCGGATAACCGCTGTAGTCGATCATGTTGACACCGATCACCAGGTCGCGCGCGCCAAGCACCTCGGCCCAGCCGAGCGCCAATGCCAGCAGCATGGTATTTCGCGCCGGCACGTAGCTCACCGGGATGCCGGCGGCCGGCCGCTCGGGCAGCGCGATGCTCCAGTCGGTCAGCGCCGAGCCGCCGATGCCGGCCAGGTCAACGTGCATCACGCGATGCTCGCGCGCCCCGAGTGCGTGCGCGATGCGAGCTGCCGCATCCAGCTCGGACTGGTGGCGCTGGCCGTAGCTTACCGAGAGCGCGTAGCAATCAAAGCCCTGGGCGCGCGTCCAGGCCAGCGCGGTGCTGGAATCCAGGCCTCCGGACAGCAGCACCACCGCGCGCGCGGCGTTCGCGCGCGCGCCGTTGTCAGCGGCCCGGCTCATTACCCCACAGGTACTTGTGCAGCTGGATCTGGAAGCGCACCGGCAGGCGGTCGGCCAGGATCCAGTCTGCCAGCTCGCGCGCCGGCAGCTGCTCGTGACTGGGCGAGAACAGCACCTGGCAGCGCTGCGCCAGCTGCAGCTCTGCCAGCTTGTCGCGGCTCCACTCGTAGTCGGCCCGATCACACAGCACGAACTTGACCTGTTCTTCCGGCCGCAGCAGCGCCAGCTGCTGGTAGCGGTTCTTGTGCTCCTCGCGCGAGCCAGGCGTCTTGACGTCCACCACGCGGATCACGCGCGCGTCAACCGCATCGATGGCCATGGCGCCGCTGGTTTCGAGCGATACGCGGTATCCCGCCTCGGCCAGCGCGCTCAGCAGTGCCAGGCACGACGGCTGCGCCAGCGGCTCGCCGCCGGTGACGCAGACGTAGCGCGCCCCGAGTTCGCTCACCCGCGCAAGGATCGCCTGCAGCTGCCACCACTCACCGCCGTGAAAGGCGTAGGCGGTGTCGCAATACTGGCAGCGCAGCGGGCAGCCGGTCAGCCGTACGAACACCGTTGGTATGCCAACCGTATCGGCTTCGCCCTGCAGCGAGTGGAAGATCTCGGTGAGCTTGAGACGGACGCTCAATCCGCGCCGCCTAGTGCTCGTCGGGCGGCAGGGTCTGCAGTCTGGCGGCGGCCAGTTTCGCCGCATCGCTTCCCGGGAATCGCTGCCCCACCTGCCTGAGCGTGGCGCGCGCATCGGCCATCTTCTTCTGGTCGATCTGCGTGAGTCCGAGCTTCAGCAGCGCGTCGGGCACCTTAGCCGATTGCGGATACTGCTCGCCGACCGCGCGAAACGAGGCGGCGGCATCGTCGTAGTCGTGGGTCACGTAGTACGCCTCGCCCAGCCAGTACTGCGCGTTGCCAGCCAACGAACTCTGCGGATAGGCGCGCAACATGTCGCGGAAGCGCGCGATCGCGCCGGCATAGTCGGTGGACTTGAGCGCATCAAAGGCACTCTTGTAAGCAGCCTGGTCGCCGCCGGCATCGGCGGTGCCAGCGCCCGCGGTGCCCCCGCCCGCATCGGCAGGCCCGCCGGCTCCATTGGCGCCCCTGGAGCCCGCCTGCAGCGCGGTCAGACGCCGATCCAGGTCGGCGTACAGGTCGCGCTGCTGCTTGCGCAGCATGTCGTTGCTGTTCTGCAGCTCTTCCAGTTCGCCGCGCAGCTGGCGCATCTGCGCATCGATCGCATCCAGCCGCTGCGACAGCTGCAGCAGGCCCTGGTTCACATGCTCGACACGTCCAAGCCGCTCATCGACGTCGTTCAGCTTGATCGCGAGCGGATCGGGCTGCGCCGGCGTTGACTCGCAGCCGCCCAGCAGCATTACCGCCAGCGCCATTGGCGCCAGGGCCATCGGCCGCGGCGCGAGCCATGACCATCGGGACGGCGATGCTGTCATGCTGGCCACGTCAGTTCAGGTAGACGATGTCGGCCCTTCGATTGCGCGCCCAGGCCTCTTCAGTATGACCGGTGACCGCCGGACGCTCCTCGCCGTAGCTCACGGTGGTGATCTGTGAGTCGGCGACCCCCTGCAGCGTCAGCGCGCGGCGCACCGACTGCGCGCGGCGCTCGCCCAGTCCGATGTTGTATTCGCGCGAACCGCGCTCATCGGTATTGCCCTCCAGCCGCACGCGGGTCGTGGGGTTGGCGGCGAGGTAGCGCGCATGCGCGGTGATCAGCGCGTTGTAGTCGGGCTTGACTTCGCTGCTGTCGAAATCGAAGTAGATGGTGCGATTCTGCAGCTGTGCCCCGGAGGGCCCGGCCACGCCAGCGCCAGTTCCGCCCACCACGCCCGCGCCATAGGCGCTCGAGGCGTCAGCGCCCGTGGTCTGGGACTGATCGGTCGGCACCGCCGCATTGGTGCTGGTAGGTGTCGGGCGCGGCTTCTTGCTGCTGCAGCCGGCAGCCAGCGAGACGCCGAGCACAGCGATCAGGATCAGAACTGTCTTGTTCATAGCGCTACTCCAATTGTCGCTGCCGGGTCGCGGCAGCCGCTTTATTACCATACTGTGCCTTCGGCCACACCTGCGGGCCTCAAGCGTGCGGCTAGCGCGGGAATGGTCCCCACACCGGCTCGCGCACCTCGCCCTGATCGGCCTTCAGCCGTTGCGTCACCAGCCCGTCCACCGACACCGTCTGCAGAGTGCCGAGTTCCCCCTCGCGGCCGGCGTAGATGACCACTGCGCCATTGGGCGCAAAGCTCGGCGATTCATCCAGCGCCCCGTGCGACAGCACGCTCACGGTGCCGGACGCCAGATCCTGTACCGCGATCCGGTAATTGCCACCCTCGCGCGTGACGAATGCGATCTTCTTGCCGTCCGGCGACAGCCGCGGGCGCGCGTTGTATGCCGACCCGAAGGTGATGCGCTCGATGCGCTTGGGCTGCGCGATATCGAGCTTGTAGATCTGCGGACCGCCGGCGCGATCGGAGGTGAAATAGATGCTCTTGCCATCCGGGCTCCAGGCCGGCTCGGTATCGACCGCCGGATCATCGGTCAGCCGCGTCAGCCCCTGGGTGGCCAGGTCCAGCAGCCAGACGTCCAGGTTGCCGGTGGCACCCGACAGCGTCAGCGCCAGGTGCGTGCCATCGGGGGAATACGCCGGTGCACCGTTGACACCGACGCGCGCCGATACCAGCTGGCGCTCGCCGGTGTGAACTTTCTGTACATAGACACCCGACAGGCGGTT
>Ga0182030_10000892_pt1 | contig 59257 bp, 50 predicted proteins | sample 812S3MmetaG_FD_121299 | JGI IMG/M metagenome (GOLD analysis project Ga0182030, IMG submission 121299) | Permafrost microbial communities from Stordalen Mire, Sweden - 812S3M metaG (Illumina Assembly) | ecosystem: Environmental > Terrestrial > Soil > Wetlands > Permafrost | place: Sweden... | reverse complement strand
TCAGACACTTAGAACAAATGCCGCCTCTTTCAGGGGTATCTGTTCGTCCGCAATGATTACATTTAAACGGCAATATAGTTTTCAAATCAATTTCCCTATTTTAATCGTCCATTCCGGGTCCCCGTCATGGACAAACTTAACCGCTTATTCACGCACCCTCACCCGCCCTTTTTCAATAATCCATAACCGTTTATCCACCTGTTCTTTGGATAATAAATCTAATACCGGGCGGAAAAGTTCAACCATGGTTGGTTTGTCCTGGCGGTCCGATCGGATAACCATGATTCCAGGATGTTTTTCCGGTGGGTAAGCCCGAATATCGGAAAAATCCAGGTCAGAGGTAATGAAGGCCCTATTTTCAGCCAAGCAAACGACGGCTAAATTCGTATCAGGATGGCCGGTTAAATCTTGGTCTTTCACTGTAAGGGCGTCATGACCAGCTTGGATTAAAAGGTGTTTGATCTCAGTAGGAAGGTTTTCGTCGATTTTGAACTTCATTAAGGATGTGTGACTGTGACTATCCGTTCCCGCGCCAATTCCGCGCCATAAGCTATCGCGGCCTGAACGTCTTCCGCTTTGAGGGAAGGATACTCTTTCACGATATCCACAACGGACAATCCAGCAGCCAAGTTATCGAGAACAACAGAAACCATAACCCTAGTACCCCGAATACAGGCTTTGCCATGGCAAACGGTGGGGTCTGAAATGACTCTTTCGATTAAGTTGGACATAGCTTCAATACCTCGGAATTCATTATATCCCATACCCTAAACCAAGTTCATTATTGGAACCCGGCTAATGCAAAACAAGCATATCCCCTAAACAACCCCTTGAGACCAAAACTGGACTCTAAGGGAGGATAATCCTCTCCCCAGAGGCCTTGGATCGATTAGCCATCGAAAAATAAGGGAAATTCACGGGTCGTGCTTATTCGACGAATCGATTCATTATGCCCGTGAATCGATTCACACCACCCCTGAATCGATTCGCTTCGGTCTTTGGTCGAATGGCACGATTATGGGTCGATTAGCCGTCGAAAAATAAGGGAAATTCGCGGGTCGTGACTATACGACGAATCGATTCATTACGTCCGTGAATCGATTTACACCGGCTTCGAATCGATTCATCGCGCCCATGAATCGATTCACACCATCCCTGAATCGATTCGCTTCGGCCTTGGGTCGAATGGCACGATCATGGATCAAATAACCATCGAAAAATAAGGGGATTTCGGGGGTCGTGCCTATTCGACTAATCGATTCATTACGTCCGTGAATCGATTCACACCGGCTTCGAATCGATTCATCGCGCCCATGAATCGATTCACACCACCCCTGAATCGATTCACTTCGGCCTTGGGTCGAATGGCACAATCATTAGACGAATAACCATCGAAAAATAAGGGGATTTCGCGGGTCCTGCTTATTCGACTAATCGATTCATTACGTCCGTGAATCGATTCACACCACCCCTGAATCGATTCGCTTCGGTCTTGGGTTGAATGGCACAATCATGGGTCGAATAACCATCGAAAAATAAGGGAAATTCACGGATCGTGCCAATTCGTCTAATCGATTCAATACACCCATGAATCGATTCACCCCGGCTTCGAATCGATTCATCACGCCCATGAATCGATTCACCTGTTCTGCTATGGCACGATTGAGCAGTGAGCAGTAAGAAATGAGCAATGAGCAGCAAGAAGTGAGCAGTGAGATGAGCAGTAAGACGACTCGAAAGAACCAAAAAATCGCCCCATTTTTGGCTTTGGTTTGTAAATTTTTAAACGGCAAATTCCCCAACCAACAAAAGAGACTTAAGATATTTCCGGTAGTTATTTACCGGGTTCCTCTACCGCCCTGATCCCCTTGGTTCAAAAGGCGAAGGGGGATACGAAAGCAAAATATATGGCAAAAAAGTATCTCAAGTTGATAACGGTTTTAGCCCATCCTCGCCTCTACCTGACCTGCGGTCCGGGGAAGGGTTAAAGGTCCCATGAAAAAACTCCCCAAAATCGGCTGGCTGGTCCTGATCGGTCTTTGGCTTTCCGTACCCCCCGGTCTGATCGCGGGACAAACCCAAGACCAGATCATGGGGGATTGGATCACCCAGCAGAATTCCAAGCTCCCCGGGGACCTCCAGGAATTGATAAAGAAGGACCTCATCTTCAGGGTCTCTTATTGGGAGAAATGGGAACCCAAACCATCCAAAGCTGAACTGCTCCGGCAAGGGGTACCTGATCGGGTCGCCTATGACCTGGATAAAAAGAAGAACCCCGAACTCACCCTTGCCGATTGGAAAGTCTTTTCCTTAGAAGGTTTTAAACTGCTCATCGCCGAGTTCTGGGCTGATCCCAAGAAACCCGAAGCGGGGACCGGAAGCACCCACCTGTACATCCTCAAGAACGGAACCTATTCCGAATTGTGGAACGCTGACGCCTGTAGCACCGTCCGTCTCATGAAACCCTATAAAAACCTCCCGCCCCTGATCCTTTGCTATCAGTCGGGTTGCGGTAGTGGAATGAGCCTGACCGCCTATACCTTGAAACGGGATGGGACACTCTTGGAGGTAGAGGGGGATCTGGGGGGCTGGTATCCCATGCAGATGATGGGGTATGTGACCGATTGGAATCTCAATATGGCCTTCGTGAAGGTAAAGGGGGATGAACTCCCAGAGCTTGTCTTGTGGTCCGGGGTCATGGACTATCCCGAGGGTTTAAAGGAGCGGATTGAAAAGGCGACGGACTTCGAGGATTCAATGTCCGTTTACCATTTGGATAGGTTTGACGTCTACAAATGGGCGGGTGAGAAGTTCGTGTTGAGAGGGACCTTTTACAAGTTGCCGGAAGAGCGCGCCGCCCCCGCCCTTCGAAAGGATTGAGGGGGGATATGTTAAAGATGTAGGAGCCGTGTGGGAAAGAAGTCTAGCCTGACCGTTTGTTCTCCGAGAAAAGGAGCCTGAATCTGAACCAAACTGTTAAGAATTGGACTTGTCCGAAATGTGGGACTGGAAGCGATCAAATATTTTGCGGTCAATGTGGTTTTAGGATCATTCCTAAATTTGAAAAAAGGTTGGTCGCTTATCTAGTTGATGTGATCCTCCTCTCTGCCTTTTCGTTCTTATTTCGGCACATCCCCATGGATTCGATCGGGATGATCATCGCCTGGCAGGGAATTCGGATCCTCTTTTTTACAACTTATTTGGTTGTTTTTCTCAAATACTGGGGACAAACACCCGGAAAAATGTTAATGGGAATCAAAGTGGTCCGATTGGACGGTTTACCCCTAAGATGGTCGGATGTGGGTTTGCGGTACTTGGGTGAGATCACGATCGTTTGTCTCTGGCGCGTGGTGGCCTGGTTCGGTAAGCCGACGATCTTATTGATGGCTGACTTTAACCTTTGAAGAGTTTTAGGAAAAGAGTAGATAACTTCTAGGAAATGGAACCCAACAAAATCTCTCACCTAAGTTAAACTATTGGGACAAATGAAAAATCGGCTTTTAAATATTAACGATTGAAAGGAACTTATGAAAAAGTTCTTTGCCTTGCTACTGTTTTTTGTTTGTATTTCTAATTTATGGGCGCAATTGCCAACTCCAACGCCTAACGAGACTAAGCCGAATTTAGTATTAAAATCGTCAAATTTAAATTTCCAAAAGTTGGTACCGCCGTTAAAGGTTTATTATTTCGACTGCGAGTCTGGTAAACAATATTCGGGTAATCCGGATTTTGAAGAATACTCAGATTCTCACTTCGCCAATAGACTCTTAAACGTTTCTGTGAGTGATTCGGCGTCGAAAAATATATCGATCTTTAAAGTTCATCAGGTTGGTAATTTATGGGAAGCAACTTATGGAAACCGAAGTGAACAAGTTGAAGCAGGGACTCTTTTTTTTGAAGAACTTAAGGTTGAAAAAATCATAGATGCAAAGTCAGTCTTGGTTAAGTGTCCAATGCCGGATTACCTTCCTAATTGGGAGTACGGTGGCAAAACTATTTTTAATGATCATGCTCAGTTTTATGACCTGTATTTAGGTAATGACACGGTAAGCGATTTATCTTTGAAAAACGGTGATAACTTTAATGCGGTTTTGCGTCTAAATGGTTTTTTCCCTCTTCAAAAGGACGGAAAAACGACTAATTATTTAAAATTGGACCTCGTTTCCCCAGGCGAAACAAACGTTTGGTCTTATACGCTAGTTGCTACCCCCACCGTACAAGAAAGCAATGAGCAACATTTTAAGGATAGTTCAGGGAATGATATCGAATACTATCCGATCATTTCATTGTTTTTGGAAGCAAACGGAATAGCCGGAAAGTATTGTGGCGGAAGTTTCACAATCATAAAAAAGATCAATAAAAGCGGATGGTTAGTTGAAGCAACTGCGGACGATGGTGTCGGCTCCGCCACCAAGACTTTTTACTTAAAAATCCCTAGGAGTTGGGACATTCAAACAATAGCCCAAAACCCTGATGGTTATGGTGTTAGCAGTAAAATGGTAAGTTATACAGGCGCGCCCCCTTTCAGAGCTTTGAACTGCATTAACCTCACGGTGTTTGTGACGAATAAATTTATGAAATTCACCAATAGTCTTGATGATACAGAGGAATCGATAAGAGTTTTGGAGTTAAAAGCAATCGCGGTTCAACCTTGTATGTGAATCATATTGTGGATTATTGAACGAGATCGGGTGCGAGTGAAGCCCAATGCCGAAATACACAAAACGAGAATTACATGGTGTGGTAATTAGAGTTAAAATGGCGTATTACGCTGGCCTCAGAATGAAGCAAATCCAAGAGTCGCTTTACCCGGATTCAATTGCAGAATCTTTGGTGGAGACGAAACTGGGACTTCCTTTTTACTTTTATTCAATGAATCTATTCGTTCATATGTCGGAGTTGTTCAGGCATTTCAAAAATGATGAAGAGCTATCAGGAAAGCTGAAATCCACAAATCAACAGCGACTAGAGTTCAGAAAGAAAGTGAGGGATGTGGCCGCAAAAAGCCTGGATATTGAGGAGATTGATAAAACTCTTGAAGCGTTTTGGAAAGTCACGGAAATTAAATGGATAGAAGAATTTAATTCAATTATTTCCTATGTGCTTGAATGTTTGAAGGAAATATCACCGGCGTATAGTGGTGCCGTTGCCCAGGAATTAGAAGAATTGCACAAGAAGGTGAAAAACAAGCCGATTGTATAATATGCTAGTTATTTTGGGGGCTTAAGTTTCGGTTCGTTATAAAGCTGGTTAAAAATTCTTCCCTTGAATCCTAAAAAACGAGAAAAGTTATGGACTTATTGAAGCTGATTTTAAGGTTTTTATAAAATTCTTTAGAAGGTTCGCCTATAACTTCAGCTGGTAAAGAATTTAAGACGAATGTGAAGAATATTACAATATCGCCAAAGTTATCAGAGCAAGAGCGAAAAGTAATTGGCGATTGGTTGAACAACTTATCTTCCCGTCTCCCTGCCTATACCCAAAAGAAGTTTACCGATGTAGAAATTAAAAAACTTGGAGAACTCATCCGAAAAAGTTACTTTGATGGAATCCGCTACGAGTCTTTAACAAAATCCATACAAGAGAACTATGGAATTTCCGAGAGTGAGGCTGAACTCTTTGCCAAACAAGAGACTTTAATGATTTCCAAGAAATATCAGGAGGCGAGATATGCTGAGGCTGGGGTTTATGAGTACACATGGCATTGCGAGAAGGGGACACCCAAGAACCCAACAAGACTTCGGCATAAAGCTTTAAATGATTCTTCTGAGAAAGGACAGATATTTAGGTCCGATGACCCACCAATAACAAGTGAACCGGGGGAACCTGAAAGAAGAAATAATCCAGGTTTTGATCCGGGGTGCCGTTGTACGGCAATTCCCGTGGTAAGGTTTAAAAAGTGAAAATGGAACTTAGTGGGTTTTGAAAATTGGTTTTGCCGTGTCATATACGTGTCAAACTCAACCATCAAAATCGAGCATTAACCGTCGCCAAGTATTCTTGACCCTCACGTCAGAAAAATGGCCCTTGCCCGTTTAGGCAGTAAAACCCTTACAGGCAAAAGCCTTTGAAACTGTGCTGGGGACTGAATGTTTTTACTGACTCAACTGGCGAGGTCGGCAAAAAGCTTGCGACTCTCTGTCAGCAGGAGGTCGAGGGAAAAAGGGTCCAGGCCTTTAGAATATACTTAAAGCAATTTCTCAAAAATCCTTGAATTGTTGGATAAGCCTTATGACCGCTAAATGAAAATAGGGCGGCCGGGGTGCCGGACGCCCTTTTTTGTGACTGCTGAACTTCCAAACTAGCCGTTCATGTTTAGACCCCGATTCAGCCTTACTTCAAAACCACCATCTTCAGGATCTCCCTCTTCCAATTCACCATCACTGCGACGTAATAAAGCCCGTTTGAGAGGGGGTTTCCATCCGGCCCGGTCGAGGGCAGGGTGATGGTCTGGCCTGGAACTGCTGGGTTGAACGACTTGTCCCACGAAAAAAGGGGCCAGGCCTAAAGAATATACTTAAAGAAATACCCAAATTTTGGAATCGTTGGATCGGGCTTATGACCCTTCAATAAAAAAGGGCGTCCGGGGTGCCGGACGCCCTTTTTTATGACTGCTGAACTTTCTGGCCAGCCGTTCAAATACTCATCGTAGGCCGTTAACTCCAACATTCCATGCCGGACAAGTTGAATAGAATCACCTTCTTTTCGCCTTCCTTCTTTCGAGAATTTCGGTAAAAAATCCATCCCCTGGGCCGATTGTTGGGTGCGGGTCTATCCGATAGCCTAATGGGCGCGGGGAACCTGACCCCCGCCACTTCAACCAGGAAAGAAACCGTGAAAAAATTCCTGTTCACGTCGTTGCTTAGTTTGGCCCTTGGCTTGGTCACCTTCCAAGCCCAGGCGGGGGGAGCGATCGATTTCGAGAACGCCCGGATGTACGGTTTGGGCACGTCGCCCCAGCAGGTCGAAGATTTGGACCTCATCTGGCTCTATCCCAACAAGGTGTTGGAATATGCCGGCACTGCGGATTTTCGGCTGGAAAACGGCAATGGCGGAACCAACGAGTGGGGCGGGGTGATCTGGAAATCGATCCTCGCCGACGGCGCCGTCCAGGGCATTTACGTCAACCGTCCCTTCGAAGGGGACCTGTCCAGTTTCAACCTCGCCAACGGCCCCTTCCAATCCCAGTACAACTGGTACCCGGTCGGGGGGAATTACACGAATAACATCATCGACGCCTTCTGGGCCCAGCCGGTCGGCGGGGCCGACCTGGGCCTTCATCTCAACTACGGGGAGGATTGGACCGGGAATGACCAGTCAGAACAGTGGGAATTGTGCCTGGGCCTGGGTTTCGCCGACTGGGCCGGGTTCGACCAGGTCAACCTGCACCCGGATTACGGTTTCGTCTCCGAACTGAACACGGCCACGGGCGTCAAGGACCACGGCATCTGGACCGCCCATTTGGGCGTGCTGGGAGAGACCCACTTGGACAACCTGGACGCCCTGCGCCTTTACGGGGAACTGCGGCAGGATGCCAACCACTTCGACGGCTGGGATTTTGAATCCACGACTGCCTACACGGGGGCGGCCCTGGTCCGCAAGGTCTTGGACGGCAAGGGCCTGGTGGTCACGGGCCTCGATTTCGATTACGCGATCGATAACGACCAATCGTTTCCGACGAAGTACGTGAATTGGTTCCTGTTCTGGAACGGCGGAGTGGAATTGCAGGTGGCCGATTGGCTGACCCTGCGCGCCGGTTTGGCCGCCAACGTCGTGAACCGCGCGTACATGAGCTTTCTGCCCGCGCCCTACACCACCTCCATCGCGCAGCCGGTCAACACCACCGCCGGCTTCTCCATCGACTGGCAGAACTTCACCTTGAACGCGGCCGTCGATATCCCCGCCCTTGAGAGTCAGATCGCGGGCGTCCAGCCGGGCCGGGGCCTCTTCTTCGCGGGCAACACCCTCACGGTCGATTACGCGGACCTCAAATATAAGTTTTAAATAGAGGACCTGAAATATATCTGTCTCCCATCGACCAGATGGGAGACGGGGTTTAATCATTCCAAAGGTCATACAACCCTTGGAGTAAGTTTTAAAAGAAAGCCGTTCGAAAAAGCCCGCCCGGGTAGTACCCGGAGCGGGCTTTTTTGTGAATTCGGAACCAGCTGTTCATGTGCTCGATTGGTCATGTTGAAAATAACCGATGAAGAGGATGGCTCCGACCATGAGCGAGTTCTTGAAAGAAGGCCCCCCGGCGGGATCTATATCACAGGATCCATGCTTCCAATTGAACCCAGCGGGCTTTGTTGATATGCTTTTTTCATGACCACGAAACAAAAGATGATCAAGGCGGTCCAGAGCCTTCCGAAGAATGCCTCCATTGAAGACGCCATGGAGAAGCTTTACTTCATGGCGAAGATCGAGAAGGGCTTGAAACAGGCCGATTCCGGCGAGATCCTTTCCCACCAGCAAGCCCGGGAAAAAATGGGCAAATGGCTGGAATAAGATGGACGCCCCAGGCTTTGAACGACCTGGAAGCCATCGCGAAATTCATATCCCGTGATTCACCCCATTATGCGCGCCTTTTCGTCCTGAAAATCTTTTCCTCCGTCGAACGGCTCCAGCTTTTTCCGAGGTCAGGCCGAATCGTCCCGGAGTTGAAAAGGCCCTCCATCCGCGAAATCATCCTGGGGGATTACCGGATCGTTTACCGGGCGAAGGGAAAAAGATTGGAAATCCTGACCGTGCACAATGGTGCGAAATTGTTTCATCCCGCTAAGTTCAACTAGCATCGGTTTCCGACCCTCAAAATGTCCGCTGTTTCGGATTCTTTTTTGTGACGGCCGACCTTCCTGGTCAGCCGTTCATGTATTCGCCATAGGCTGCAAAGTCGAGCATTTCATTCCCGGCCCATGATTCGTGTATCCTATGACCATCTCAGATATCGATTATTTCGGGGTACTCCGGAAGGCCCGTTCAAGAGTCCCTTATGACCGAGGTGGTCGTTGATGACCAATGATATGAAGAGATTCTTGAAATACTTGGCAGTTGCCCTGGGGTTTGTCCTCATTCATTCGCTGATCTTGACGGAATGTTTTCTCGCTAAAAGAATCAGCTTAGATTACTTCCTTTTGAAACCCGGGTTGTTCCTTCAAACCATGTTTTCACCCGATTTTCAAAAGCCGACGACCGAAAATTTCCATGAACTCTTCCTCGCCTTGACGATCGGTTGGTTCATTTTGGCTTTTATTCTTGGGCTGGTATTGGAAGTGATCGGGTTTTTAATCCACTGGGAAACCCGATTCGGGATATTGAAGGGATCTTGGTATTCCTCTACCAAGGTTTTGAGGCCCCTTTGGGGGAAAAGAGGGAAACATTTCGACCGGTACGCCGTGGCGTTACTTCTTGGGATCGCCGCCATCTACTTATTCGCCGTTTATTTGCCCGCGGCCTGGTGGGAAGGACAGCAGAGGGACTTCCAAAAACAAAAAGAGCGCAATGAGCAGCAAAACCAAATGGGCCAGGAACTCTTCCGCCGTGTTGTCCTTGCCCGGATTAATAAAGCCCTGATAGCGAAACCTATCGCCATGGGAACACCCACTCCGGGGACGGGTCCCTATACCCCGGAAGAATTGGACCGTTCCGAGGTGACCTGGTCGCAAACCCAGCGGGACGGCCGGTTATTAACCCTGGTGCAGGTCATCGTGGGAGGGAAGCAATGGGCCGGGCTTTGTTGCGGGGTGGAAGGCTGGCAGGCTTCGGACACCCGGTTCTATCTTGCCGAAAATTCAGGGAACGCCCTTTCCGTCAGGGAGTTTTTCAGGTGCGAGGATGCCTTGTGCAAGGCCGGGTTCATGGACCGTCCCGAAGCCCAGCGGGCGCACCTGGATGTGGTGATCAATGAGTACGGAACGGACCATTATTTCACTTTGGAACCGGCGAAAGGCCTGAAGGAAGTCCTGAGTTGCGAGTCCGGCTATGTTTGGGCCCATTCGGTGCCGCCTCCGCCCTGTGAGGATACCTGGGATTCGGCGCTCGATTTTCCCTCCGTGGGAACCGTGAGGGTCACTACCAACTGGAATATCTGCGACCACGACCAGACGACTCCGCCCCCCAATACGGGGAGCGACGATGATCCTCCCAGGCCCCAGATCGATTATCCGCTCGACGTGGCCACGGTCAATTATCCGATCAAAAGGACCTATCACTGGGACTCCCAGGCGTTTCTCTATAAATGTGAAGACACTTTCATCAACAAACAAGAAGGATTGACGAGCGTCTTGAAGGGCACGAAGGGCTGGTTAGAGCCCCACGATTTGAAGACGGTGACCTTGGACAGTCCATTACCCCTGGCCTTCTCGCCGGGGAACCAACCGGTTTTTGAAAGCCCGAATGTTCTCCCGGACAATTACCAAATCACCTTCCACCTGGCTTTTGACCTTTCCAAGTTGGAGAAGGGTAAAGTCCGGTGTCCTTATTACACGTCCGTGAATGGCAGCCCCCTCCTGGTTTTCAGCCCGGGATTGGCCCCGGGCCAAAACGCCAAGTTATCCCTCATGGTTCGGCCCCTCAACCCGGCCCAAGGTACGACGGCTCATTTTTGTGTCGAATTTAACAGCCATGGATATTGGAATGGCGATGAAAAGAACACCCTCCAGCCCCTCGCTGAATTTGGCCCCCTTGTTCCCGAACCCGGGACCTGGTGGTTCACGGTCGTGGTCCGCAAGCTGTTCGAGAACTTCCAGCTCACGGTGCTTGATGCGAAGGGAAAAGTTCTTTTGGATACCCATCCGATCCATTATTGGGAGATCGACGGGTTGGAACATCCCCGTCTCTATGTGATCCCTGGCGTTGGGGTCATGGACCGCCTTTTGATGGACCGGGCCGACTTGGAAACGTTGAATTAAAAAAGGGCGTCCGGGGCACCGAACACCCTTGTTTGTGAATGCTGAACTTCTCGATCGGCCGTTCTTGTACTCGTCGTAAGCGGTCATGCCCAACATGCCATGCCCGGACGAGCCGAGGAGAATCACCTTTTCTTGACCTCCCTCATTCAAGTCTATCGTCCAACCATCCACCCCATGGGCTCTAGGCTTTGAACGACCGGCGAAAAAAGAGGCTATGCCGGATACCCGCCAAAAGTAAGCAAAATATCGAATTGCTTTACTTATTGGGATGTGCTTTACTTTAGGAAGAGGTGCGAAATGGTGACTGCGACTGTTTCTTCAAAGGGCCAAATCACCCTGCCGGCGGGCATGAGGAAAAAACTCGGCATCGGTGTTTCGGAAAAGGTGGTGCTGGAATCCCAGGGAAACGCCATCGTCATACGGAAGGCCAAGGATTTTTTTAAGTATGAAGGTTTTGCCGGCAAGGCGCTTATCGCGGCGGAAGAGCGGGCCCGGATGGAAAAAGGCGCCGCGGACCACACGAGGGGCCGTGGAAAATGAAGCCTGTTTTCGTGGACGCGAACCTTTTCCTGCGTTTTTTTACCCATGACGACGAAGCCCATCACCGTAAGGCGGTTTCCTTTTTTCGCCGGGTTTCCTCGGGCCAGGTCCAGGCCCTCACGGGACCACCCGTTCTTTTTGAGGTCGCTTGGACCCTGCGTACCGCCTACCACCAACCCCCGGAAAAGGTCTTGGAAGTCCTGGGGGCCGTCCTGACCCTGCCGGGCCTCAAAATGACCGACGCCGACCTGGTATCACAAGCCCTGGAAATGGCCCGGAACGCCGGAATGGAGTTCGCGGACGCTTATATCGCGGCCAGTGCGGCCAAGGCGGGGGCGTTGGTGGGCACTTTCAACCGCCGCCATTTCGAACACTTGGATTCGGAACTTTATCCGCTTTGAAGAAAAGGTTCCTATCCGTTTGTGACAACCGACCCTCTCGGTCAGCCAATCCTCCCGCCGGTTTTTTCGAATCTTAAACACCACCCATTCATAAACCGCTAGAAAAGGCGTTTTGATTAAAGCGCTTTAATTTTTTCTGGGCGGTTTCCGACCCGAGGGTATAATCCCCCCGAACGGAGGTTTTCCATGAAAAAACGTAGGCTGCCTTTTGCGCTTTCCGCTTTCGCATTATTCCTTGGCCTTCTACTTTTTGGTCCCCTCGGCTGTTTGAAGAACAGCGGGAAAGTTACGCTCTCCTGCATCGGTTGGGGCGGGGTGGAAGAGAACAAGATCGTTCAATCCGCGATCGACGACTTCAAGAAGGCCCACCCGGACGTGGAGGTGGTCCTCCAACGGGCGCCTTATGGGGACTATATCACCAAGATCTTGACCGATTTCTCGGCCAACCAGGCGCCGGACGTGATGGCCATCAACGCGGAGCAGATGTCTTCCTTTACGACCCGGGGTTTATTCGTGGACCTGAAACCCTACGTGGAGAAGGACCCTACCATCAAACTGACGGATTTTTATCCCGAGGCCATCGACCATTACACGGTCAACGGCATGCTCACGGCCATCCCCCGGGACATCGCCCCGGTCGCGGTGATCTATTACAACAAGAAGAAATTCGACGAGGCGGGTCTGCCCTATCCCAAGAACGACTGGACCTACGAGGAATTCGTGGCGACCGCCCAAAAATTGACCAAGAAGGGGGCCGGAAGGAAGATCACCCAATGGGGATTCGTGGATGATTACCCGACCTGGGACGCCTGGGTCTACGCCTTCGGGGGAACCCTGGCGGATGACCTAACGCACGATACGCGATGCATGTTGGATACCCCCGAGGCCATCGCGGGGGCCCAGTTTCGGGCCGACCTCATCTTCAAGTATGGCTGTACCCCCAGCCCCAGCGCCTCCACGGCCATGGGCGGGTTGGGCAATTCGGATTACTTCATCAACGGCCAGGTGGGCATGTTCTACAGCGGGATCTGGATGACCCCCCGGTTCCGTGAGATCAAATCATTCGATTGGGATGTGGTGGAATTCCCCTTGGGGCCGAAGGGGCATCGGGGTTTCCCCTTGAGCGCGACGGGCTACGGCATCATCCGGACTTCCAAACACCCGGACCTGGCCTATGAGTTGGTGAAGTTCCTCGCGGGCGAGGTGGGGGAGAAATATATGGCCGCCACCGGGTTGACCCAGCCGGCGATCAAGGCCCTGGCCCAGTCGCCGGTTTTCCTGGACGGACAGCAGCCCAAGTCCAAGGCTTTCCTGGTGGACGCGGTGAAGGACGGTCATTGGCAGCCGCTGGACCCCAATATCGCGGAATGGAAGAGCCATATCGATTCGGCCCTGGAACGGGTTTGGAACGGGGACGAAACGGCGGCGGTAGCGTTGAAAAAGGCGACCGCGGACGTGAACAAGAACTTTTTCAAAAAATAGACAAAAATCTCACCGCGGAGACGCGGAGATAAACGAAAGAAATAAGGAAACCGAATAATTGTTCACCACCACGACGCCAAGAAAACCTTGTTTATTGGAGCCGACAAAACCAAAAAGGCAATTTTTAGAGGGGCCCATAAGTCGGTGAAACGTTGTTCTCCGCGTCTCTGCGGTAAATCAATCGGGTTTTTTTAATAGCTGTTCTTCTTGATGAACTTCACGACCTCGCCGAAGTCGGCCGAGGCCAGGCAAACGCAGGTATCGGCGGCGCCGTAGAAAACATCGATCTGGTTGGTTTTCTCATTCAGGATCGCCGCGGTGGGGAAGACCACGTTGGGCACGAAACCCACACGCTCGTAGAGCTCGGTGGGCGCCAGGAGATATCGCTTCGTCCGATATTTCACTTTCCAAGGCTGGTCCAAATCGAGGATCGCGCCGCCCATGGAATAAACAAACCCGTTACAGGTGGTATGGACGCCGTGATAGAGGATGACCCACCCATCCTTGGTCTCGATGGGCGTGGGGCCAGCCCCGACCTTGGTCATTTGCCAGCCGCTGGTCCTCCCAAAAACGAACTCATGGTTTCCCCAGTTGATCATGTCGGGGCTGGTGGCGTAAAAGATATCGCCGAAGGGCGTGTGGCCGTTGTCGGATGGACGATGGAGCAGGGCGAACTTTCCGTCGATTTTGCGGGGGAAGAGCACCGCGTTTCGGTTGTAGGGCAAGAGAATGGTCGAAAGTTGGGTGAACTTCTTGAAGTCCTTGGTCGAAGCCAAACCAATGGAGGGCCCGGGGGTGGGGTAATAGCACCAGGTGATGTAATAGGTATCCCCGATCTTGGTGATACGCGGGTCGTAACCCATCCCGCAGGGAATATCCTTGGGCACCTTGCCGGTAAGCTTCATGCGCTGGGGCTGGATGTCCCAATTGATGGCGTCCTGGCTGAAACCCACATGCAGTTCCATGACCATTTCCTGGGAATCCACCCGGAAGACCCCGGCGTAGGCGTTCTTGAATTTGACCACCGCGCTGTTCATGATGACGTTCGCGTCGGGCACGGCCGCCGAGGTGATGATGGGATTCTGGGAGTAACGCTTGAAAACGGTTTCGTTCGCCAATGAAAGCCTCCGAATAAAGTGGTACTGAATAGCTCATCAATAAGAAACTTACTAAAAGGTTTTAGTATTTTATCTATATTTTTTTAAAATAAAAGAAAATATCGAGGGATTCGGGCCTGGCCGGTTTATAAAGTGGGAGGTAACTATACCTTCATGACATGTAAAGAAGGCTTTCTCTAAAACAAGAAAAGAATAATTTTTAACCGCCGATTACGGCCGATAAACGCCGATAACGGCTTATGGCTTTCTCAAACACATCGGCGCGTGCGAAGCACGTCGGATTTGATCGGCGGTTCTATACCTTTTTGTTTTACCTGTTGTAGGGGAATACTTACCAAGAAGGACGCCGATGGAAGGGCTTTCCAAACGCCTTCCGACAAAATATTGAAACGGAGTCAAGGTGCCCAATCATCGATTAGACGGACCATGGCAGTTCAGGGCGGCGGGAGAACTTCGAAAAAACACGCCCCGGAATCTCGGGCTTGACCGGTGGATGCCCGCAAGCATGCCCGGAACGGTCCACTACCATCTTCAAAAACTCGGGAAAATAGCCGATCCCTTTTTCGCCCGCAACGAATTGGACGTGCAATGGGTGGATGAGCAGGATTGGGAATTGCGCAAGGTGATACGCCTTACGGGTGCGGAAATTGCCCGCGCCCGAAAGCAGTTGGTGTTCGAAGGAATCGACACCGTGGCGGAAATATCCGTGAACGGTCGGTTACTGGCCCGGTCCTTCAACATGTTCCGACAGGTGGTTTGCGATTTGGGGAAGGTGACCCATCCGGGCGAGAACGAAATTCGTGTCCTCATGAAAAGCCCCACCGCCTACGCCCGCGCCCAGGCCCAGAAACACCGTTACCGGGTTCAAACCGACCCGGACTTCAAATGGCAGACGGGGGAACGGCGGGAGAGCCGCCGATCCTGGATCCGCAAGACCCAATGCCATTTCGGCTGGGATTGGGGCCTCTACCTGGCCACTTCCGGACTGTGGGGGCCGGCACGCCTGGAATGTTCCGACGCGCCCCGGTTTGTTTCGCTCCAGGTCCGCCAGCGCCATCAGGGGCCCGTTGAGAAACCTAATCGTGTCCAACTCCAGATCACGGGTTATTTAGATTCCGCCCGCACCACTCAGGGGATTTTGCGGGTCGAGTGCGGGGGACGGGAAGCCCGCGTCTCCGCGAGATTAAGTCCCGGAGAAAACAGGCTGGAAATCAACTTGGACCTGATCTCACCCCGGCTCTGGTGGCCCAACGGCCAGGGCGATCCATTCCTTCATGATCTCAAGGCGGTTTGGGAAGACGAAAGCGGGGAATCGACCCAAATCGAGAAACGAATCGGTTTACGCACCCTGGAACTCATTCATCGGCCGGACCGGCTTCCGGGCGGAGAAAGAGGAGAGTCTTTTTATTTCAAGGTGAACGGCCGTCCGATTTTCATGAAGGGCGCGAACTGGATTCCCCCCGACGCGTTGGTCGACCGATGCACCCCGGAACGTTACCGCCACCTGCTGGGGAGCATGGCCATGGCCCACATGAACATGGTTCGGGTCTGGGGCGGGGGCTGGTATGAACAGGACGTTTTCTACGATCTCTGCGACGAGTTGGGGTTGCTGGTCTGGCAGGATTTTATGATGGCCTGCGCGGTCTATCCCGACACGCCCGATTTCATCCGAGAACTGACCGGGGAGGCCCAATACCAGGTCCGCCGGCTATCCAGCCATCCCTCCCTCGCCCTCTGGTGCGGGGACAACGAGAACCTGTCAGGACTGAGCCATTGGTGGGCATCGAAATTTCCGGGCGGGAAGAAATACCCGGGTATATATAAGAAGGTCATGAACGCCTTGAGAAGAACCTGCGAGAGGGAAGACCCCACGCGGCGCTTCTGGATTTCCAGCCCTTCCAACGGCGTGATTTCAGGCGATCCGGACGACCCCAACCGGGGCGATGTGCATTATTGGAAGGTCTGGCACGGCGGAAAGCCTTTCGAGGACTACCTGACCGTCAAGCCTCGATTCGTCTCCGAATTCGGGTTCCAATCCTTTCCCGAGGCGGCCACGCTGGAAAAGGTGATCCCGAAAGGGGAATGGAACCCTTCCGGCTATGTCATGGAACATCACCAGCGGTCGAACAACGGCAACATGCTCATTACCAACACCCTGGCGAGGGAATTGCCCATTCCGAAAGATTTTGATTCCTTTTGTTGGGCCTCCCAAATCAACCAAGCCTTGGCCATACGGATGGCCGTGGAGCATTGGCGCCGGACCAAGCCCCGGTGCATGGGAACCCTCTACTGGCAGGTGAACGACCTGTGGCCGGTCGCTTCCTGGAGTTCCATTGATTATGAAGGCCGGTGGAAGGTTTTGCACCACGAAGCCCAGAGATTTTTCGCCCCTCTTCTGGCTTCGTTTGAAATTTCTGGTGACCAAATGACCGTTTGGGCCACGAGCGATCTACCCCATGGGCTCGACCTTAAGGGGGAGTTGGAATCGGTTGCCTGGGATGGCCGGGTTCTATCCCGGGTAAACCTTCAAGGGAGACTGAAGCCTGGGGAAAGTCGCGCCCTCCTCACGCTGCCAATCTCCCGATTGTTAAAGAAAGGGGTCCAACCCCGCGAGGTGGCTTGTTTTGTTCGGCTTCGATCTGGAAAGATCCGGGCCGAGAATTACACCATCCTGGTTCCTTGGAAATGGGCGCCCATCCCCAAGCCCAGCCTAAAAATCTCCCTTCGCTCCATAAAGGGGAAATGGCTTCTTATCGCCCAAAGCGATTGTTTGACGCCCTTCTTTCACGCTTGGTTGAAGGGCTGGGAGGGACATTTTTCCGGGGACAGCGTGATCCTCCGGCCGGGAAGGAAATATGTTTTCCCGTGGATTCCACATGATCTAAAAGGATCGTCCCATGGTTCGTTATCGGAAGCGCGCAAACGCCTTCAAACCCTGAGCTTATATGACCTTTTCGACCATTCTCACCCCGGCTCCTTGAAGGGGAAGTAGGATTTCATTTCGGAACAATGTGCTTAGCAAACCCTGCCAGGCAGAAGGTTTGTTTTTGCTGTATTTCACCTTCTCCCCTACGAGGGAGAAGGTCGGGATGAGGGGGTTACAAACCTTCGACACCCCTCACCCTTCCCTCTCCCTCAAGGGGAGAGGGTTTATTTGTAAGGGTTGCCAAGCGCAGAGTACCGTTTCGTTTTTTGATTTTGACACTCTCAGGGTGAATAATTAGTCTGTCCCAAGTTTCAAGTCGCTGTTGGAATAGGTGAGGAGCCTACTATATGAAGCACGTAACGATCAAAGACGTGGCCAAAGCGGCGGGGGTGTCCATCACCACCGTATCTTTCGTTCTCAACCGCCGGGCCGACATGGTCATCAGCCAGGCGGTTCAGCGCAAAGTGATGGCGGTGGCGGAAAAGCTAGACTACCACCCCAGCGCGCTGGCAGCGGGCTTGGCGGGGAAGCGAACCCGCAACCTGGGGGTGATTTTCTACCTCGAGGACCAACCTATCTCGAACCCTTTCTATTCTTTCGTGATCGAGGGCGTGGTGAAGGAGACCCTGGCCCAGGGTTTCAATGTTTATTTCTCCTATATGGAGTCGGTCTACAAGGGCTATCCCAGCCTTCCCAAGATCGTCCGTGAGAAAAACGTGGATGGAATCCTGGTGATCGGCCGGTGCGATCCCAAGATGGCGGCCGACACGAAAAATCGAAAAATTCCGATTGTGGCCATCGACAACTTTCCCCGTTTGAAGGGGATCGACACGATTCAGATCGACAACCGGAGAGGAGGAGCCCTGGCGGTGGAACACCTTGCCCAGCTTGGACACAAGCAAATCGGTTTTCTGGGAGCGGGATTAGACCGGCCCAGCCTCCAAGAGCGATTGGAAGGGTGGCGTTCCGAGATGCACAAATTCGGATTGGCCCCCACGTCAGACTTGATATTCAAAGTGGACCAGCTGACCTTTTGGGAAGGTTATGGCCGTGCGAAAGAGATTCTCAAGGATCGCAAAGAGGTGACGGCACTCTTTTGCGTGAACGACGAGGTGGCCGCGGGGGTCTTGAGGGCGGCCCGGGAAATCGGACGGAAGGTTCCCCAAGATTTAAGTGTGGTCGGTTTTGACAATATCGTCATGAGCAACTACACCGACCCACCCCTGACTACGATCAGTGTCGCTAAGGAATATATGGGCAAGATGGGCGTCAACCGGCTCCTGCAGATGATCGAAAACGAGGACCAAAAGGCCGTCCGCCTGGAGGTCCCGATCGAGCTGGTGGTTCGTGAATCCACGGCCAAGGCCCCAACGAGAGCGAGGGGTTAACGGGCCCTTCGATGAAAGCCAATACTTTCTTGACAGTTTCTTGGCGTGAGTGCTAGCCTTATTAAAACGCTTTACTGAACTAGCTCAAAATCTCCCCCCGGGTTCACGGAGAGTCCATGAAACGTTCGGCCATAGTCATGATGTTCTCGCTCTTCGTTCCCGTTTCCTTGATTCCCCTGTTTTATACCGGCTGTGGTGTAAGTAACCCCAACGAACCCAACTGGGGTTATCCCACCGCTACCGTCCCCACTTCGACCTTCACGCCCGGCGGGCCGACCAATACGCCAACCATTTCTTATACTCCCACGATCACCACGACGGTCTATCCCACGAGCACAAACACCTTTTCCCCCACCCCCACGGTTCCCGGCTTTCTATTCAATACCTCGGGTAATGTCGCATCTTGGGGTAACTCCACCAATTCTCAAGCACCAGTAGGTTTGGTATTTAACTCCTCATTTGGGGGCTGTACAACCGTTACGGGGGCCATGGAAATCACCATTGGCTTCACAGGGGTTAATCAAGGAATCTTCGTTCAGGATGATCTTTCTACGCCCCTGAACCTCAGCGGAAAGACCATCACGGCCATATTGGAAGTTAACGCCGGTTGGAATTCGGATTCGGAACAAGTGTATGGTGCCATTTTTGTTCAACAGGGCAATACTGCGGGTTCAGGAACCGCATGGTCTTCACTCTATCAAGGCGGGACAGGGCTCTTTAATGCTTCAACCAGTACAGTTTCCAGTTCGGGTTGCGTGACGTTGACCTTGGCGCTACCTTCTTCCACTACGAATACAAATACCGCGTCTTATAGTATTTTTGGCGGCCCCATTGATCCTACCGTTATCGGACGTGTCGGGATCCAGCTTGGGTCGGGCAGTAGCGGAAATACTTTTTCTCCGACGGTCGTGGATGTTCAAAGCTGGATCTACCAATAGCCATCTGGAGTATATGAAATTGAAACACCCTATTCTTAAGGCGGCTTTCCTCGCCGCCTTTTTCATGACACTTCTTGTTTTCATCCCTAAGGTTATATGGGGGGAGGACGCACTCGCTCTTCCTTCCGCCGGCGTTCAATCCCAAACTTTTGTCTGGGAAGATTTTGAGTTGGGCACCAGCTACTGGGGAACCCAGTTCGAGGCAAGTGTCATGGACGGCGGGACCCTCTCTTCTGATTTTCCGACCAGCGGAAGTTATGGCTACCGAGGCCATTTCCTCCTCGGCAAGGGCGGGGGTAGGGCCGCTTTCTCCACTTCTCAGGTCGGGGACCTGACCGGCGCTACCTCTTTGACGGTCGATTTCTATAACTCTTCCTCAATCACCTTTACCGGTTCGGTCATTCTGAAACAGGGCGCGGCCTGGACCTGGTTGAATTCGCATAATATCACCTTGATACCCGGATGGAATCGGAACGTGGTCTTTGATCTTTCGACGCTTACCCCCAAGAGCGATATCAAACAGGCGGGGATCGTTTTCGAAAGCAAACAGGAGGGGGAGGGTTTTCTCTACATGGACAATCTCCGCCTGACGGGGGCTGATCCGGCCAAGGTGGGCCGTCTGACCGCCGCCGACTTGGCGACCGGAAACCCGGTTTTAGTGACGGGCTTCGAGGACGGGGCGAACCCCTTCGCCCCCGATACGGTTTATTCCACGGCGGTTGATTCGTCGGTCAAGGTCACTCGAACCACCGAGGGAACCCACGCGGGTTATTTCTATTACGAGAACAAGCAGCCCGACGACAAGGCGACCTTTGTTCTGGAAGCGGACATGGATCTGACCTCCGCGACCGGGGTCGTGTTCGACGCCTTTGTTCCCGGGAATGACCCCGTGGACGCGATGCTCGCCCTTAACACGGGCGCCAAGTGGGATTATTTTGAGTCCGCTCCCAAGACTTTGAATCCCGGCTGGAACCGGAATATTTCCTTCTCGATGAACGCCAAAACCTTCAAAAGCGCAACCAGCGGATGGAACAATACGGGCACTATCCAGGGATTGAGCGTTGTCCGAAAGTTCGGCTTGTGTTTCAGCTCCCACCAGATTGGCAAATCCTTTGTCGCCGTGGACAACATCCGCCTCCTCACCAACGATACCCCAGGTTTGGAAAAAATCGTTCGGGACGCGGTGCCATTCAACCCCCCGTTGGAGGGAATGGACCGCTTGTTGGAGGGCTTTGAGAAAAAAACCACGTCCTGGGTCGCCCAGGTAGGGACTTATAAATCCACCGCCGCGACCATCGTCGCATCCAAGAGTGCCGCCGAGGGAAGCCATATGCTCAAGGTCGCCTTCGAGTTCGATGGGGACGGGCAACAAGCCTGGTATGGTTTTGACCAGAACGATGATATGAACCTGAGCGACTCGAGCGCGGTGAAGGTGGATATCTACAACCCCCTTAAGGAGACCCTCTCGGCGGGCATGGTCTTAAAAACGGGGGAGGCCTTCGAATGGATGGAAGCCAACCCCGTCAACGTCAAACCGGGTTGGAACCGGGACGTGACCTTTTATCTCAAGTCCAAGAGCTTCAAGACGGCCCTGAGTCAGTGGAAAAACTCCGCCTACGCGACGAACCTGGAAAAGGTTAAATCGATCTACCTTGGCTTTTACCACAATGGCCCGCTGACGGGTACCGCCTATCTGGACAACATCCGCGTGACGGGAACGACCGAGGTGAAGATGGGCCAGGTCTCCGCGCCCCGCGGGGAGGTGACCGGCCGCTCCATCCTCTGGGACCCCCTGTTCAACGCCTCGGCCGATGGGTGGGGAGCTCAGACAAACGCTTCGAGCAATTCCTTCGCGGTTGTTTCCACCTACTTCAAGCACAAGGGCGAATACGCCGTGGACCTGCGTTACCGGACCTTCGCCGAGGACCAGGCCGCGCAGTTCGTGAAAAACAAGTTTGTGGATTGGACCAATGTCGAGGCAGTGCAATTCGATTTCTTCAATCCCCAATCCTATTCGGTGATCTTCACGCTGGCGGTCCAGACCGGGCCCCAGTCCGAATGGCAGGAAAGCACCGAAATCTCCCTGAAGCCGGGCTGGAACCGGAATGTTCGGGTGAATATTTCCCAACCCATATTTAAGTCCGTCCAAACCAACTGGTCTTCAACCGATTTTCTCCGCGACCGGGACGATATCCGCACAGTGATAGTGAACCTCCACCCGCACCAAAAGAGTCCCAGCGACGGCCATGTGATCATGACGAATCTTCGCACCATCGAGCGAGACCTCGTTGGTTCGGCGACCGGATCCGAACAGGCCGGTCAATTGTTGGGGGTAACCTCCGAAACTCAACTGACCGTACGAGCCTTGAAATACACCCTCTTCGAGAGTTTTGAGGGAAATATTCAACCCTGGCAGCCTTCCGCCGGGGCGGTCTTAAACCGGAGTACCTCCTATTCCACGGATGGGAACCATTCCCTGGAAGTGGATTACCAATGCAATTTCGGGGCGGGGGCGGCGGTCCTGAACCCGATCATCGCCTACATTCCCCCTGGCAAAACCTTCGATGTGTCGTCTTACAGCCATTTCGAATTCGATGCCTTCAATCCGGGGCAACCCCTGGTGGTCAACCTGCAGTTTTTGACCGGACCCCCTTACAACGGAAACAGTAGCGGTGAAGATATCGAGTCCCAATCGGTGACGATCTTCACGGGTTGGAACCACAATCTGGATATCGCCTTACTCGGGAATAACTTCAAAACCGCCGCCACGGCCTGGCGCTATTGGGACACGCTTCGCAATGCGAATCAGGTCCATCAGATGACGTTCAAGATTTCGGGTTACGCGGGATTGCCAGGCCGGGGCACGTTCTATCTTGATAACCTTCGGTGGGTCGGTTCGGGGACCCAACAGGTGGACGGAGTGGCAGGAGAGACCTTGTCCTTCAAGTTCAATCCCTCAGATGCCATTCAGCTCCAGGTCCAGAGTTCCGTCATGGGTACCCAGAACGGACCAGCCCAGTTCAATTTAGACAAGGTCCGGTTGGATGTGCGGGCGGGCGGGAACGAATTGGCGCTTTTCACGGGGGACCAGGTGAGCGGTTCAGGCGACCCCATGCAACTCTTGAGCGGCCCTTCGTTGGGCAATCAGATCTTTGGCGTGGAGGATCGCTATTCCCTTGACCCCGTGGGTGTGCTGCAGGCCACGGGGTTCGCTCAGTATGGGTCGACTCCCAATACTTTGGGTAGCTCGGCGGGTTACATGTTTCGGTTCAAATCAATCTCGATCGAGGATAGTTGGATCGGCGCCGGCCTTCTGGATGGGAGATACGGCAATGTCCCAGGATCCAACCCCCTGACCTCGAATGTTGAGGCGGACATTCAAACCTATGAAGTGGACATCAACAGTTACATCAAGGATATTCACCTGCAGATCTTGGGAGAGGTCGCTGAGAGTTTATATGATGCCTACCCAGGCAGTGCTTATTTCATGCCACAGCAAAACAACCAGGCCTACGACATCTGGATGAATTATCAGATCGGCGCTTTCAAATTTACGGCGGGGCGCACGGTCAACCAATTGAGCTTTTTCATGCCTTACGAGGTCGCCGGGGCCGCGGCGGGCGCCATCCAGAACAACTTCCAAATCTACTGGGCGACGGACCAGCTTTCCTTGATTCAGGATATGGAGAATTGGAGCCCCTTCTGGAGCAATTTCCTGAACGGTTTGAACCTGAACATCCAGTATTACGATTATGCTTCCATGAGCAACACCAACAGCAATTACGGCATCCGGACCATCCTGACCAACAACACGGACAAGTCGCCCTTGAACATGAATTTCTGGTGGTACATTTATGACGACGGCTACGATGTGGGGGATCCCACGTTGGCCAATCCATCTTTGGCAACCCGGGCTCTCCAGATCACCTCCCACTATGAGCTGCGGTATAAAATCACCCCTCAGTTCCTTGTCAGCGGGATCTTCCGGGATACGGTGACCGATTGGTGGGAGGTCTTCACCTATGACGCGGGTTTGAACTACAAGTTTTGGGGTAATACATGGGTGAGTGGGGATGCGAAATTTGTGAATCAAACGGGTTTCCGCTATGGACAATTCACTAATATCACTGCGAGTTTGAAGAAGTACTTCCTCGATAATTCGGTGCTCCTTGCACTGACATATGGATTGCCCAGCTTCTCCGGTTATTGGGAGGATGACAGTAACCTACAAACCCTCGATATGTGGCAATTCTCGCTCACGGGTAAGTTTTAGGAATGAACATGAATACCAAACCTAAAAAGCTCCATGGCATTCTCTTGGTTCTAATGATTTTGGCCCTGACGGTTTCGCCATCGCAGGCCGTACCCAAGAAGAAAAAAGCACTGAAGTCTGCCCCTGCGGCCGTTGTGGTTGTTCCTTCTAACAAGGGGCTTCAAGTCGACGGCCTAGCCCTTCTGGCGGACGGGAAGCCGGTGTATTTAACGGCTCTGGAGGCCCCTGGGCTTTACCGCATGGGTACGGATCAACTCGCCACGTTTTTTGCCCAGGCGAAGGACGCTGGCGTCTGGGTGGTCAAAACCAACGCGTTCTCCCTGGGGAATGTACCTTACCCGCTTCAGACCGGACCCGGAACCTGGGATGAGACCGCCTTGGCCAAGCTGGATCAGATGACCGCCATGGCCGGAAAAGCTGGAATAAAGTTGATCCTCGATCTTTGCGCCGATTCGGGCCCGGAGGGGGGAAAGGGGTTTTACGCCGCCTGGGCGGGGAGCCGAAACCCAGGGGTTTTCTACCTCGATTTTCAGTGCAAGACCTGGTATCAGCAATACGTCAAGATGCTGCTGGGACGGGTGAACAAGGTGACGGGTGTTTCATATGCTCAGAACCCCGACATCCAGGCTTTTAACCTGATTGACGCGCCACGTTATGAAAAGGGAGACCCCGTCATCGCCGACCAGTGGGTCGCAGCCATGGCCTCCTATGTGAAGGGGCTGGGCACAAACGCCCGGGTGGTACTTTCCCTCGATTCCAGCGCGCCCGGTCTTTCTTCATTGGAACTTGCGGGCCAGCCGGGTGTGGATTTTGTTTTGGAAGAAATGACTCCCAACGCCCCTAACCCTGGAACCTGGGCCCAACAAATCGGGAAACCGGTGGTGCCCATAACCACGAATGCCCAGGCCGATCTCGCTTACTCAGGCGCGGGTTACATGGTCTCGATTGATCCCTCTCAGCCGGTCAATTGGACCGCCCTGAAAACTTCCCTTACCGCAATGACCCAGTCGGTGAAATTGGTAGGAAGCGGCCTTTTCACGAACTTGTCAGCTTCCCCCGAGGGGGAAGCTGAGGTGGTTTGGGGCGCATCCGAGTCTGTGGCGGTGGCTCTTTCCACTCCGGCGCAAGCCTCCATTCGCTATGGCGAAAACGGCCTCTTGAACCATGAGACGACGCCTTCCGCCTCAGCCGTGAGCCAACGGATTCTTTTGAAAAATCTATCGGCAGGGAAGCAGTACTCCTTCCAAGTCAAGGCCGCGGTGGGTTCGGGCTACCAGTATTCCAACATCCTTACTTTTGATACCCCCCCCCTGAAGCGTCTGATCGCACCTCCCCAGTCCTGGTCCAAAAATTTCATCACGGTGAAAGGAACCAGTTTTTATGACGGGGATAAACCCTTCCGTTTCGTGGGAACCAATAACTATTACCTGCACTATATGCCCGATTCGATCGATTACATTTTCAGCGAGGCGGAGAAAATAGGTTTCACCGTTCTACGCACCTGGGCATTTGGAGAGTCTTCCAAGCCCGTCCCTGACGATGGGGAAAAACTACGTTATTTCCAGACCGCTCCCGGGCAATACGTGGAATCCAATCTGAAATTGTTGGATCACGTGGTTGCCTCGGCGGCCAAGCACCATATCCGGTTGGTCCTGGCCCTTTCGGGCAATTGGAACGATTTCGGCGGGGCGCCCCAATGGGCCAAATGGTACGGGTCCTCCGACAAAAACGATTTCTTTGATCATCCGGCCATCGAGAAAGGTTTCCAGGACTGGATGGGCATGTTGGTCAACCGGGTGAATACTGTCACGGGAGTAGCGTACAAAAACGACCCCGCGATCATGTCCTGGGATTTGATGAACGAACCCCGCGACGAGAAGGACACGGCGGGGAATGTCCTTGCCACCTGGATCGATCAGATGGCAGGCTTCTTGAAAAAACAGGGGATTCATCAATTGGTCACGACCGGGGCGGAGGGCCTCCGTGCCACTAACGGCACTCATTATTCCGGAACCGATTTCATTCGGGATCACCAATCGCCTTTCATCGATTACGCCGTATTCCACAGCTACCCGACCATGAATGGGGTGGGATGGAACATGACCACGATGAAAGCCATCCTGGCCTCCTATGTGAACGACTCCCATATGATCTTGAAGAAACCCGTGGTCATGGAAGAATTCGGAATCGAGAAGGGAAAACCAGGTCATGATCAGGCCCAGTGGATCTACGCGATGTTGCAGGAGTTTTACGCGGATGGTGGGGACGGAACCAGTTACTGGATGCTGGAAGAACCCAATTATTCCGGGGATGCCAACTGCTTCACCCCGGAGGATACGAATCTTGTCAACCTGTTCGTCCTGACGGCTAAACAGTTGGGGGGAGTTAAGTGATGAAATACATGAAAAAGGCGTTGGTGTTACTTCCCTTGTTCACTCTAACTCTCTTGTTGGGGGGGTGCGGTCAGGTGACCGGCCCCATCAGCCCCCTGCTGAATCCCCCCATCGCTGCTTTTGGCTCATTCGATGACGGGACAACCGATGGATGGGTCTTTGATTCGTCCAATCCCAACATCACGAACCCACTTTCCTTGATTGTGACCTCCCAGTCTTTCCAGGGCCCCTATGCGCTCGAAATAAACGTTCCGTCGTACGGCTTGTCGAGCGGAGTCACCGTCCAGCTGACCGGTTACTCGGTCCATTATTCCTACGCGACTTCGGGCCCTGGGCTGGATCTGTCCAACAGGATCCTATCCATGTGGGTGAAATTGAAATCAGGAGTCGTGACCCCGCCTTTTCAAATTGGAGCGCAGGTTTTTCTGAAGGACGCCTCCTATCAATACGCCAACGGGACTTTTGTCAAACTGGTTCCGGGACAATGGATGCAAGTGACCTTTAATGTCAACGCGCCGAATTATCAGGCGGTTCCGGCGCCTGATCCAGCCCACGTTTACCAGGTGGGCCTCCAACTCGCCGGAAATGGATCGGCGGCTTTCACTTCCGATGGAATTGTTGACGCGGACAGTTTCGGATATCAGTGATAATTCCGCTGTTTACCGCGTAATGCAAAATTCATGGATTTTTCTGTTTCTTTTATCTTGGCGGTGAAATTAGTTTGACCGGGCTTAAAATGTCTTATCCACCACGCTTCCGCCTATTCCCGCTTTTTAAATTAAATTTGGAGGTTTTGTTATGTGTCACCTATTCAAACTATGGCTACCCTCCACGCTGGCCTGCCTGATGGCCGGTTTGGCCGCAGCCGAAACGAACCTTCCCGTCCTGTTTGGGGACCATATGGTTCTCCAGCGGGGCATCGCCCTTAACGTTTGGGGGAAAGATAACCCCAACCAGTTTGTGACCGTAACCCTGGCCGGCCGTAAGGCAACCGCCCAGGCCGGGTCGGACGGAAAATGGAAAGTGGTCTTGCCCAAATTGAAAGCCGGTGGACCCTATCAAATGGTGGTTTTGGGCTCGGCTTCGGTGACCTTCCAGGATGTTCTAGTGGGAGAGGTCTGGGTGGCCTCGGGCCAATCCAACATGGAACTACCCCTGAACAACACGAGTGATTCAGCGAAGGAAGTACCACGGGCGAACTTCCCCGAAATTCGATGGTTCGTCCAGGATCGAAGGCTCTCAAACAACCCTGAGGAGGAGCCGATCGGGAACTGGAAGGTTTGCACTAGTTCGACCGCCAAGGATTTTTCCGCCGCGGCCTACTATTTCGCAAAAAAAATCCATAAGGACCTGAAGGTGCCCGTAGGAATCGTGGGCACTTACTGGGGCGGAACCTGGATCGAATCCTGGACACCCCGGGAGGCCTTTGACTCCATCCCCGACATCAAGCCCCTGCTGGAAGATTGGAATTCCCTATCGCTTTCCGAGCAGGAAGCCAGAGGTGGGCTTCAGAAGATGAATCTGGAAATTAGGGGGTTGAGGCTTACCTCCAAGAATCCGGCTCAAAAACCCATCGCTCTGGTTCCTTCCCCGGCGGGGAGTTGGAGTTCCAACGCCCAGCCTGGATCCGAATTTTCATTCAGGGCGGAGTCTGGCTTGGGGCATGTGGTGGCTAATGTTCAGACCGGCGGTTGGGGCAATTGCACTACCTCCTTGGCTCCGGGTGGAACGGCCATTGACGTGACCGGCTACGACACCATTGAGTTCGAAGCGAAGGGTTCAGGAAAGTTCAACGTTCTTCTGGAGCAGCCGATCGTTACGGATTGGGACAATTATGGTTCCGATCCCTTCGTGGCCGCGGCGGACTGGAAGAACTATCAAATCCACTTCTCAAGCCTCAAACAGAGCGGTTGGGGAAAACTCATGCCTTTTCATCCCTCGGCCATCAACGCTTTTTGCCTCAACGCTTGCGTGAATCCCATGGGCATGAGGCCGTTGGCCCTTTTTAACGGCATGGTGGCTCCCATAATTCCCTACGGCATTCGGGGTGTGATCTGGTACCAAGGCGAGACCAATGTGGGCCAGGCTGAGAATTACCGCAAGGTACTTCCTGCCATGATCGGTGGATGGCGCAAGGCATGGGGTGAGGGGGATTTTCCCTTCATCTTCGCCCAATTGCCCAATTGGCATGACTCCGGCGATACCTCGGGAACAAGCTGGGCGGAATTGCGGGAAGCACAGGCTTTAGCCCTGAAAGTGCCCCATACCGCCATGGCCGTACTGATTGATATTGGAGAATCGGATGCGATCCACCCGAAGGACAAGTTGGATGTGGGCCTTCGGCTCGGATTGGCGGCCTTGCACGAGGCCTACGGCAACAAGGGACCTTATTCCGGACCGCTTCTTGATTCCGTTGCGTTAAAGGGAAGCAAAATGAAGATCAAATTCAAACATGCCGACGGGGGATTGAAGGCGAAAGCCGGAAAGCCAGTTGGTTTTGAAATTGAAGAGGAGAATGGTTCCTGGGTTTCAGCCAAAGCCAAGATCGAGGGGAAGGAAGTGATGGTCTGGAATGACCAGGTGATTCACCCCAAGGGTGTACGATACGCCTGGGCGAATGATCCCAAGTGCAATCTTTACAATGGGGCCGGTCTTCCCGCGGCGCCATTTCGCGCCGAGGTGAAGCGGTAACCCTTGCGGTTTATTTGAAAAGGGAAGAAATGGTTACTTGCGTGATTTGGATTAGCCTGCCTTTTCAATAAAATCTCTTATCACCTGCCGGGTTTCTGCGTCCAAGGCGATGAATTTGCATCCTAAGAATTTTCCCGAGAACCAGGTTGTTTTGCCGTAAACATCCACGGTTTTATCTTTGTGAATCCGAAAATTCAGTTTGAAGATTTGGCTAGGAGGTTTTGGGAAGCTTAATTCCAGCCTTATTCCGCCTTCGCATAAATCCACAGCTTTGACAGCGATGGGATTGTTTTGGACTTCGAAAATATTCCCGGACTTGGATTCAACGACGGGATAAATTTGAACCTGATCCGCGAATTTAACGCGAGTGTGTTCTCGTCTTTCTTCTTTGCTCTTTAACGATGTCAACGCGGTTCCCCCGAAAAGATTAGCTATAAATGTAGGTGTTTGAGAGGTGTTGTTTGCTTTGTGTCATTTAATAAAGCAAAGGGCGTGCCAAGGTTAAATTTGGGAAAGCCCGTAAATCAAAGCTCTTAATTTTTTAAAAAGTGAACGCACTACGTTAAATGAGTAAAAACACCTAGTGAGTGGCCCAATGTGGGTAAAGTTGAACCTTGTTATGATTTCATCGAAATGGAATGTTTTTCGCGATAACTTGGACCTTGAAATCGCCCCCAAAAACCAAGATGGTTCCAGCCGTTTATAAATGTTTTCGGGAATAATAAACCGATTCTATGGCCTCGAAACGAAAGCGCATAATGCCTTGATGCGAAGACTTTAATGGGCGGGAGCAGTTACGGTTCGAGGAATAAACAACAATGCGAATCTTCAAAACATAGCCATGGCGAATTTGCTAGCCATGGTGGCGAACGCGAACAGAAGGAAAAGTCCCGAATCGATGCCGCTGCCCCCACCATGAAATACGAAAAGGCCAGGGACAAACTTTTGGCATCTCAACAGCCTCGGGGTGGACGGGAACAAGTCGAGGAGGGTCATAAAAACCCTGAACTAACATCCGAAAACCCAGATTTGGAAAATCCTCAAGGTGCATTGAGCCGTCCAAAACCGGATTCCAGGATCGATTTCGAGTATAGACAAGCGCCTTCTGACCGCCTCTTTCCTTGGCCAGACTGACCCTCTTTTTCAAGCCCTGTCCTTGGTGATGGTCAAGCAATTTCTCGTGAAACTCCCGCCAATTCCTTGCGAACTAAAATCTCGAATGTTATAGTATTTTTCATGCATTCATGGGGATTTGCTTCTTTTTTTTCCTCTGTTTTTTCCTTTTTCTCGATCATCTTGAACCGAATTTCGAGGTTTTATGACCGTCCCAGCCGCCGGTGGCGACAAAAAAAACATCGTCAAAATGGCCTACATATATTTCCAGGAAGGCCGCTGGGATAAAGCCATTGAGGAATATAAAAAACTTATCGCGATCGATCCCGAAGACGTTAATACCCACAACATGTTGGGGGATGTTTACGTGAAAAAAGGAGCGGTTCGGGAAGCTTTTGAGGAGTACATAAAAGTTTCCTCCGATTTTTCCAACCGGGGACAGGCCGACAAAGCCACGATCGTCAATAAAAAAATCGCAGCGTTGGATTCCACCAAACTCACTCCTGAGGGACAACAACAACAGAGCCTGATTCGCGAAACGATTCGAGCGGAAAGCGCCATGGAAAGTGGCGACGTGGATGGCGCCATCGAAGCCCTGAGCGAAGTCACGAAACTGGATAAGGATAATCTCGCCGCCTATTCCAAACTGGCGGAACTTTATGAAAAGAAGGGACGAGCACAAGACGCAGTCGACGCCTACATGCATGTCGGCGACAGTTTCTTAAAATCACGGGTTTTAAAGAAGGCCCAGGAAATTTATCAAAGGGTGGTTCAACTCCAACCCAACCATCTGGATGCCAGGTCCAACCTAGCCCAAATTTTCCTCAAGCAGGGTTCGGAAGGAGACGCCAAAAAGGAATTTTTGGTCCTGGCCGAACTGGCCCTGAATACGGGCGACCTGGAAAGGGCCCAGCAAAACGCCACCAAGGCTATTGAACTAAAAAGCATTGAAGCCCATTACATCCAGGGCGTTATCCTTTTCAAAAAACAGCAGTATTCAGAAGCCAAGACCGAACTCGATAACCTCCTCCGCTTTAAAGTGAACCATGTGGGTGCCCTTGTTCACTTGGCCCGGGTTCATCTGGAGCAGAACCAGCCGGACAAGGCCAACGAGATCGTTCAGCGGGCTCTGAAAGTCGAGAAGGACAACCCCCTGGTCCTGGAAGTTCAGGCGGACCTTGCCATGAAACGGGGGGCGAAGGCCGAGGCCGCCCAGGCCTATAAATCTCTTTTGGAACGGGCGGAAGCCAAGAACGATTTCGCCAAGGCATCCGAGTATGCCCGTTACCTCGTTTCCCTGGATGAGAATTCCTCGACCGCAATCGGAAAGCTCGGAGAGATGTTAAAGTCGGCCGGCGAGAAAAAAGAAGCTTCCGACACCTTTTTCAAGAATGTCCTCCTTTTGGAAAAGCAGGGAAAAAGTGATGAGGCGGCGCAGTGGGCGCGGAAAACCCTGGAACTAAACCCTGATCATGCCGAGGCCCAAAAAAGAATCGTCGGGATGGTCGTAGCTTCCGCCTTGCCGCCGGAATCAAAGCCCGTTCAACCTTCGGCTGAAACCAAGCCGGCGGCAGTTCCTGCGCCCATTCCCGCGCCCGTACCCCCCGCTCCAGCCCCGGCCAAAGTTATGGATTTGGAAGGGTTGCCCGAAGTCACCGCGCCTTTTGCCGGTCCTCGTCCCGTTCCCGCCCCGGCGGCGGCTCCCCCGGCCGAGCCCGTTAAGACGAACGTCGTGGAGCTTGAACAAGAGGCTGTGGATGAATGGAAAGCTGAGCTTTCCATCGCGGATAATTTTATCCGTCAGGGGATGCTGGAAGAAGCCATCGAGATCTGCCAGCGGTTGGCGGAAACCTACCCAGATAAACCCGAAATCAAAGAAAGATTGAACCAGGCCTACCAGGCTTACGTCAAAACCGGGGAAGATGTGATCGGCGCCCTGGAAGCCGAGCGAAAGGCCAAAGAAGACGAGGAAAAAAACCTACGGGCCGAAATGGAGAAAAAAGCCAAAGAAGAGGCTGACCGCATGAGGGCCCAGTTGGAACAAAAAGCCCGGCAGGAAGCGGAGATCAGGGCTAACATTGAATTGGAGCGGAAGGTCAAGGAAGATGCGGAACGTAAAGCACTTGAGGAAAAAGAACGGCAAACTCGCGAAGAGGCGGAACGCTCGGCCCGAGAGGAAACGGAACAAAAAGCCCGCGAGGACGCGGAGCGGAAATTCAAAGAAGAAGCCGAACGAAAATTTCGTGAAGAAATCGAGAAAAAAGTTCGGGAAGAAACGGATCAAAAAATCCGACAAGAAGCCGAGAAAAAGGCGCGGGAAGAAGCGGAACAGAAAGTTCGGGAAGAGGCCGAACGCAAGACCAAGGAAGAGACCGCAAAAACTCTCACCAAAAAAGAATCGGTTACCGAGCTCAAGAGCTTAAAGTTGGAACCTACTTCCAAGGGTGACAGCGTCCTGGAGGAAGGTAAGGACGACTTCATGACCATCGCCGTGGCGGATATTTACACTCGCCAAGGATTGCACGAGGAGGCGGCTAAAATCTACCGCCGGATCCTGCAAAACGAACCTGACAACCTGGAAGCCCGAAAAAAACTCCTGGATGTGGAAAAACTATTGGGTCCTTCTTCTGCCCCGACTCCTGCTCCCGCCAAACCTGCTGAACTGCCCCCGCCTGTTGCCGCCCCTAAAACTGAAACCGAACATCCATCGGGAGAAAAAGATTCGGGTGGCAAAAAAAAGTCAAATCGGGTAGGCTACGTTTAAAATTACAAGAGGTTTTTCCTCCGCGTGAGCTTTGAGGAAGGCCTTGTTAAAATCATTTTCCGTTGAAATGGAAGCTTGAGAGATACCGGAACGGTGATTTTCATTTGAGAAATCCATGAGCTACGAGAACTACTACGGTTTAAAAGAACAGGCGTTTTCCAACGCCCCCGACAGCCGTTTTTACTATGAAAGCAGCCAGCATGCCGAGGCAATGGTTCGGATGCTTTACGCCATCGACTCCATGAAAGGTTTGTCAGTCGTGGTGGGCGATATCGGAGCGGGCAAAACCCTGCTGGCTCGCAAAGCGTTAGAGAAACTCGAACAAGATCCCCAATACGAAGCTACCTTGCTGGTAATCGTCCACAGTGAAGTTACCGCTGAGTGGATGTTGGGCAGAATCGCCCGCCAACTGGGCGTGGAAAACCCAGGCGAGACGAAGGGCCAGATCATCGCCCAACTTTATGAGCGCTTGATGAAGATCCACGAAGATGGCCGCAAGGCGGTAGTCCTCATCGATGAAGCGAACATGTTGCAGAAAAAAGAGATTTTCGAGGAGTTTCGGGGTTTGTTGAACATGGTCGTGCCGGGCCAAACCCTCATCTCGATCATCCTGCTGGGCCTGCCTGAGTTGGAAAAATACCTGGCGATGGACCCGCCCCTTTATCAGCGCATGGCCATGAAGTTTTTTCTCAAATCCCTCACCCGGGAAACCAGCGAGCAATATATCAAGCATCGTCTTTCAGTCGCTGGATGCGACAAACCCCTCTTCACGCTTAACGCCTACCAGAAAATTTTCGATTACACTAAGGGCATTCCCCGCCTCATCAACACGACTTGCGACAACGCCATGCTGGAAGGCTACCTCCTCAAGAGGGAAGTCATCGATACCGACATCATTGAGCAGGTAGTGAAGGACCTGGGTTTGAAAAAAGACTGAGCCTTTTTTTCCTCGTTAATCAATTATTCCAACCAACCTTCCCACCTTCTCTTGCTTATCCAAAGAAACCGCCCTGTGTTTTGACCGGATGGGTCGCGCTTCGCGGGCATTAAAAACTTGAAATAGGGGCCTTTCATTTGGTAAAACTATTTCCCTGATTTGGGCGAATACGCAGGGCTTGAAGGTTTAAGCGCGGGAATAACTCAGTGGTAGAGTGCAACCTTGCCAAGGTTGAAGTCGCGGGTTCGAATCCCGTTTCCCGCTCCATTTATTCCTCCGGCGGGAGGTTCATGCCGCCAAAAGTTTTTCAAAGCCATTCCCCAGTTCGCCCGCGCATCGAAGGCACGGGCGCTTTTGTTGAGCACCGTTGATCAGTTATTTTGGTGACTTTTTGATCAATCTGGGGCGGCATACCCAAGTGGTTAAGGGAGCGGTCTGCAAACGCTCAAGGTGTTACAAAGGGTGCGCTACGTTACACGCATTTTCTTTCGTTTCTTGTAGTTAGGCCTTCCTCCGTATATCCCATTACATAAGGTGCATAGGGGACATACGGGCTTTAGTTACCCCAAAGTTACCCCAGGAAGCTTTGGGAATCTAAGGAGGAAGGCCATGCGAATATTACTCGATGATGAAAAACTCGGAAAACTTAAAGGGAAAATGACGGGGAGGTATTTTATCCCTGATAAGGCCCCCGGGTTGTATGTCTGCATTCATCCTACTGGAAAATTAGTCTGGACGTTCATCCAACGCCTCAAAGCGGAAAACGGTCCAGATGGTAAAAAGACTCCCGGGAAGCTATTCAAGAAAGCCTTGGGGATATACCCGGTAATGTCCGCGCCGGAAGCCCGTGAGGAAGCAAAACGGTATTTCAAGACCTATGAGGCCGGGGGTGATCCGGCGGACTTGGTGAAAAACGAGGCGGCTTCCCGGGAAATGGACCGGGGGGAAACCGTCGGGAAAATCGGTGAGTTGTGGCTTGAGAACGATCAAAAAGAAAATCGTTCTTATCTAAAAGTCCGTCAATTTTTTGAGCATAGAGTCCTGCCTGTTTGGGGCTCTAGGCCCATATCCAGCATTACCAAAAGTGATGTCCAAAATTACCTTCTCGAATATGCGAAGGAAACCAGCAAGGACCGATCCGATAGGGTACGCTCCTGGTTAATCTCTTTGTTTGAATGGGCCGTTGATTTCAAGAATTTACCAGCTAATCCGGCGGCCATGACAAAAAAACTAACCACTCCAAAGGAGCGGGAGCGGTGTTTGGATGACAGGGAGCTAGTTGAAGTTTGGAGGGCCAGCGATTTCCTGGATCAGGATCCGCAGGGGGAATTCAGGAAAAGGCGGAATCAATATAATCCCACCGGCCCCACATGGTCCCCGATCATTAAACTCTTGATCCTCCTGGGCGCAAGACGGGCGGAAATCAGTGAGTTACGCTGGAGCGAAGTCAAACTAAGGGAAGGCCTGTTACAACTTCCAGGCTCCAGGACCAAACGGTTACCCGGACACACCAACGAGGAACGGATTATTTACCTGTCAAGACAGGCCCGGGAAATTCTCCAAGCCATGCCTAGGCGGATCGGATGCGATTTTGTGTTTCCGAATTCCGACGGAAGCGCAGCAGTTAAGGGCGGATGGGGAAGGGCAACGCTCCGATTGAAAAAACTTGTGGAGCGGGCCCGTGTTGAAAAGGGCATCAAGGAAGCGATGCCGGATTTTTGGGTACACGATTTTAGGCGCGTTCTCGTGACCGGGCTCCAGAGATTAGGAATCCCCATTGAAGTTACTGAAACCATCCTGGGGCATATCAGCGGGAGTCGGGCCGGAATCGTGAAGGTCTACCATAAATACGGATTCAAGAAGGAAGCCAGGGCAGCCGTCCAAAAGTGGGCCGATCGGGTTGAATGCTTTCTAGCCGGAAAGTTTGATAAAGACGAAGATGTAGAACAGGAAAAAATCTCATAATTGACAGAGGGATTTTTTCCGTATACATTAAGTTACAGAATTAAAGGCAAACTCAGAGTTTGCCAGGACGTGTTGAAACCGTGCGGACAATTGTATACGCAAATCCTACGGATCGGTTTTTCACGTGACAGGCCGTCATTCTATTAGCGGGACCGATGTAGTCTAAGTTCATTCATCGGCAGTGAACGGGACAGCCTCATTAACGAAACGTTGATTGTTTCGGCTTATGAGGTGTCCGATGCCCCAAGTCAAATCAAAAAAACTCGTTATGTATGACGAGGCCCTCGAAAAGCTGCGGGAAAAGAACCCGCGAGATTTCCTCTCTCAAAAACAGGTCCAAGAAAAAATCCCTTTTAGTCGTATGGAAATTTACCGGATGTATACCAGCAAACCGGCAAAATTCCCTATCCCTTTTCGTATTGGTTCAAGGTCTCTTTTTTGGGAGGTCGGGGAAATTGCTAAATGGATACAGGACCAAAAAACCCCACAGCAACGGGCCACAAATAAAAAACTGACTTATTCAGTGGGGATTCATCGGCGGTCAGGACCGGCCAGGTGAGCCCTTTAAAGGCAATACAATATCTTGAGAATGTCCCGGATGAGTTGAAGGCCTTCTCCTCTTGGGTCAGATGGTCCACGGATTCAGAAGGTAGAAAAATTCCGAAACCCTCCATCGATGAAACTTTATTGTCTTTTGAGGATGTGAAAGACATCCCAATAACTTCAACCAGTGGAATTGGTTTTGTTTTTTTGAAACAAAATGAATATTGCGGGATTGATTTGGATAGCTGCCTTGATCCGAAGACTGGAAACCTAACCGATTGGGCGGAAAAGATTGTTAAGGAATTCGATTCCTATTGTGAGATAAGCCCCTCTGGTACCGGGGTTAAGATTTTCATAAAAGCCCCTTCGCCTGAAGAACATAAACACAAGGTAGCCATGCCAGGGAAACCCACTGGTAAACATGCCTGCCAAATCGAAGCTTATTCGCAGAAAAGATATTTTTGTACCACCGGAAATCTATTCCGCGATTCTCCAAAAATAATTAAACGTGCCCCCAAAGAATGGGATGCCCTTCTTCGTTTCATGGAAGACAACCAACCCAAAGATAAAACCACCGGAAAAGTAAAAAAAGACGCCACAGGCAGGGACGACTACATTTACAAAAGGGCTTGCAGCCGACAGGCTCTAGGCTGGCCCGACGATGAAATCTATAACGATTGCATCAAGGAAGACGCCAAGGCAGACCCTTCAAATCATCCAAACTATTCAACAGAAGGCCCTTTAGGTGAAAAAATTGTCCGTGAAAAGGTGGCAAGTGCCCTGAAATTCCCCAAGGGTAAAACCGTCTTAACCGAGGATTCCGCTTTTAAATCCATGAATGAAGAATACGCGGTTTCCTGGGCCGGGGCCGATGTCGTGGTTTTGCGGGAGCACGTTGACCCTATCAGCAAAAGGAATACCGTTTCTTTTGTCGAACCCAGAGCCATGAAATTAATGCTCGCCAATAAATTCATTTTCATTGCAGGCAAGACCCGGCCGCTCTTTGATTACTGGCTTTCAAATCCCCAACGCCGGGAATTCCGGCAGATCGTTTTTGAACCAAACACCCCAACACCTGGAGACTTTAACCTTTGGCGGGGGTGGGCAGTTGAACCGGATCCACGGGGGGAAGAGGGATGCAAACTCTTTTTATTTCACCTGAAGGATATTCTTTGCGATGGGAACGAAGCCCACTATCAATGGGCCCTCGCCTGGATGGCCCAGGCTGTGCAAGAACCAGGCAAACGGCCCGGGACAACCATTGTTTTAAAAAGCGGGGAAGGCGCAGGTAAAGGGATTGAAATTGAATATTTCGGAAGACTTTGGGGCCAGCATTTCTTACACCTGGCCGATCAACAAAGGCTAACGGGCCGTTTCAACGATCACTTGAAAGATGCTTTGTTAGTTTATGGGGATGAAGTCTTTTTTGGCGGTGACCGCCAAGCTGCAAATATCCTTAAATCAATAATCACAGATGAAACACTGGCCATTGAACCGAAATTTAAAAGTGTTCTCCAGGTCCGGAATCATATCCGCCTTGTCCTGGCCACAAACGAGGAATGGGCCATACCTACCGGCCTTGATGCTCGACGTTTCTTTATGCCGAAAGTATCAGATAAAAGACGGGATGATTCGGCCTACTTCCAGGCCCTAGCCGATGAAATGAATACCGGTGGACCCGGGGCCCTCCTCCATTATTTACAACATCTTGAAATTAAAGATATCAACCTTCGGAATCCTCCCAAAACTGAAACCCTCCTGGAACAAAAACACATGAGCCTTAACCCTGCCCAACGGTTTTGGTTTGAACGGCTTATTGAAGGTGAGCCGATGGAAAACCAGTTTGACCGGGAAGGGTGGGAAACCTACCAGTTAAACGGCTCTTGGATCAAACCTGGAGAAGGGGAAATCAGGATTCGTAAAAAAGCATTTTACCAGTCCTATATCGACGGCTGCAAAGATGCGAATGATCGTTACCGATCAAGCCCTGAAATATTCTGGCACCAAATTAAAAAGCTGTTGCCCTTTGATGCAGATATTTCCTATTCCAAAAGTCAGTTTAAGAAGATCACACCCGATCCAGACCCAACCAAAAGCCCCTCGATTGAAATTCGCTGGGAGCGGGCCGCTGTCATTCCCAATCTTGTTGAATGTCGCCAAGCCTTTGAATCGGCAATCCGGCAAAAGGTGGCTTGGCCACTTGAGCCAGCTGAGGAGAATTCCCATTTATGAACCGTTTCCGTGTTTTCCAGGTCACGTTTTTAAAAAACAGGTTGATTCCCTTTATATTCCGAGTTTTCCGTGATTCCGGGGTTTTTGCGGCTCAACTTGCTGGAAGAGGGTTGGACGGCTTATCCCCGTCATCCCATTCCCCCTCATCCGCATTCTTTACCAGGGATTTTAAAAATAAACATGGAAAACCCGGAAAACACGGCTGGGAAACAACTCCCCCTGGAAAAAAGGCGGAACGAACCCGGAAGCAAATTCGTTGTTTGGGGCCGAAAAACCGATCATCGGCCTGCGTCTCAAGTGCTTGCGGTTTTGTGGCCTTTGGTGATTGGTTGAAACACCGAATCGCGGTCTAGGAATCCGCAACGCTGACAGATGAATGTTGATTGAATTGATTGAAATAAAAGACATTTTTGAACAAAGAACAAACGCAACAAAGTAACCCTGGGTAACTATTGGGTAACTGAGAAAGGCAAAACAACGTGATTGATATGACCAACCAACCAAGCCAAAGCGCCAACGTTACAGCGCCGATGTTGCATACAACGTGGCCTGATTGCTTGGATCGTTTGGATCATGAATCAATTGCCAATGAACACAACACACAGCGCCACAGCCAACCAGGCGCGGCCCAGGGCCAGCCAGGACAAGGCGAAGCGGCCCCCGGCCAGGTGGCCAGGCTTCAACGAAAAAATTCTAAGACTTTTTTTATTTTCGCGCCGGAGCGAAGGGACTCGCGTTTATACAAACTAAACGACAAACCAATTACAGGGGGTAACCCATGAAAAATATTGAGGGCGTGGACGGGCGGAAAAAACCAGCCAGAAGGTGGCATGTACTGTTTTCCGAATTTCTAAACACCCGGGGCCCTTTGCAGGGGAGGCATGACACTATGACTCGCGCAGCGGCAAAGCGCGGGGCTACCCTAACGCTTTTTTTGGAAAAAATGGACCGCGATTTATTAAACGGGGTTTATGTGAACCCTGAAAGCTACGCAAGAACTTCAAGCGCCTTGGAAAGGGTTTTAACCCAGCTTGGAGTTTTGGAACCCGAGCCAGAAAAGAAACCAACCCTTAACGATCTGCTTAACAAAAAGGAGCAGCCCAAAAATGGACAATCTTAAAAGGCCTGTAAGCCCCCAGGAGTTTTTCTCTCACCTGTTTTGGTTGGATGGAAGGCCCTTGCCTGAAGTCATAGAACCTTACCGGGCCCGGATATTCGAGCAAGCCCTTTACACCTTCACCCCGGAAGGCTGGCCCCAATACAGTTTGGCCTTTTGTGGCCGGGCCAAGAAAAATTGGAAATCCGCCGACCTCATTCTGGCCGGTCTTTACCGGTTTATGGTCTGGCCGTCTTCCGCGTCGAATGATGTTATCGTCCTTGGAAATGATTTAGACCAAAGTGCGGACGACCTCCAAATCCTAACAAAAATAATTTTAGCCAATCCTCTTTTACAGGCCGAGCTAGATGTTCGTGTCAAGGAAGTCATCCGGCTCGATGGAAAAGGGACGTTTAAAATCCTCCCAGCAAAAGATATCGCAGGAGCACACGGGAAGCAGTATCTTTTTGCGGGCTTCGATGAAATCCACGGCTATAAAAATTTCGATTTGTTTGAGGCGCTGGCCATGGACCCGACGCGCCGGGATTGTCTTCAGTGGATAACTTCGTATGACACAATCTTTTCTTCAAAAAAAGTCCCCCTGGCTGTCTTGAAGGCGGCAGGCAAGAGCGGAAAAGACCCCCGTATGTATTTCTCCTGGTACTCCGCCGACTTTTGTACGGATCCAGAAGCCGCGAAGCTTCCCACACCGGAAGAAAGAGCAAACCCTTCCCTGCCCACCTGGAATAATCCCCTCTACCTGCCAACGGAAAAAACACGGCTGCCAACCCACCAATACAGACGCCTTCACCTGAATTTGCCGGGGGCCGCTGAAGGCGTTTTCTTTGATTCTGATAAATTCCTTGCCTGTGTCATTCCTGGCCGGAAGTTTTTACCCCGGGAAAAAGATATTCGTTATTCCGCCTTTGTGGATATGTCCGGCGGCTCCCTCGATGAAGCCATTTTAGGAATTTCGTACCTTTCCAAAGAGGGAAAGCTTGTCCTGGCCCGGCTTGAATCCCAGGCCGGTAAACCCCCGTTTGATCCTCGAAAAGCAGTCAAGAAATTTTGCGGGATTCTCCGCGAGTACGGCCTTAACGTCGTTACCGGGGACGCTTACGCCGGACAAACTTTCCGGAAAGACTTCGAGGCCGAAGGCGTCCGGTATCTTGTTTCCAAAAACGCAACTTCAGACCTTTATCAGCTCTTAGAGCCAAAAATTAACAGCGGGATTGTGGAAATACTGGACAACGAAGATTTAATTGGCCAGGGGCTCACTTTGATTTGGAAAGGCGCGAAGGTTTCCCACCAAAACGGGGATCATGACGATTTCATGACAGGCTTCGCGGGCTCCATCCTCTTGGCAGCGGGTGGGGGCCCGAAAAAGTTACATTCACCCTTCGCCGGGGGCTGGCAATCCTCCCGAAATGATGTTTACGGGTCAAACCCCTCGCGGTATTCAAACGGCCCCTTAACGGACCAGGACAGCGCCCGATATGGCAACGATGGAGGCTCCCCCGGACCGGGGGATTTTTCATACAAATGAGGCCCAAAGCGAATGGGAAAACCATTTCATTTTATTACCAAACCATAACGCTGAAACCTCGTGAATGTTTGGGGTGTGGAAAAACGTTTAAATCTGTAGGGCCTGCCAACCGAATTTGCGAGAGATGTCTTGACCATTTAAAGTTTGCGAACGGAAAGCCGGGTGACTGGCTGGGGTTTTTAAAATAAAGGAGAAATGAAAATGCAAAGACTCATAGAACCAAGTCGAGGGAATCCAGACATAAGAATTTTGTCCATCGTGGGACGAGGGCCGATGCTTCGGTTTCATGAACAAATTTATGCCATCGTGACTCCCTGGAGAAAAAGGCGGGTTCCTTTGACGTTAAGGGAGTGTTGCGAACGCCTGGAGGCCAAGGGAATAAAAACATTCAGGGGTAGGGCTTTTTCCCCTTCGCGTCTAACGACAATACTTAAAGAAATTTCGCTGATTCAAAAAAACAAGAAAAAGTGATAAAATGTGTTTTCAAGAGAAAAGCCTTAAAGAAGCAAACCCTTCCGCACTCGTAGTCCTGCAAACGCAGAAAAACCAAACGCCAACAAAAAAATTAAAATCGTTCTGGCCCATGCTCTGGCCAGTCCTAAATCCATTTTGGGGGAAAACATGCCGACTCTAACCGAAACTTTAATCCAAAAAGATTCTGTACTCTTACGCGCTGAAACCAATCTGAAAAAAGCTTTGGACCAACTCGAATATCAGAAAAGAAAATTATCCGAGGTTCAGGCCCGAGCCCTACGAAATGATGATTCTGTGCGCCCTTCTCAAAGCCTTGAAGCTGCCCAGCGCCGGGAAGAAATCATCCTCCTGGAGGGTAGGGTTAAGGAGCGCGAAGCCTTTTTAGCCGAGGCGAAAGCCGACCAACCCCGCAGGGACGCCGACCGAAAACGAGCTGCCGACCTTACGGCCAAGGCCCAAGAAATCGAGGCAGAGGCCTTCAAGGTGTCCGAAAAATTAAAAAAGCTGCAAGATTCCGCCCAGGATTTGGGCGAGGCTGCCGGTCAAACATTGGCCCTCGCTGAATTCACCCTTAACGAAATACACCAAAAGGAAACGGACCGGAAAAAGAGGGTTGAAATTGAAAGAAACGAAAAACTAGGTTCACTCCGGCAAAACTTGAAAACCGCCCAGTTGGAGCTTGAATCGGCCCAGCGCGACAAGCACTCAAACCAGGAAATTATCCTGGAGCGGCAAAAAATCCGGGACACCCGCCAAAAAAACCTAGATGATTTCATCTCTGCCCAGGAGGGATAACCCATGTTCATACAACTAAGAAAATCGGAAGCTAAAAAATGTTTTTCAGTTGGGACAATCCAGAAAATGATCCTGAGAAAATCGGCTGAAGACGCGGAAGAAATTAGGAAAGCGGAAGATTTAGCCCTTATGAATCGAGTTTTGGATGAGATGGAGAAAAAATTCATCCTGGTTCCAAGAGACTCCGCCGAAGGGAAAAGGCTATGCCAGACGTGACCATATGGAAAAGGGAATTCCCCTTGAAACCCGGTGAACCTGTGACCGAGGAGGACATCAAAGCTGTAATGGCCGTGGTCAATACGGATCTTGAAAGGGACGGGAAAAAGAAACTCGATTATGAAATTCAGGAATCCATTATTTCCGGGTTTGGCAAAAACCAGGCCGGATCAACTGTAAAAATTCAAAAAGGAGATGAAGAGATGAGCGAGCTAAGCATTGAAAACATACAGAAGTACGATGCAAATTTGAGGAACGCTTCAATCGTGGCGAAATCAGAAAGGCCCTCACAGGAAACGGCCCTAGATTTCATGGGCCGATATTCGGATCAACTGCGGAAGAGGTTCCCGGAAATGACCGTACAAAAAGCCAACGCGACATTTTTGAAAGATTGCCCAACCTTGGGTCGTTTGGCCTCTGGGAACTCGTTTCCTATTTCGGTTGGGCATTACTGATCGTCGGTAGACCCTTAAGCTCTCTCCCGGCCCAATGTCCGGTGTTTTTGGGTAGACAGCAAGGCCTCCAGACCTTGCCTTTCCCTCCAGGGTGCCTTTTCCAGCTTCTCACTCTGGAGGAGTTTAAATTGTTCCAGGCTGCCCCCCAGCCTGGACGCTCCTTTACCGGCGCATAAGCGCCCCGTCCTGGCTGGGCCAAGTCTTTAGGCAGCTTGGCCCGGCTGGACGGTTTTTATTTTTTGAAATAATCGTCCGGGAAAATAAGGATCGTTTGGGTTTTTGAATCGGGAAGGGGTTTCCCGGCTTCAATAGCGGCCTGCATCGTTTTTATTTGATCGTAAAGGGATTGGCCAATTAAAAGCCAGTGAGGGGGGCGTTTTCTGAAGGTCTTACCGTATTCCGCTTTGTACATCAGGTAACCCATACACGTTGCAAAGCAAGAATAATGGGTAACTAATTTTCCGTTCTCGAAATGACGCTGCTTGAACATAATCCGCTCCTTGGTTGCCTGTTAAGGCCTCATCCTTTTTCCACCTTGCCGAGCTTTGGCAGGTTGGCGACGGGCAGGAAGCCCCGTCCTCTTGATGTCCTACACCTTCAATCCTAGACGGATTTGGTGGAAATTCAAGCTCGTCACTTAACCAAAGGTAAAGGCGGATTTTCTCCCCAGTCTTTTCCTTCAATATCGGCAGCCTTTAAACGCTGGATTATTTCTTCGACTATCTCCCCGCGATAGGTTAAGGGGGTTTCATCCTCACGCGTTACCCCTATCTCTCTTTCTCTCCTAACCGTTCCAGCATCCCAACGCACAACGCCCTTTACGCGTAAAGGCTTCCTTTCCCCTGGTTCTGAGGGATCAAATAAATCTACCTCTTTTCCTGCTTTTACCATTTTTCAACCTCCGATAAGTAAATATCATTATTTACTTTATTTCATTCTAAGACCCGTATAAATTGAAATTGGGGTTGATTTTAGTTACCCCAAAGTTACCTAGGAAGGCCTTCCGGGTAAGAAAAGCATCGAAAATGAAAGGGGCGGCATACCCAAGTGGTTAAGGGAGCGGTCTGCAAAACCGCGATTCGGCGGTTCAAATCCGCCTGCCGCCTCCATTTTTCAGCCCCCGCTCCATTCTTCCCTTTGAGGGTCTATGGCAATCTGGACTGACCAAGATTTGCGGCAGTTGGAAAGCCAGGGAGTCTCCCATTCGGAGGCGGACCGCCAGATTCAATTGTTGGTCTCTCCACCTCTTCCTCCCGATCTCGATCGACCCGCCACCGTAAAAGACGGCATTCAACGGCTCAATACAACCGATCAGCAATTGGCCATCGAATGGTTTGAAGTCGGTCGTTTAGAGGGGCGTTTCGGAAAAATGGTTCCCGCATCAGGCGCGGCTTCCCGCATGTTCTTCGAGATGAACAAGGCACTCCGTGAATATAAAGTGACGCGATCGGAGTTGGAAAAAAGGGCTCAAGAGGGTAAGGAGGACGCGAAAAAACTTCTCGAGTTTTTTTTCCAAATTCGTCGAATCGGGTTTCGCTTGGAACTGGAGAGGGTCCTTCAATCGACCGGTTTAGACCTGAAGCCACTCTTAGATGAAGGAAACTATCACGAGATATTGAAAACCATCTTGCATGAAGAAGGAATGAATTATTCGGGAATGCCCAAGGGATTAATCCCCTTTCACCTGTATCGAAACGGAAGCCGGACACCCGTTGCAGAGCATTTGGCCGAGGCGGCCCATCTGGTGCGGGATTCCAATGGAACATGCCGGGTCCATTTCACCCTGTCGCCCGAACATGAAGCGGCGTTTCGAACCCATGTGTCCTTGCTCCAAATGGATTTTGAACAAAAGGGTGATTGCAGGTTCGAGATGAAGTTTTCCTATCAAAAACCTTCCACCGATACCCTCTCGCTAGATGAAGATAGAAAACCCCTGCGGGATGAACAGGGGTGTCTTCTTTTCCGACCCGGCGGGCATGGGGCCTTAATTGAAAATTTGGCTGAATTCCGGTGCGCTTTCCTTTTCATCAAGAATATCGACAACGTGGCTTGTGAGTCAAAAAACGGTGAGGCGATCCGCTGGGAAAAGGTGCTCGGAGGAATCCTGATTCAGCGCAAGGAACAGGCAAACCAATGGTTGAGGGAATTACGGAAACCGGGATTTACCCCTAGTCGGGCGGAAGAGATCCTGGAGGAAATCACAAATCAATGGCTGCAGGAGGTACCACCGGCCAAGGATTTGAAGGCAAGGCTTCAAACTTTCCTGGACCGGCCCATGCGTGTTTGCGGCGTGGTTCCTAACACGGGTGAGCCGGGGGGTGGGCCTTTTTGGGTAAAGTCCAAAGAAGGGTTTAGCACACTTCAAATTGTTGAAAGCTCCCAGGTCGACCTGGGAAACCCGACTCAGGCAGACATCTTTCGTTCCTCCACCCACTTTAATCCAGTGGACATGGTTTGCTCGCTCCAGGACTATTCCCAAAAACCTTATGACCTGAACCGCTTTGTGGATCCCCAAACGGTTTTCTTAAGCCAAAAGTCATACCGGGGTTTGAAAATCCGTGCACTGGAAAGACCCGGATTGTGGAACGGGGCCATGGCGGGGTGGTTAACTTTTTTCGTCGAGATGCCCCTGGCCACTTTTCATCCAGTCAAAACCGTGTTTGATCTTCTCAAGCCTTCCCACCAGCCGGGAGGGTAGTCCCAAGTTGCCTCAATTGACTTATACTGTTAAAAACCTTCGCATAAGGGAATCGATTGAAAACCATCCTTGTTACGGGCGGAGCCGGATTTATCGGGGCCAACCTGACCCGGCATCTTCTCCAAACTTCTTTCCCCGCCCGAGTCGTGGTGTTGGACAAACTCACTTATGCGGGCAATATGCTTAACCTGCTGGAAGTGAAGTCGAATCCCCGATTTCAATTCGTTCGGGGGGACATCGCCGATCCCAAGACGGTTCGAACCGTATTCCAAAAATACAGCCCCCTATGGGTTCTTCATTTGGCGGCGGAAAGTCACGTGGACCGGTCCATCGACGGTGCCAGAGCCTTTGTCGAAACCAACGTTCAGGGGACCTTCGAATTGCTGGAAGGTTCAAGACGAATGCTTCTCTCCAAACCCGAGATGAAAACATCCTTTCGATTTGTCCTGGTCTCGACCGATGAGGTGTATGGTTCACTGGGCCCTAAGGGGTATTTCTGCGAAGAAACCCCCTATGCCCCCAATTCGCCCTACTCGGCCACCAAGGCCGGCGCGGATCACCTGGGAAGAGCCTATTACCAGACCCACGGGATTCCCGTGCTGTTAACCCATTGCTCGAACAACTATGGGCCCTTCCAATTTCCCGAGAAATTGATTCCCCTCACACTTTTGAATGCCCTTGAGGGAAAGGCCCTTCCTATATATGGGGATGGAAGCAACGTCCGGGATTGGATCCATGTGGAGGATCATTGCTCGGCCTTGAAACGGGTCGCCGAAAGGGGTCGGCCGGGACAGACCTATAATGTGGGCGGCGGAAACGAGATCACGAATCTGAACCTGGTGAAATGCCTGTGTGATTGTCTCGACAAACTACAACCCGCCCGGACGAACCCGGCACTTATCAAAAGGGGCATTAAAAATTACCGGGATCTGATGACCTTTGTCACGGATCGCCCTGGTCATGATCATCGTTATGCGATCGATGACCGAAAAATTCGCCGGGAATTGGGGTGGAAGCCCCGGTGGGGAATCCAGAAAGGGCTGCAGGCGACGGTGCGTTGGTATTTGAAGCATCTGGATTGGTGTCAATCCGTTCAGAAGGGCCGGTACGGGAGGGAACGATTGGGCCTTGTTAAGAAGGGGAGGAAATCATGAAGGGTATCCTATTAGCGGGCGGGAAGGGGACCAGGCTTTACCCCCTTACCCGATCCGTGAGCAAACAATTGATGCCGGTATACAACAAGCCGATGATCTATTATCCCCTTTCGGTCCTCATGCTCGCGGGCATCCGGGACATCCTCGTGATCACCACACCGGAGGATCAGCACGGATTCAAGGAATTGATGGGTGACGGCTCGGATTGGGGGGTTCGTTTCCAATACACCGCCCAGGAAAAACCCAACGGAATCGCCCAGGCCTTCTTGATCGGGAAAGAATTTCTGGCGGGAGAACCAGTGGTTCTGATTCTCGGTGACAACATATTTTTCGGAGGCGGTCTGCCCGAATATTTGCGCCGGGCCAGCATCCGGTCCGAGGGCGCGACCGTGTTTGCTTACTGGGTCAAGGACCCCGAGCGCTACGGTGTGGTGGAATTTGACGCCCAGGGGAAGGCCATCACCATCGAGGAAAAGCCCGCCAAACCCAAATCGTCTTACGCAGTGACCGGCCTTTATTTTTACGATAAGAACGTGGTGATGGAAACCGAAAAACTTGTGCCTTCTAAGCGAGGAGAGCTGGAAATCACCGATTTAAACGCGGCTTACCTGAAAAAGGGAAGCCTCAAAGTCGAGAAGTTCGGTCGGGGTATCGCCTGGCTGGACACGGGAACTCCTGAGTCGCTATTGCAAGCTTCCCTGTTCATCCAAACCATTGAGGACCGGCAGGGATTGAAGGTGGCCTGCCCCGAGGAAATCGCTTTTAACAACGGCTGGATCACGGAGGCGGATATCCAGCGCGTCGCGAAAAAACTCCAGCCAAGTGGATACGCCGATTATCTGCTTTCCATCCTTCGTCAAAGGGATTGAGGTGAAAGCTATTCCCCTTGGAATCGCGGGTCTTCTGCGCCTGGAACCGGATGTCTTCCGGGATGAACGGGGATATTTTTTGGAAGCTTATAACCGGGACAAATTCAGGGAGTTCGGCATTCGGGAGGATTTCGTCCAGGACAGCCATTCCTATTCCCGGAAGGGGACCCTGCGGGGCCTTCACGCTCAGGCGCCGCATGCCCAGGCTAAGATCATTCGCGTCGCCGAAGGCGAGATTTTCGACGTGGCGGTCGATGCCAGACCCGGGTCGGTCACCTTTGGTAAATGGGTCAGCGAGACCCTCTCGGATGAAAACGCTCGTCAGCTTTATATTCCTCCCGGGTTCCTCCACGGTTTCCTGGTCCTAAGCGATAAGGCTCATGTGGTTTACAAGTCGAGCGACTATTACCATCCGGCAGGGGAATTGGGGGTCCGGTGGGATGATCCGGACCTTTTGATCCAATGGCCCCATCCCCCTCTTTTCTTTTCGGAGAAAGATCGAAAGGCCCCTTCTTTCGCGTCCCTGCGTGATCGTTTCTCCCTGTTTGATTAAAATAAAAACTAGACAGGAAACCTCCCTGAGATAAAATCTTTCTCCTCCTGTCCCCTGGCCGTGGTGGCGGGGGATTGCGAGGCTGGTTTTACGGGTTGATGGGCGTATAGCTCAGCTGGTTAGAGTACTTCCTTGACATGGAAGGGGTCACTGGTTCGAGTCCAGTTACGCCCACCATTTTTTCCCGGGACCGGTAAGAAAAGAAAAAATTCATATCCAGGATGAACTGGACGAGAAACAGTGGGAAAGGGTAGGGGAAAACGGGAGTTTTCCAGGTGTTGGATGGGGTCCGCAGGGGGCCTTTCACTTGCGAGCGCGTAGCGCGGTTCGACGCCCAGTTACGCCCACCATTATTTCCCGAGAGTTGTCCCGCCTTCACGAACGCGCTAGGAACCACGATGTCCGACAAATACGAACCCAAACACCGCATGGACGAAAACCTCTTCAAGATGCGGCATTCCATGGCCCATATCCTCGCGCAGGCGGTCCTGCAGGTGCGTCCCAAGGCCCAGATGGGCTTCGGCCCTCCCATCCGTACCGGTTTCTATTACGACTTTCTCCTGGAAGAACCCCTTGCGGACGGCGATTTGCCCGATCTGGAAAAACGCATGCGCAAAATCATTCAGGAAAAAGAGACCTTCCAACGGGAGGATCTTCCGAAGGAACAAGCCATCGAAAAACTGGCGAAGATGGGCCAGGCCTTGAAAGTGGAATACGCACAGGAACTTATACAGGCGGGTGAAAACCTGAGTTTTTACACCAGCGGTTCCTTCGTGGATATGTGCGAGGGTCCCCATGTCGAAAACACCTCCCAGATTCCCGTGATGTCATTCAAGCTTGATTCCATCGCCGGCAGCTACTGGCGGGGCGATTCCTCCAAACCCATGCTGACGCGCATCTACGGGCTTTGCTTCCCGTCTGAATCCGAACTCAAGGAGTTCGTGAAAAACAGGGAACTGGCCCTCAAACGAGACCATCGCAAGCTGGGACAGGAGCTGGAACTCTTTACCATCGACGAGCGGGTGGGCAAGGGCCTGCCCCTCTGGCTTCCCAACGGGACGGTTATCCGGGAAGAACTGGAAAAATTCGCCAAGGAAATGGAATTCAAGGACGGATACGACCGTGTGGCGACTCCCCATATCGCCAATGGCGAGCTTTACAAACTCTCGGGCCATTTGAAACTTTATAAGGACGCCATGTTCCCGCCCATGCGCAGCGTGGAAAAGGATCCTGACTCTCCCACGGAAGAATTTTATCTGAAGCCCATGAACTGTCCTCATCACCACATGATTTATCTCAGCCGGCCCCGGAGTTATCGGGAGCTTCCCCTTCGTCTGGCCGAATATGGGACGGTCTACCGCTTCGAGAAGTCGGGCCAATTGGCCGGCCTCTTGCGGGTGCGTGGATTGGCCATGAACGACGCCCACATTTACCTGACACGCGAGCAGATTAAGGATGAGATCAAAAAGGTCGTTGCCATGCACAAGTTCTACTTCGATAAGTTCCGCATGGACAAGATTTGGGTGCGTCTCTCCCTTCACGACCAGGACAAGGAGAAATTCGTCGGCAACGAGGAACTGTGGAGCGACACTGAGAATATTTTGCGGGATGTACTGAAAGAACTGCAGGTGGAATACGAGGAAGTGGCGGGTGAGGCCGCCTTCTACGGGCCCAAGATCGACTACCAGACGGAAAACGTCCTCGGACGGGAGGAAACGGCCGCGACGGTCCAGCTCGATTTCACCTCCCCCGAACGGTTTGCTCTGGAATACACTGCCCCGGACGGTTCCAAGCAACGGCCCTTCATCATTCACCGGGCGCCCCTGGGCACTCACGAGCGTTTTATCTCCTTCTTGATCGAAAGATGGGGTGGGGCTTTTCCCTCCTGGTTGTCCCCCCTGCAGGTGAAAATCGTGCCCGTGGCGGAAGATTTCATGGCTTACGCGAAGGAACTAGCTGATGGGTTAAAAGAAAAAATGATCCGTTGCGAGGTCGACTACTCCAACGATTCCTTCTCGAAAAAAGTCCGAAACGCCATCACGAAAAAGGTTCCTAACATTTGGATCGTGGGGGCGAACGAAGTGAAGGATGGAACCGTCACCTGGCGCCGTTACGCGGCCGAAAAGCAGGCCCAATATCCCAAGAACAAAGCCGCAGAGGTTTTGGAAAAAATGGTACGCCTCCGAATTATGGACAATTTCGCGGATGTGGACCTACCCTCGGCTGAATAACCCCAAAAAAGCTTTGACAAAGAAATAGGCAGTCGTTAGGATTCTTGCCTCAAGCAGGGGATTCCGTCTCCTCACCCCCAGCCCTTTAGGGCGCGAAAGGGTTCGAGTATCACTCAAACTTTGTTTTGAATGGACCAGGACGGGGCCCCTATGGCTTTGTCCTTTTTTATTTTAAACAGGAGGTCGTTTCTATTTCTTCGCAAAAAGAGTTAAAGATCAACCATCAAATCCGGGCCCGGCAGGTCCGTTTGATCGGGGACGCGGGCGAACAGTTGGGAATCGTGGATCTCATCAAGGCCCAGCAGACCGCGAGGGAAAAGGGCTTGGATCTGGTCGAGATTGCCCCCGAAGGCGTGCCCCCCGTCTGCAAAATCATGAATTACGGAAAGTTCCGGTACGCTCAGCGAAAACGGGACAAGGAAGCCTCCAAAAAACAGCGGGTCATGAAGGTGAAAGAACTCAAGATTCGGCCAAAAATCGACGAGCATGACTATCAAACGAAGTTGAAAATGGCCTGGAACTTTTTTGAGCACGGCGACAAGGTCAAGGTCGCGTTGATTTTTCGGGGCCGGGAAATGAGTCATAAGGATCTGGGCCGCCAACTCATGGACCGCGTGTTGGAGGATTTGGCGGAGGTGGGTGACCTGGAAGCCCCGCCTAAGGACGAGGGGATGCAAATCATCGCGTATTTCAATCCCAAGCCCTTGAAACCCGGCGCGGTGAAGGAAACGACAGAAACTACTAAGGACGGTGAAAATGGGTAAGGGATTCAAAACTAAAAAGAGCATTCTCAAACGCTTCAAGGTGACGGGGACAGGAAAAATCATGGTCAAGAAGCAGACCGGACGGGGTCATTTGCTGGCTCACAAATCCCGTAAGCGCAAACGGCATCTGAAAAGCCAGCCCGTTTTGGGCAAAACCCACACCTTCCGCATCAAGCGGATGATTCAGATTTAAATAACCGGAGAGAAAAATGGCACGCATTAAACGCGCAGTCGCGAAAAGAAAACGTAAGAAGAAGTTTTTCAAGCTGACGAAGGGCTATTTCGGCGCCAAGAGCCGCCAGTATCGGACAGTCCGGGAAGCCACCAAGCGCTCAGGAAACTATGCCTTCCGGGACCGCAAGGCCCGCAAGCGGGAATTCCGCAGGCTTTGGATCACGCGCCTCAACGCCGCCACCCGGGAACACGGGATCTCTTACAGCCAGTTCATTGCCGGCCTGAAAAAGGCTTCGGTGGACCTGGACCGCAAGATCATGGCGGATATGGCCCTGAAAGAACCGGCCGCTTTCGTCCAATTGGTTGAGATCGCCAAGGCGAATTCACCCAAGAAATAAGCCGCTTTCCTTCAGAATATTGAAAACCTCTCATCCTTCAAACGATGAGGGGTTTTTTTGTAACTGGAGCTAAGGACTGAAAAGATTCATAATTAGTTTTACCCTAAACGGCCCAAATTCACGAGGAACCTATGCCCCCCAAAGCCCAGATTCAAAGCGTAAGTAACTCGATGGTCAAGCACGCCTATTCACTCAAATCAGCCCGGAAAATCCGCGAGCAAGAAGACTTTTTGTGCGAGGGGTTCCACCTGGTGGAGGAAGCGCAGAAGAGCGGGCTCCATTTTCGGTTCATCTTCGGCACGAAGGAAGCCTGGCTGACCCCGGAAGGTCAGCGCATCGAAACGATCGCCCACCGCGAAAAAACGAAGACCTTTGAGGCCCCTTCCAAGATCATCGCCTACATGTCCGATACGGTTACGCCCCAAGGCCTGGTGGCGGTGGTACAAAAGAGGGAACCCGCCTGGCCCCCTGATAACAGCCGATTGATCCTGGCCCTCTGCCAGATTCAGGACGCGGGAAACCTTGGAACCTTGCTTCGATCCGCCGAGGCATTTGGGGTTCAAGGCGTGTTCCTCACCGAGGGTTCCGTAGATCCCTACAACCCCAAGGTGGTTCGTTCCTCCATGGGGTCGCTTTTCCGGATTCCGGTCATGTCGGGGTTAACCTGGGAAAAGGTCAGAGAATGGGCGGATGAGAAAAAAATATCCATGTTGGGGTTGACGGGAAAGTCGGAACAATCTTTGCTAGATATCGACCGGAAAAAAACCGCGCTCCTGTGGATCGGTTCCGAAGGGGATGGGCTTCCGGCTGAACTTTTGAATTCCTGCGCGGTGAGAGTCCGGATACCGATGCAAGGCCAGGTTGAATCCCTAAACGCCGGAATAGCGGGCAGTGTGGCCGTTTTCTGGTACTTTACCGGGGGTCAGGGCTTTGACACCCCCAAGGGTGAGTGATACACTTCAAAAAGAATGAAATCTAACCCATATTTAACTGATGCGGCATTAAATTTCCGACTCCCTGAGACTGAAAAGACTTCAGAGGAGCTGTGGTCTGAATTTGAGGAAACGGGATCTATCCGTGTCTTTTTGGCCTACGCCCAGATGACTCCTGGTTTTGAAGCTTCGCGGCAAGATTCCAACGTTCTTTCTCCCCGCTAGAAAATAAGCTTTTCTTGATGAAAATCGCCCTCGCTCCCCCAATAATATCCCTTCCAACTTTTGGTCATTCCGATTGGGATTGAGGTTTGCCGTGGAAACGCTTCAGGAATCATTGAAAAAAATACTCTCCCAGGCCGAAGAGGCCGCCTCCGGAGCCCAAGACCTTAAAAAACTGGATGAGGTTCGGGTCCGGTTCCTTGGCAAAAGCGGGGAAGTGACTGAACTTTTGAAGGATTTGGCCGAGGTGCCGCCGGCCGAAAAACCGGTTCTGGGCAAGGTCATCAACGAGGTCAAGAATAAGGTAACCGCCTTATTAGAACAGAAAAAGGAAGCTCTGGAACTTAGTGCTTCCGATGCCCCCCCTCCGGGGTTCGACCCCACCCTGCCGGGGCGGACCCTGCCTGTGGGCAAGCTCAACCCCCTCACCAAGGTCTTGAAAGACATTACGGGTATTTTTAAGGAAATGGGCTTTGACCTGGCCGAAGGGCCTGACGCCGAAACGGATTATTACAACTTCCTGGCCCTGAACTTTCCGCCTGACCACCCGGCCCGTGATGCCCAGGACACCTTTTATCTTTCCGAAGACCTGTTGATGCGCACCCACACCTCACCCATCCAGATTCGGGTGATGCAGAACCATAAACCGCCCTTCAAGTTCATCGCCCCAGGGAGGGTTTACCGTAACGAGGCCATCGACGCGACCCATCATCATATCTTTCACCAGGTAGAAGGCTTTTTAGTGGATGAGGGCATCCATATGGGCCATCTGAAGGGAACCCTGGATACCTTCATCAAGCGCTTCTTCGGGAGCCGGGTGCAAACCCGGTTTCGCCCCAGCTTCTTCCCCTTCACCGAGCCCAGCGCGGAAATGGACATCTCCTGCATCTTTTGCGAGGGCAAGGGATGCCGGATCTGCAAGCAATCAGGCTGGGTGGAACTGTTGGGCTGCGGCATGATCGACCCGGCGGTATTGACCAATTGCGGGGTAGATCCGGAAAAATGGACGGGTTTCGCCTTCGGCATGGGAGTGGAACGAATCGCCCTCTTCCAATATGATATCGATGATATAAGGCTTTTTTACCAGAACGACCTGAGATTTCTGAAGCAATTTTAATTCGGGAGGGTGTTTTGCCTGAAAATGATAATGTTTCCCCGGCGCCCGCCAAAACCAACGGTTGGGTAACGGCTTCCGTCATCATTGGTACGCTTTTGGCCGCCTACGGTTTGGCCAATCTGGAAATCATCCGCCGGGCCCATGATGCCTATGACCGGGGTGAGGCCCATTTTGCCCAAAAGATGTATAAGCAGGCCATGTGGGATTACCAGGAAGTTCAAGAGTTCTATTATTTGCCCCATACCCAATGGGTGGATAAGGCCGCCGAAAAAGAATGGATCTGCAGGGCTTACCAGGGTGATTTTGTACCTTCCGAGGGTCCCTTGGACGCGGATTTAAGGACCGAGCCTACACGTGACGGTCATCCGACCGATTACGCCAAATACAAGGATGAGATCGCCACGATCACTCCGGTGGTGGACACGACCTACGAGGCCGCGCCCCTGACCACGGATGAGAAGGCCGCCCAGGCCAAAGCCGCGAAGAAGAAAAAGAAGTAATTCAAACGGCTTAACTGCAGATTTTTTCCAACAAATTCGTCCACTTAAAAATTTAGTCAACCTATAAACATAAACGATTTTTCAGTTCGGGAAGTCTGAAGGGACTTATAAGAATAATAAAAGGATGGCTTATGGATAGCACTCCGCCGGTATCTGACACCCCCGTAAATCCTCCGCGAAAAAGAAAATGGCCTTTCGTTCTCCTGTTTATCCTCGTGGTTTTGATTCTCGCCGCGAATTTTTCCAGCTTGGGATATTTAAACCTGGAAAAGGTCTGCCAAACCGTTGAAAAAATGGTGCCCGACGAGAGCAAGTTCGGGCGGGACTACCTGTCTCTGCTCCTCTCTGGAAAAGAAGCCCAGGCTGTATCGCTTTTGGGGCCCGACTTACGGGGTTATGCCGGTCAGGTCAAGGATGTGGTCAAAGATTTAAAGCCTTTAGGCACCCCGGTTGCGATCCATCTGCTCAATTTCACGATTCATAAAAACTTGGGAACGGGCACCGGATTAAAAGAGCTCACCTATTTCGTCGACTTTAAAAAGGTTTCCATTGTGGTATTAATCGGCCTGGATGGGGTCGTGCCAAAAGGCTATGTGGTGGATGAATTTAACTATAACCAGGTCCCCACGTCTTTCGCGATGAGCGGGGGATTCGATTTTTTCGGCAAAACCTGGGCCCACTACCTTTTCCTGCTGATCAGTCTTGGTGTCCTGGTTTTCTCACTGGTTACCCTGGTGAAATGCGCTCGAAGCGATGTGAAACGCAAATGGCTCTGGATTGTTTTTATCATGGTGGGATTATTCAAAATAGGCATAACCTGGCCCGGGGGTTCCACCACAGAGGCCACTTTCCAATGGGATTTTCTTTACATTCAGCTTTTTTCAGCCTCGCTGGTCAAGATTCCCATTTACGATCCATGGTGCCTGAGCTTTTCCATTCCCTTGGGTGCGATCCTTTTTTATTACTTGGCAAAACCGAAAGTGGAAAAACCGGCGGCTTGATGAAAACTAAGGACCGTTTACACCTTTCTAAGGAACACCATGAAAATTGATTCCGTCGAAGCGGTAGCGAAGGTAATCGACCACTCCCTATTGAACCCCGTGATGACGGATAAAGTCTTGTTAGAAGGCATTGAAATCGCGATGAAACACAAGACGGCCTCGGTTTGCATTAAGCCCTATTACGTTTACAAAGCCCATCAAATACTCAAAGGCACGGGCGTGGCGGTGGGCACTGTGATCGGGTTTCCCCATGGGGGGCACACTACCGCGGTCAAGGTCATGGAAGCCCAACAGGCTATCATGGACGGCGCGACGGAACTGGATATGGTGGTCAACATTGGCAAGGTTTTGAGCGAGGACTGGGACTATGTCCTGAAAGACATACGGTCAGTGATCGCCGTCTGCCAAGCCAGCAGGGTTGTTAGCAAAGTCATCTTTGAGAACGCTTATTTGGAAGACCACCACAAGATCCAGCTTTGCCGAATTTCCGAGAAACTCGGCGCTGATTTCGTGAAAACATCCACCGGTTACGGCCCCACCGGGGCGACCAATGAGGATCTTAAACTCATGCGGTCCAATGTTTCCTCGAAGGTTCAGGTGAAGGCCGCAGGCGGAGTGAGGGATTTGGCCCGGCTCCTGGAAGTGATTGAATTGGGCGTCACCCGCGTGGGCGCCACGGCTACGGTGAAGATTTTAGAAGAAGCGGCAAAAAAGTTTAAATAGGGGGAAGCGTCACATGCAACCGCCCGAAATAATCGAAACCCAGAGACTTCGCCTGAGGCAACCACGGATGGAAGACGCGGACACGATCTTCCAAAGCTATACCCAAGACCCGGAAGTCGTGAAATACCTGACCTGGCGGCCCCACAAAAACATCGAAGAGACCCGGGCGTTTCTCGGGGGCATCCTGAAGAGGGCTGAAAACAGCACCAAGTTCCCCTATGCGATTGAACGGAAATCCGACGGTCAATTGCTTGGAATGTTGGAAATTAGACTGGATGGGCACATGGCGGATGCCGGTTATGTCCTGGCTAAGGCCTATTGGGGGAAGGGTTACATGACGGAAGCACTTAAAGCCGTGGTGGATAGGAGCCTCGACCAAGTCGCGATTTACAGGTTTTGGTCACTTTGCGATGTGGCGAATCCCGCTTCAGCTAGGGTCATGGAAAAGGCTGGATTGAAAAGGGAAGGAATTTTACTTCGACGCATCATTCATCCGAATATCAGCGACGAACCCAGGGATGTTTATTGTTATTCAATTGTTAAATAACTGATCGCAAGGGGAAAACCATGGCCCTAGCCCGCAAGACCTTGACCCTGAGCCAAAAGCGCATGATCGCCGGCCTCCCCGCCAAAGTTTTCGATGCCTGGTTGGACCCCAAACAAGCCTGCAACCCCTGGAACTACGGCAAGACTGTGGGTCTGGCACCCAAGGTGGGCAGTCTCTTTTGCATCCTGAAGGGAAGATCCGGATACATCTTCGGCCGTATCCTGAAGCTGGCAAAAGGAAAGCATCTGCAATTCACCTGGATGTCGGTCTACACTCGCGGTCTGGAATCCACGGTAACGGTTCATTTCAAAAAGCATACCGCTGGCACCCTGATGACCCTGCGACACACCGGTCTTCCCAATGATGACTACGGTCGCATGCATGACGCTGGTTGGACCCATTTCTTGGGGAAGATGGAAGACCATTTCGCGGGGAATCAGTAGAGGGAACCCAAAAGACGAGAAGTGTTTTTAATCGGTGACTAGATATTGCCCCCGTAGAATCGTCCAAACGCATAGGCCAGCATCAAAGCCATCAGCAAGGCTCCAAGCCCTGCCACTAAAACAGGAGCCGTCCGGCGCAGGTCGAACTTTCCGACACGGCACAAAAGCCAATAGGCAACCAGTAAGTTGAAAGAGCCCCAGAGCACGTTCACCGTAGCGGAGGACAAGCCTTCCCCGGGTGGGGTCGCGAAGGGGCTTTGAAAGGGGTGGCCCATAATGCCGCTGACGAAGTGGGGTATCGCATTGGCGAGAAAAGCCCCGCCCCAAAAATAGGAAAAGTAATGATACCAACGCATGTTTGCCCTCCTGGTTGGAACGATAGTATTCTAGGTGTATTCCGCAGTCAACAAGAGGTGAATAAGCTTTCCACGGCGTGGACCCGGCGTGTACAAAAATGAATCGATATTCACCTCAAAGAGATGTTTGCTGTTATTCGATCGTTAGATGACAATCCGTTGCGGGAATCAGAGCGGAATAATGGATATTAAAAAATGATTCGATTTTGAAAGGGGTAATTTTTTATGGTGAGGATATTTACAAACAATCCGAAGGACGGGAAAAAGCAGGGTAAAAGACGCGTACCGGCGATTAATTTCCTGATGTGTCTTATGGGGGCCGCACTTTTAACTTCCTGCGCGTCCTTGGGACAACAGTTCCGGCTCGGCGGGGTGGATCAAATCACTATTGGGACAACCAAAATGGGCGAGGCCCGAGCCGCTTTGGGAGACCCTTTGCGTGAAGTCGACGTGACAAAACTTGACAAAAAGGAAATGCATTTTGGGGATGAAAAGGTAACCACCACTTGGCTTTATCTATACGCGAGCGGATCGGCCCTGGGCGCCAATTCGAAAGTCCTGGCGGTGGATTTTGACCGCGACGGAACAGTTGCCGATTATTCCTATTCCAGCACCTACAGCGATGACAAAATCGACCTGCCCAAGGACTGGGGGAAAAACAATTTTAATATTTTCGAGGCCAGGGAAAAGATCATCCCAGGAAAAACCACCCGGGAGGAGGTTCTTTCCCTCCTGGGGAATTACGCCCGAGTGATGACCATTCGTAAACCCGGGGCAAAAGTCAGGTGGGTCTATTTTTATAAAGAGAAATCAAAGGATGAGAAGATTGTGGTAGGCAGGACGATTTTCGGTAATAAAGAAATCGAAAAAGAATACACGAAGCATGTTTCAATCGATTTCAACCTCCGGGATATTGTTATGGATATCAGGGGGAACAGTTCCTTTCCCGCTGATAAGGACAAATTTTTTACGAAATAAACGGGGTAAGCCATTGTCCACGACGGTGCGTCCAGAAAAGGCAGGTGTGTTCAGCAAGAGGTAGACTTGCATGGGTAATAGCCAAAACCCATTAGCTTGAATGGCAGGCAAGCGGGAAACTTAATGCCTGAAGCCCATCGACAAAGCCATCTTCGGGATGGTGAGCGAGTCGTCAGGCCGTAACGAAAGTGTCCTAAAGGACTATACCGATATCCTTGTAAGGATAAAAAGATGATCGGCATGAAGGCATAGGTGGCCCCGAAAACAATAGCCCCAGTGGCCGAATCCTCCGCCGTGGGATGAAGGCAACATGGAACAACGGCCAGATGGCCAATGCGCTGGAACACACTGGCGGGGTGCTAGCCACGGCATGAGGACAAGGACATACCAAGCAACTGGAG
>Ga0182030_10000891_pt1 | contig 59271 bp, 52 predicted proteins | sample 812S3MmetaG_FD_121299 | JGI IMG/M metagenome (GOLD analysis project Ga0182030, IMG submission 121299) | Permafrost microbial communities from Stordalen Mire, Sweden - 812S3M metaG (Illumina Assembly) | ecosystem: Environmental > Terrestrial > Soil > Wetlands > Permafrost | place: Sweden... | reverse complement strand
TAAAAATTAGATTTTATTATAAAAAACTAGTTATTTATTATTTTTTTAATAATAAAGTATTTTTCTAGATCTATAAAATTTATCTAATAAATTTCTTTATTTAATTATAAATAAATCTAAAATCTAAAACTTTCTAATTTAAAATTCAATTAATAAAATATTTTTTTTAAAATAAAAAAAACTTTTACTAAAGTATATAAACTTTTTATTTTAAAATACAACTATTTATATAGTTATAAAGTATAGTATATAAAACTTTGAAATTTAATATAACTTTTTTTTATAAAATATTTATTTGTAATAATATAAAGAATTATTTAAATATCTTTTTTTATTTAAATATATTTTATAATATAAACTAAAAGTCTTTAAGATTTAAGTCTTTTTTATTAAGAAATAGTAAATTTATTTATAAATAAAGTAGATAGTAAAGATTGGAGTAGTGAGTTAAGTAAGGTGGTCGACTTTAGGGGACGGTCGGCTAGTGTGAGGTCCATCTTATTATATGGAAAAGGGGATGAACTCTCATTCACAGCGCATGTGTTTAATCGCCTAACTATTATATAAATAGAAAGTGGGTTATGCAAATGAAATTTGTGCACTTTGTCCAGTCTACTTGATAGCGTTGTCCTTCAGAGTGCCATACCTCAAAGTTGCCGGTGTGACCAGGATTTTTGAAATTCGATCACCAAAGTCTCGAAAGATCAGAGGTAATACTTTATTTATTTAGAAGTACTTAGGGGTGAATGGATGGCAGAAAACATAACATAGCTTAAATGAGATCCCTTTCGAAAGAATACATAGCACCAATAAAAAAACGCTCTGCGCAATGGTTTCTCGGCACTCGTTCTCAGCGAACTAGCCTTAAAGACGATTGCATAAAATAGAGAATCAATTCCTTTCTTTCACTTTAATAAAGAGCGGGCTATGAGTGGGAGCCATATACGCCGCTGGCTTTTCCCATGTAGTGATAGTCTCGGGGCCCATCTCAAAGTCGTATGCCCAAAGGAGATGGGCCAAGGTAAGTCGAGTAACGAGTAAAGAGATTCTAGTAATGCGTTAATAACCAGCAATTGCTGAAGAGGAAATGCAACCTTACTCTTTCCCAATGCAGGTCCGTATTCCAACGCTAAATGGATTAAATGCCTTTGACTCGATTTCCGTTCGATCTCCCAACCACCTCTCCGGTTTGAACTGCTCTGGATTGCGAAAGTTCCGCTCACTTTGATACATCGCCCAATGGTAAATTGATACGGTTGATTTTGCTGGGACATATTTTCCACAGATTACCGCACCACCTTCTGAGACCTTACGAGGAGCAGCTCCCCAAAAGGGTGGAAACAAGCGTGTAGCTTCTGCGATACAAGCTTGAATATAGACCAATGGCTCGCTGCCGTCGATCGTGATATCTTTAGCCTCATCAAAGTGGCTTCGTACTTCCTTTTGTGCAAGCAGCAAAGTATCGGGATTCGTGAGGAGGAAATACAGCGCGGCAGAGAGAACGGATACGGTTGAGTCGCTCCCCGCAAGAGTAAGCATAGTCGAATTTTTCTTGATATCTTCGGTGCTTAGAACATGAATCATATATGATACTAGCAGAAAGCACTGGTAAGCCAAAGAACTCATGCAGCTAGGATGGACTGACCAATGTCGGGCCTTGAACTTGTTGAACTCTGCAGGCGGTCTTGAATCAGTGGAGTCACGAAGTCCATATAATCAAGCATCCCCAAGCGAAGTGTGAGTTTTCCTAGCAGATTTTCCAAAGGGTCGGCAATAAGACTAGAAAGACGCCGAAATTGCAAATACCAAATACTGAGGCGGAAAGCACGGTCGGTAGTGACAGCGGTTGGATGTGGAGTACTTCCACTGTGAAAAGCCTGAAGGTCAAGTCCGCATATAAGCCGCAATATTATATCCATTGCCACATTTTGTAGATATGGTTGAATGTCAAAAGCGGGTTCGGAATTGGTGGAAGGTTTGAGACTTTGTACCAATCTTTCTGCGTTCTCAAGGAAAACGTCTTCTTGCAGAAGATTTGCCTTCTTCGTCATACCTCCAAGGAGAGCCTTTTTCTGTATCTTGTATTGTTCGCCTTGAATATCGGCCTATATCAGGTCAGAAATGAGACAAGCCTCAGACTTGATGAAAATACATAGCACTTAGCCTCAGCCAAAACTCCCGAATAAAAAGTTGCATCTTTTTTGAAGACGATAGGTTCTTTATGATCTTTCCCAACTTGTCGGATGTTGCGCCCTATACATGTCAGTAAATGATCATTCAAAAGGTTACGATTCTGGGTATGAAAGTACCGTAGATTTCTTGCCATGCGTCTGGATTGGTATATGAAAGTTCATTGGGGGCAACCCTAATGACATCCCCATATTTATCATGAAGTTGTTTGATATCGTATACAACAGTTCCGCGGAATACCTTGATAATGAACCAAAGTCGAGAGCATTTTGTATACCATGGCCCTGGGTAGTGACGAAGAGGATGAAAAAATACGTTGTAGATAGCATATGAGCACACCTATTTGTTGGTTAGCCGGTATTAAAAAGAGAAGACCATCTACCAACCAAGACTATCATGCCAAAAACCAGCTCAGCAAACCCCATTTTCTGTGCGATGGCAATAGTTGATTACTCTGAACAAGACAGATGACCCTAGAAATTTCAGTTCTCAAATGGTTCTATGAGAGTGTTGACTAATAATGATAGAACATGAAAGATGAGTCGGTCAACATGCTGTTGGGGAGTTCGATGACCCTTCAACTACGAAATGGGAATATGCCATTTGACGTAGGATATGCATGTGGATACTAGGTACTAGATTAATTGGCACTTACATCCGGGGTAGCATGCATATGCATGTAGGGTGACGGTTACTCTGGGGTAGCAGCCGCCCCCCCTGTTATTGTGGCGGATGTCCGTGGGGGAACTCCGTACACAGCAGGAAGGTGTTGAAAGCCCCGTTTCCCGCCACTTCCTAGTTTCTTACCAATCGAGCTTCAAAACCGTTTATTATTTCAAAGATCTGCAAGTTTTGAATGATAAAACTAAGTAGATCTTCCCTTTTTGATCTACAGCTATGCTACAGTAACATTATAGCTTGCGCCACAGCACTAATCTTTATTGAAACGTTGTGTGGGGATGGATAACCTTTGTTCTCCTAGCCTCTTTCCCTCTGGATCCTGAAGAACATGGGAGTGTTCTCATGACTGCACATTTATAACCTGATGGGCGCTAGCGTTATTGTGACCTGGGGATAACCTCATGTCCTGGTGGAGAACGTCAGCTTAGACAGAAACACAATACAGCTATATTAGAGCCTACGCTGCACACGAACAAATTTATATCATTTCACATTTCTCAGGTCTAGTCAAGCTAATCTTCATATTTAGACAAAGGGCAGATACAGTATGACCGGAATTTTGCGTGATTTATTGCTATTAGAGACGTATATTTAAGAAATTGTTGCAACTTGCTGAGAAAAGCTCATATGCCCAGAGCTTAGTTATGTGCCTTATCCTTCATCTAGATGCCATCCGTCTCCTCAAGTGCTTTAACAGCCAAAGCAGTCGTCAAGCCCCGATTTCCAATTAGCACTCCTGTCTTCCCATACCGGCATAGCCACCCTGTCTTCCAGCCCCCATCTTTGCTTTGCAATCCTCTGAGCTGAAGAATATCCTTATGCCAAATACCCTCTGAGTGCGCACCAAACCTGCACCCACCGACCTCTGCGCTTGTGCCTGCTAAAATTCTCATGCTGAGCTCCAATGCATCACCCGGTAAGCCGGCTCGCTCTCGAAGTCTATCTTGGAGCACGCAGAGAACCTTTTCTCGGAGAACTTTGGCCTGCTTGCAGGCAAGAAGACGCGCGAGAAAAAATAGGAAGGGCTCAGGAGAAGCGTAGTAGCGAGTACCAGAGAGATAGCTTCGTTCCTCCAGTACTGAAATAACATATGATTCAGTAGCCTGGAGCGACTGCGAGTCCTCATATCCGTGATGATAGCAGAGGTTCAGAACGTTTACACACACTACTGGATCAACACGTGGACGCGTGTTATCAAAATATGTCTAGTAAATGTGAGTTGATGAGCTGCTCTGTTGATGCGATGAGGAAATAAATACAGTTACAAGCCCATCCTCGCTTTTAAGCGTCAATATCTCATCAAGAACTGATTTTACAACCTGTGGAGAAACAGGGAGAACACTCCATGCAATAGACGTAGTATCGAAATCATCTGGGTAGTATTGAGTAGTCCCGAAAGGTTTGCCTGCGAGCATGCCGTTAGTTTTTGAAGTTTGGAGGAATTGGATGGATTTGGTAAAGATATGTGAGAGCAACCTATGAAATAATTCCAAGTTCTATCATGATAGTTGATCGCTATCAAGTCTCTGCATTTTATCAGTTCAAGAAGACTCCAGTAACTTATAGGGCTTTCAGTCACTCACTTGTTCTCAGTTACTTCCAGAATTAAAAGTTGAGAAAAGTTGTCCCTCAGTTTCATGTCTGTATTAGTAACAGACACATGATTCCCAGCGTTCTCAGCCAAAAACTTTTTGCCCTTGGATATTGAAACTTCTAGCGAGTCAAGTGATGTAGTGCTTGGTTTCAAACAATATACGAACAAACTTCCAGAATCAGAAGATTCATCTAAAAATGCCATGTTAAGGATTTTAGTATCAAAGTAATGTGGGAGAAATTTCTGCGGTTGCTAGTTGCAGAGGCTGTATTGTCTTTGGAGAAAGTTAAAAAATCTAGAAGTAGGTTCATTTTGAAGGACGATTCAATGATTTGGAATACCTAGATTATAACGTTTATATTATCCAACCTCTAGCATCTCTCTCCGAATTATGTATACAAGGAGGTTTGCAGATCTCACACGCTTCCAAATAAATCCATTTAAATGCAGTTCCATGTTAAATGAAATTTTCACCCCCTTATTAAGAGGTGATCTACCTCCAACTACTTCGGACCCCTAGGGGGCCCTTGCGCAGAGCCTTAATCACATATCCACCTAGTATTGCCCATCAGGGCTCTAATATCACCAGGTGCTTTCTACGATTTGGCAATGAGGCTCATTTAAAATGGATCCTATATAAAGTCCTCAGAGTAACGCTCGAGGCTATATAAACCTGGGCAAAACGCCTTTCATAACTTGTCATTTCGAATCCGACCTGAATCGAACTCGGACTCGAATTTTAAATCGAAGTAATTGGGGCCAAGTTTGAGTCTAAATTCAATTCGGGGGTTAGGCTGGTTCTTACCAGAGTATTGGAGTAGGCAATTAAGGACGCGCCCATCATTAATATTATAATTATTATTCCTTGCATTATTTAACCAATATCTAGTTCTTTCATACTTCTAAAACACCCTGCGTGCTTCCTTTCGGTTTCTTTGATATTTCAAGCGTCACACCCTTACGGTCCGATTGACGGAGGAAAATTTCGCACAAGATAACGACGTAGTATCGGCCACACAAGTATTCAGCACAGGAAGTACTCAAGCATCATCATACGCTTTTGCTTTTGCAGCTAGAAAATGGGTTAAATCCTGCATGATCATCAAATGCAATTCCAACCAAGAATTTGGTAGGGTTTTACCGTTATATGCAATGCGTTCCGATTTAAGGGGTCACCTTCCTTACGTGCAGCAAGCCAGGATTCGCCTCAACTTCTCTTATCCTCTTATCTCCACTGCTACATACCCCGCCGGCCAAATCGTGCTTCCTGCACGCAACGGGCACGACAATCCCCTAGAAACAGAAGGTTTTAAACCCCCCGAGTTAGCTATTGAGCGACTCGTCATCGCGCTTGCCCACCATAGCCAACCTTAGTCGGGCCACGGCCACTGTAATAGGACCTCAGTCGTTGCTTACATGCATATTGTCACTTTCATACCAACAATGGGTGTGCCAATAAAATATATTTGGGCTTGCCTTGGTGGCGTATTGAGCGGAACGAACAGAGTAAACAGGAAGGATAAATATGGTATATGTCATTAGGTTGATTTCAAGTGACTAGGAACATTTGTTATCCTTAGAAAACTACGGGTTGATCATTTGGAAGGTTATCTCATCATGCGTGAAATCAAATAAGATAGCCGCGCCACTTCCCTCGCGGGCGGCTAATATACTGCAGTCGAAGGGGTCGGCCCTGAGATCTCCAGATTAAGGTATAAGATCGGCTCTCTGACCATTCGCAAGAAAAGCTCCACAAGTTCTGCAACTTACTTCGGAACGCATGCAGGGTTACAATCGGGCTGAAATGCAACCTTCTTTTCAGTGAGAGCCGATCCTTCACTTAAAGAGTATGCCTTACCAAACTTTCGACACAATCGCCTCCACGTACGAGAGTAGGATTTGATTTCTGATTTCGATCGATTTTGAAGTAAGCAGCCTGCCTTTCCCCGTCGTCCTTTGAGCAAGAACTATTTTTCCCTCCCTAAGAAATCTCTAAGGAAAGATTCCAGATAGACAGACCATCATGGCCATTCCTGACACAGACTTCTCAACATCATTTGTAATTCCAGATGTCCTAGCTGACTGGCCCTTCAAGAGGAAGGACAACCCGGCTTTCAACGAGGTTCAAGCAGATCATCGGAAATGGTTTCAAAGCTTGAAAACCAATGCAAAATATCAGAAAACCTTTGAAGGTTGCAATGCACCACTTCTCTGCTCTATAGCATATCCTTCAGCCCCTGCAAGCCACGTCAGAATCGGAGCCGACCTCCTTTTGTTAGAATTTGTGTTCGATGATATCGCCGATCACCTGACTCCAACAGAAGCAACAAAGGTCGCTGATGTGATCAAAGACGTCTTAAAGTAAGGTCTTATAATATCGATGAGCTCCCTACTTCGTTGCCACTGTTGCTGATGAGAATTCAGACATCCTAAGATTGAACGACCAGATAATGAGGATATCATAGGAGGAATTGTTCAGGAGTATTAGCCCTCTTGGTAGTTGCTTTCTAATACTAATATTGAGCAGCTTCTGGTTGCGAGCTACCGATGGAGCTAGTCAAACTTTCCTCTACAAGTTGAATAAAGAATTCATTGGTTATGTGGACGCAATTTGTCAAGAAGGAGTGGACCGCAACAGCGAACACCTGAGGGACCTGGAATCCTACATGCAGCTTCGAAAGATTGCAATTGGAGTGTTGCCAGCTATCAGTGTGTGTCTTCATGATATGGATATCCCAAGAGAAGTTTTGCAGGATCCCAAGATTCTTGAACTCGAAATTCTTGCCGGAAGGATGGCTTTCCTAACCAATGTAAGTGTTTGAGAATTAAAACCCACTACGAGACAACCAAGTTCCACTAGAGTAAAGAAGCTGACAAGCTAACTCGCTAGGACATGACATCTTTCAACGTCGAACAAGCCAGAGGGGACGACCTCCTTAACTCTGTTGCATTATTTGCAAGGACCGAGGGCATGCCAATCCAGGCTGCGTTCGATGCCGTGGCCGACAAATTTCGAGCTTGTGCCAACGAATTCTTAGCTATAATGAAGTTTCTTCCGCTGGATTCAGACCCAAATCTCGAGGCCTATGTACGTTGCATGGGGTATTGGGTCACTGCGGCTCATGAATGGGCATTTGAAGTTGGAAGGTATCGTCTCAGCTCTGAGGCACGAAATGGAGCTAAGGTCCAACTACTTCCCAAGAAAGCGCCAAACGGATCGAGCCATTAACAATTGAGTCTATTTTTCAATGAAACATTAACAGCCGAGTCTATTTCAGCTCGTCTGTTATGCATCGAACGGCTTTGAGTTCCCCAGAATATCCTCAGTGCGCCTTCTCTTTCCGGATCCCCTTAGCATTCTAAATCTTTCTACGGACTCACTTTTCCTGCACGTCTAATGTATAGTGATAATGTTTGTTGACAATATGATGGCTATTTGTATTTCAGTGCCTCTTCAAGCTACCTTTTATACCCTTCGATGGTGGTTATGATACCTTCAATATCAAGCCTATACTGCAGTCTTGAACCTCCTGATACTGTCTTCTTTGGCATCACGAGTCTCAAACGGCTCATTTGCTGATTTATCGAGCTCTTCAATGACAGGAAATTGAGTATTTTTATCAAGCCGGAGCGAATACTCAATACAAGTTCTGAATTTCTACAAGAAATCGTCTAGAGTGCTGTTTCGTGTCTTAACGTGGAGGAGATACGCAGAGCAAAGGTAAACTAGTGTTACTCAATGTTGATTCACCGAATAAAGAGCATAGTTTATTGCGTAGAATATGTGCCCGAAATTGTTATATAAAAGTACTTTACTATTCAAATTAATAGGGGTTTCAAAACCAATATTGGCAACTATATTTTACCTCCTATTCTTTTCCTCATCTCTCTCTCTTCTTACTTTTCACTCGCCGAACTCCTTATACTTCAGTCTCCTTCTATCCTAAGTTCACTCATTTTCCGTATCTTGAGTATCCTTTAGGCAGACCTATTAGCTCCTACTCTACCTTTGATCTAGCTCTGAAGCACTTGAAGCTCCTTGTTTTCCTTTATAATATCCAAAAAAAAAGGGGGGGGGGAAACAAAGTGCTGCTAATCTCCTTCAGCAACATAAAGAAACGGGCTCAGAATTATATATTAAGACCATAAATTGCGAATTGATAAACAAAAACCTTCAGCACCAAGTGCTCAGTCTTTTAATACCCCAGAGTGCTCTTGCAAGTGCTATGTCTTCAAGTTTTCCCTTGCTTGACATTTCCTCTCTCCTCGATATAGGGGACTATGTCATTCCAGTCATCGTCTGTCCAGTGATCGAACATTCCTGACATTAAGGTCGGCAGGTTCCCAAACGTCTTGCCCGGCTGCAAGATGATTGGGTCATCCTTGGACCACGGCAAAGCCGTTGCATCTCCTATGTTCGTGGTGACTGTCGCTTGTATCTCACCCTCATGTTGCACTACTATGCCAAAGTGCAGATCCTTTGGGATGCCTCTCCCTATTTTCTCGTTCTCGTCGATTTCGAATATGACCTTGTTTGGATAGTCTTTGTCGTATTCAGGCTCGTCCATGCCAGCAATCTCTACTGCATGCTCAACGTTGATCTTCGAGCTACCTCCTCGACTCACTTCAAGCCCTAGCTGCGCTGGACCCACGGAGACTGAGCAGCGGGCAGCGACTTCCCAATGCGTCTCTTTCTCCTCCTCTGTTGGCTCGCTCCAAACATGCTTTGGCGAGTATACACACATGATTGGATCGGATCGAGCGTCATTTGCGGTCGCGGGTTGCGGGTAATTGTTGACGCAGATGGTAATGGCAGCCTTTTTGAGCCGGAAAAGGCCCTTGTCGAAGTAGAAGTGGAAGCGGACCACGAGCAGACAAGCTGGCTTGCCCATGTATGTGCCCCAGTGGACTTTATTCACGCTAGCATATACCTTTTGGCTAAGGAGGTTTTTGTGGTGAGTTATCTTGGGGCGTAGTTCATTCCCTCTGTTGCGTTGGGGTTGGAGCTGTCCCTGGCCTTTCTCTTCGGTGAAAATCAATTCCTTTTCTCTCCAAGACGGCGGAATTTCTGTATTGCCTTCGCTCATGGCTGATTTGCACTTCGACGGACTCGCTTGCGGCAGAGTGAAGAAGAGTATAGATATGTGGATAGAGCAGTCTGATATTTTACCGGTAGGGAATTGATCGAAATCAAAACGAGGGTCAAGCAATGTCAATATAAAAATAAAATGGGGGGGAGGGGGGTCGTGGAAAGTTATTTCCCTTAAAACATAAGCTGATTGTGGTCACATTACGGGATAAAAAAAAACCATAAAAAAGCCACCAGTATCTTTGCTCTACTAGTATTTTTACTAGTAACGCCGATTTAAGTCCGATATTTTCTAGCTATTTCAGAATTTGAGGGTCACGTGTATGGTGAACTGTTTTAAAAGCTGCGCTAGGTAATCAATGGTTTTATGTTTTGCGGACTTGGACAAGCCTGACGTGGAGCATCATCTATCTGTAGAGCCGCAGCTCCGCCGTTCTATTACTACCACTTACCTTAGGTACCCTAGGTGCCTACCTAGTCAGGCATCAGCACAAACACGTGATATTACATAATAATACCTAGGCACTAGGCCATAAACAGCCTCTGAACACCACAGCGGGGTGTGCAGGAGGCTCAACCGACATCGCGTCTTGCTTCCTTCATGATAGACTTGCGATAAAAGAGCGGAGATCTTACCGTGAGTTCCCTGTCTCTCAGGAGCTGCCCATGAAGTCGATCCAAAACTTCCGACCCATGCCAGAGCATGTCATTTCTGCACAGAAAGGAGATGAGCTTTGATCACGCAAGGCAACTCCACAAACGAGGCTACCATTCTCAAGCAGCGGAGGAGATACGGTCGCTTCGCACCAAGGCTGGAGACACAGTGGAACTCATTACCCTTCTTGCCGATATTTATGTCACCCAAGGCTATATGAACCGTGCGCATAGCTTGCTCACAGTTGACGGGCAAAATGTGAAGGATGGCGACGAACATGCTCGGTCGTCTTTGAGCATGATGCGATGTTTTACAGGCGCGATCGTTTCAGGAAAAATCTGGACAAGCTTTTCTGAAGCAGACAGGATACACGGCGAAGCAGCGGCGTTTCTGAAAGCTGACCCAACCGCTCATTATGCCGTGTGTAGCTCTTCTAGATGCATTTTCAACCTGCGCTAATCCAAATTTTCAAGGTCACCATCATGGTTTTCTATTACAAGCTCGTCGCATTATGCGCCATCTTCAAACCGGTGAAATACCAAATTCGACTTGCCGAGCTAGACCCTGAGATGAATCATCTCGCCAGCTTGCTCTTGCATTCTAAAGATTTTGATAGTGTATTGGAAATCATGTACTCCCTTCAAGACGAGCAATTTAAACGACAAAATCTCGAAGCTCTCTTAGAGGAGGAAGGCGTTGCGCCACTCACCAAGGCCAAGGCCCAGGTAGAGCTAGCAAGCATGCTTGCCCTCCCAGAGCACAAAAAGCGGCGTGAAGAGTTGCGCGGGTTAGCATACCCGGTCTTGGCCAAGGAGCATGCCTATGGAGCACTTGAGATCGATTTCAATACGTTTTATGAACAATCTATGGACAGTGACAAACCCAAGTACGATGAACTACAGGCGCTCATCAACCGGTATGCTGAGCTTGACTACCCAAACGGCTGGAAGTCAGCATTGTACAAATGTCTCGACATTGCACTCCCAGTACAGAACTTTGAAATTCAGCGGATCTTGGAGCAGAAGCTGAAGAAGCTTTCAGAAGAGACTGGTACGACCCTGCTCCAGATTACCGGCTACATCAACCTCATTTCGCGGTACGATCTGAGGTCTGGCTACACCGACCTTATCAAGAACACTATCTTAGAAATCTACCACGAGATTGCTCAGTATCAGCTACCTATGACGCAAGGCCAAGCGGCGAGTCTGCTTACCAATATCTACATGCAGCAAGAGGATGCTGAGGAGACACAACGTTGGGCGTCGATTTGCGAAGAGCAGTGGGATCAGTGTACCGAGGCAACTAGCTCGATGGGGCGCCTGCAGAAACTCAGAAGCGAGATGTTGCTATTTTCGAAGGTAGGACGCAGTGACCTTGCAACTGTCCAGTCACTCTGTGATAAATACGTGGAACGAGACCTTTCGCATAAATTATATGCTGAAGCGATCTCCAAGCTGGAATTTATGCTTTTCTTCTACCACAACACCAAAATGATACCACTCGAAAAGAGGCTTGATTGCTTGCACCCGCTACTAGATCGAATAAACAACGTTCTGTCTTTGAACACGTTTCCCGGTTCGTCTTTGGTTAAGGCCAACATCATGCAGCAGCAAGCTACCTATCTCCTATCGCTTGGTTCTCAACAGAAGGATTGTACAATGGAAGAGGAAGCAATTGATTTGTTGACCCAAGCTCTACAAGCATTCTACGTTGGCCATGGCGAAACCTTGACTTACTCGTTAATCGCAACTAGGATGCAGCTGGGTTTTGGTTGGTGCTCTTGCTTCCAAAAATTATTACAATCCGGCGACAAGCGCTGCAGCCAGGCACTTGCCGCCGCTGAGGACGCTTTTGCTGCTTGCATCCCTGGCTGGGAAGCTTTGGGCATTCTCACTCAGATTACAGAAGCGAACTACTGGGTTGCACGAGTGCAATATGAGGCGAGGATCAACCAATGGAAAACTTCCAATGAAGTTTTGGAATCACTTGCTACCGCGGAGCGCGGCTTTGACAACAGGCGAAACGAAATCTCGATATCATCAGCTCTGACCGCAGTTCAGGACAAGCAGCGCCTGACGCAGGACAAGCATATTCGTGATGTCTATCGATTTGCTTTCCAAGTCTGTGTCCTCGACAGAGATCCCGTGCAGGCATGGCACTGGGTGCAAAAGGCAAAAGCTAGGAGTCTCTCAGACACACTAGGACTCGGTTGTATCGTGCCAGAGACCCTTTTGGCTACTATAGCAGCGGATCGGAAATCGAGAGAGCTGTACGAGATGGAAAAATGCCTTGCTGAAAAGATCGTGACCTCGTCCAATATCGACCGCTTTGATATGAGGGTAGAGCTCAGAGACCTTCAAACCCAGATGGTGGCTCACACAAGCTTAAAAGCTTTACTAGATTTGCGGTATGGGGCTGCTGTAACCGCTCAACAGCTCTCCGAAAGATGTGTAAAGGCTTTCTCGGAATCACGAGCACGCAAACTTGCCTTCGTCGACTGGTACGTCAAAGGTCAAGAAGTCTTCATTCTCATCTTCAAGCCTGGTGGAGAGCCTACCATGCGGCGAGTCAATGCTTCGCTGGAGTACATCGAGTCCTGGCTTGTCAGTTATCTCTACTCCGAAGAGGGGAGAGCCGCATTTCTTGACCGTGGCGAAAATCATCCGAATCAAGCGCTTAGGATGATGGACTGCTTGATAGAATGGCTCGAAGACGTCATAGAGCCAGGTACTACCCTGGTACTCTCGCCTGCAGCTCCACTGGATGCAATACCATTGCACGCGCTTCAAATTCCACAGCAGATGCCAAATGGTCGACGGAGGCCGGTCGCCTTGATTGAACGGAACCCGGTTGTGTACTGCTCGAATATGACCGCATTCATCCAGTGTTGTGAGAGGGCGGCAAATAAAAAAACGTCTAAGCCCTCAACTTCAGTTTTCATGGCAGTGTATGAGGATATGGAGGGCGAAGAATGTGACGTGGAAGAGCAAGACGAATTATACCACGCCACTTCAGGCCTTGCGACCCAAATGTCTGGTACGAGTCTCATCGGCCAGGAGGTCAGTCACCCAAGCCTTGAGTGCCACTGGCAGGGCGCCGACTACATTTACTTCCACGGTCATTGTCTGACAAAGCCGGAAGTCATTACCGACCAGGCATTAGTACTTTCAGCTGGCCCTGACTCCCATCCCTACAAATCCCACCCAGATCCGGTACTTGAAACAGTCCGCGATATCTTCTCCCTCAAGCTTCAGGCACCACACATCTCGCTCATGGCGTGTGGGTCCAGTTCGCAGAGAATCGAAGCTGGTGACGAACCTCTCGGCCTCGTCACCGCCCTCCTTTGTGCTGGTGCATCCTCAGTGACGGGCACGATGTGGCCAATCGCGAGTGCCACCGCCAGGGGCTTCGCGGAACACTTTCACGCTGAGATTCTCAGCGCCAGAGGGCTCAAAATGACGGGATCGGGAAAGACGGGAGGACAGGAGGAACGGGAGGGGATGGTTGAGGCGACGATGATCGACCTGGCTGCCGCGTTACAGAAGGCTGTGATACGCATGAAGCGGACGCCACAGACAAGGCTACCCTATCACTGGGCCGCGTTTGTGGTGCATGGGGCTTGCTTCATGAAGTATGCTGGTTGAGCGCCTCAACAACTAGGGTGTTGGGAGCGCAGCTGGCAGGGGTTTTGACCCGCCACTTGTGATGTATCCCATTTCTTGCCCAGGAAGGTTGGTTATCATGTGTCGAATATCAGCACGTTTCTGGTGTCTTGATTCGATCGTTGCCATGGCGAAGACCAAAGTGGGCGATATGGCCAGGATTTGCGGGTGCAGCCATCCCCCAGCTTCTCCACGGTTGTCGTCATCGGGGTCAGGACGCATAAGAGTAGCCAATGGAGGCAAGGTTCCGAGAGCAATCCCCTGGACAGTAATTGGGCAGTAGGGTGGTGCACCTAGTCACAGTATTCAATGAGAGAAACCAAGATGGAATAGGCAATTCTTAGATTACGTACAAATTTCCCGGTCTCAACGGTGTAAACTCCGGATCTTTCATCTGTATTCTTCTTTTTTCATGGAAGTGAGTTTGCCTTATTCTTATAATTATTTCCAAGCACTATTGAAACCCAAACTTATGTCCTCCTCATCGGAATTGTGTGGTGATCGCTACGGCTAAGAGTTGTTCGTGAATCTGTGCCGCAGAGTGTGCTCGTGGTCGAAGGCTCCTGGAGCCTGGCTCAGATCATGCTTATTATGCCTCTTGGCCTGCCTTCGATGGCAGTTCTGGAATACCTTTTCTGATATAGATATCATCCTTCTTTCCCCATGATCTTTACATCGGGGCCTTCGTATCTGGGTCCTCCGAAAAGGGGCAATGTTGGTGGCTAACCTGTATAATAATAGCCGGAATATATCGCAATAGCTCAGAACTCAAGTCTAGCGGCATCTTGGATTCCCGCAATGTATCTCCGACGCAACAATCTTCTCCAGCATCCCTTCGAGTTAAATTTTGTTGGTTTCCTCGATGGATTTGGTATCTTTTTCAAAATTAAACTCTTGAGGTGTTTTGTGGCCACTTTGAGAGCCATTCAATGTGAAGTAGACGGCGGACAAAAAATTGTCGAAATAATTTTCTTGCTGAGATAGTGTTGGTAAGCTAGCACAGTGCTTCATAGTTAGAAAGCAGGGTAAAGGGTTTAAAGCTGGTAGTGTTGCCAAGGTAAAGTGGACGTCCAATTTGGAATTGGAAGGGGGCTGCTGCTAATATTAAAGGGTCGCAACTTGGAATCCACACCTCGTTCAGGCATTCGCCAGAGCAGGACACTTCCTAACCCATTTCATCTCATCCAACTCCTCCAAAATCCACCTCACCAGCCTCCCTCTATCAAGAAAGTACCCATCTCTCCCCTTTTTATCACCAATATACACAGCATTTACTCCATCCTCACTTCCCTTCCCATTGAGCTCCTTGCCGTGCAACAGCGGGACCCGAAATACTGTCCATTTACATCGGTCCCCAAGATCAACAGTTGTTTCTGCAATGCCCTTAATTTCTCCATATGTATCTCCTCCGATGACCCGTATAAAGCATTGTATAGCCAAGAACCATTTGAAGCTTCGTGAATCCTCCGGTACGGAGTATGAGCCTGTTGAAAGAACCATTACGCGTTTGAATGTGCCGCTTGCGAGCAGGAGAGGGTAGAGGGTCTTCAGTGCATTTGTGATCGGCTTTGGTAAAGTCAGCATGGATCTTGCAGAATAGTAGAGCTCTTACGCTGCCTTCTCGTTTGCCTAGTTTTGGACCAGCCAAAGAAATGAATGTATCGGCCTCGCATGCGGCTGCTTTGGACAGCCCTTCTTCATCTCCAAGCTCTCCATGTATCACGGTGAGGAGGGGCGATGAGGATAAGTCGGCGGGAATCTTCGAAGGGGTCCGCACATAGAGCGTGAGTTTGTGGCCAGCTTCCAGTGCTGCTCGTGTGAAAATTGTTCCGCAGATGCCAGTCCCTCCAAGGAGGAGGATATGGTGTTTGGTTGCCATTGCGGTGTAGATTGTATCTTAGTTGGAGACACACTGACGAGAAGCACGAATGAAGACGCTGAGATCATCACTCCTGAGTCAAGGTATGGTTTCCGGCATTTCGATTAACCGCACCAACACATATGAAATGGAAACATACCGTGACTTACCGTCGATTTGCGTAGCACAGACCGAACCAAAGGTTAATGGTTTCACTGCACGATATTAGTTTCACGATCTACGCAAGGATATACTTTTCCTACCTTAGGCACCAAACAGCCGCGCGCACGATCCCGCCTATCTACTAGTACGGGCCACCGAAAAAAATCCCATCGGTAAACTCTGCATGCGACTCATCACCAATCACAACCATCCCCGTGATATCAAGTAAGACAGGCCTCACTTGACCACTCACCACGAATGCCATACATCAATCCTCAACCGCCTTTGCTATTCATTCTTCCTCCTCGACCTGAATCCTCGAAATGAGTGCAAACGCATTGACTATGTTGATGTCCTTATCGCAAGATCTGACGCTGCAAGAAGCCTTATCTGGAGTGTTTGGGAGTGTCAGTTTGGCTACTTGGATCTTTTTACTGGTATGTGGTGTGATGTTGAATTTTGGATGGGTGCGAGGATATAATTAATGGGTTACAGGTGCCACAACTTATTCTTAATTATAAGACTGGGAGTGCGGATGGCATATCTTTGGCGTTCTTGACTGTTTGGTTGATAGGAGATGCTACCAATCTTGCTGGTAGGTCTTCTCACCTTTTGGTTGTGCAAAAATTGCACTCAACCCCTGTTACTTTGGAAGGCTCTGAAAGATTTTGAGCCCAGCTCCCCTTCCTCGACGGCTGCTTCCCTTATCATCGCTGTGTCACGTGCTCTGCTTACTCTTCTTTAGGAGCAATTTGGGCAGACCTGGTTCCTACTGTCATCGCCCTAGCAATCTATTTTTGTATTGCAGACTTTGTCCTCATCTCACAATGTCTCTACTACAACCACATCAACGCTTCTCGCAAGCGCCAATCATCCACTGCCTCCGACGCTCCCTCGGAACAGTCACCTCTCCTCACTCGGCGGCGAAGTAGTGATACTATTGGTCTACCTGGTTCTCATCGTCGGCGGTCATCTGCTATGTCTGGGACCACTGTTGACCAATTGACCAAGATCATCGAGGAAGAAGAGAGTACAGACGGAAACCCGTGGTTGAGAAATACTTTGAGTATTCTAGCTGTGATTGCTGCTGGCACAGCCGGATGGGCCATTGCATGGCAGAGCGGGGTTTGGACACCAACCCCTGAGGAAAGTGGTGGAGTTGATGCTGAAAAGAATGTTGCCCTGGGTGCGGAATTGTTGGGGTACTTCAGTGCGATTTGTTATCTGGGGTGAGTCGCCTATTCTCCCATATCATTCGGTCTCTAATCACTTCCCAGGGCCCGAATCCCCCAAATCGTCAAAAACTACCAGGATAACTCTTGTGAAGGTAAATATCGTCCCGTCCGACACGTGATTTGAGCTGATCTTTCCAGGACTCGCACTCCTATTCTTCCTCCTTTCGCTCATGGGCAACGCAACCTACGGCGCAGGTATTCTCTGCCACTCTCTCGAAAAGGACTATATATTGACCAACCTTCCCTGGTTGATTGGATCTCTTGGAACTATGGTTGAAGACGGTATCATATTTTTACAGTTCAGGATGTACGCCACTAAGCCATCTACCTCCGCGGTTGAATAAATCTCTAAATGGATGGCCAATGGTGTCAGATATCTTGAGATATAGAAAATATTACAGCCTTTCGGGGTTCAGGGGATTTGCATCCTTTGTACAGCCACGGGGAATCGTGAGGGAAAGTAGAAGTCGATTGAAGCGGCCATAGGAGATAGGAGATAGTGAGGTAGACAGTTAGAAGTCGATCAAAGTGTTTGACTAGCCGTGGCCTATAATGCAATTAATTTCTCGTAATGGATGACTATCCTCACAGAGCGCTCTAATTGATATGATAATTTCAAGTTTCTTGTCCATGGAACAGGTGAGGTGAGAATGGAGCTATTGAGGTACAGGACATGAATTTTAACCTTCAATCACCTGATTTTTGCATTTTATAGATATTAAACAAGCAATACAAGAAAATAGGGATCTTGACCAGAAGTACTCTCAACATTTGATGATCATAGGACAATAACATCTTAGGTATATTTTAATTTCGGTATCCCATCTCACGTGAACAAATTCCAAGAAGGCTCAAGTCGACTTTCGTCATCGGTCATCGCTTACTAGTAAGCGGGAACGACTTTAACGCGGTATCCTCTAGACGCGGTCCTCTACATAAACTTCAAGAATATCCATCATCCGACACCAGCCTTCACTTTCGAGCGTAAATCCAAATGTGTTACTACAATACGTGTTCCCAACACCAACCAACTAATTCTGTCAGCTTTTGGCAAAACACGGCGCCTATCGGATAATATCGAACCAAATATTTGAGGTCACAGCCTCGCCAGGCCTTGCCACAGCCGGGCGCCTGCCTGCCCATCCGTTGGCAATGTCGCAACCATGGCAAGCAGGCTCGCAGCTCACCGAAGAGATGAAGGCCTTGCAAGACGAGATCCGATTTCAGATGGTTCTTTTAGAATCAATAGACGAAACTGTAGAGAATCGCGCAGAAGCGGAGGCAGAAGTTCGCGCTGAAATCAGAACGTTGGAGAAGCAACTCCGAGACCTCAGACGTAGTACTATCTCAACAACTTCGAGCCGTCTTTCAGGCTCTCAATCAATTTTCTCTACACCTTCAACCCGCCCTTTTGGAAATATCATCGACGAGAGCTTTGGATCGTTCATGAACGCAAACAACGGTACGCTAGTTTGCTAAACCCTTAACTTTTCCTTGCTTGGGGCGCAACGCCTGGCTTCAAAACTCCGCATATTCAACAGTGAATATGTTTATCACAAACAATATCTAACCTGTTCTAGGTCGAGATTCTTTGCTCACTGCTGGTTCTTCGACAGCCTCAACCCCGAAATCGACAGACGATTCATTCCAGGATATCATCACTTCCTCGAAGATGGATTTGCCCTCTCGAAAGCGATCGCATAGCAAACATGTTGATGGTGGCCTTGCACCTTTTGCAGATAACAAGTCCCGACGAACTTCTCCAAGTCCGTATGGCAAGGGAGCAGCGACACCATCGTCAAGCTTCAGGTATGATTATTCTGTTCGCGTTGTTCGGCTCGATATCACTCTTTTATTACGACCGTTGCAACCGCGCAGCGCTTCAATGAAGAAACTCTTATAGCCTGAATCATGTTTTCGATCTTTACAACTGGTGCTGACTGCCTCCTTAGTGATGATGACTTCGATATCTTTGACGCAGAGCTAGGTATCACTCGGGAGCAGTTGGTGAATCAGGAAAAGGCCGAAGAGGAAAGAAGAGAACTTGAAAGGCGTGATGAAGCGTTTGCGAGACTTCTTCAGAACAACTCCACCCCACCGTCCAATACCCCCTCGTCGAGCAATACAAACATGAGCAGAGCTCCATCTGCGTTTGATCGAATGTCTGGAATGCGTCCCATGCAATCAACCTTTCCTGGTGCGCCTTCACAATTTTTAAATAGTTCGGCTAGGAATTCTAGTGCAAGACCATCCGCCGTCGTAAAGAACAAATACAACGCGGGCCACATTAAACAACAACCCGGCGTCAAAGCGGAATCCTCCTCGTCATTTTCGATGCCTGGAGCTTACAGAGATGACTCCTCAAGCGCTGGCGATTCAGATATTGAAATCATTCCTGCTTCTTCATTTCGCGATAACGGCCGGCGCACTCATTCGTCAGCCGGCCTTGGTACTCAATACCTTTCACCCTCTTCTCCTGCCGCTCAAGTTGCAGGTGAAGCCGCACTTCGCCGAGTCGGGCAAACATCTTCCAATGCTAGTCTACAAATGGCTTTGTTTGGGAAGAGTAGCCAACCGAAGTGGGCGCAAGCTTCTCCTTCACAAAGCAACCCCCCTTCAACCAACTTGCCGTCGTCTACTAGCATGGGAGGCAGCTATGTCTATCCCAATGCATCGATGGCCAATGTCCCCAGCTACTCAGGTGGTGGCCCTTTCGGCTCAACTAATTCTGTCCATACTGGTCCTTATGCTGGTGCATATACTGGCGTAGCTGGACCTGTCCTTAGTTACACATTAAACAACGCTCCCGGAATGACTATGGTCAACGGCCACAACATCTTTGTCCAACCCACTACTTTAGGAGGCTATGCATCAGCAACACAACAGCCGAATTACATGTCCTCTCAAGCAAATCGGGGAGGTTGGGATATGCCTCATGAAGAAGGAATGGCAGATTACTACACCATTCATGATCAGAAGAATACTATCGAGGAACTTAAAGCTTTGATGGACAACATTCGATCTGATGAAGATCTTCCTGAGGATAGAGAAGGAACACCGGATGGCCTCAAAGCCCCTCTTGTCAGTATTGAATTTTCAGGTGTCTCCTGATACTTTTCCTAACTTACCACTAGTACGAGCATCAGAAGATTGGCTTAGCTTGGATGAAGGCGATGGAGGAAGGTACCAATAAAGGCGGTATTCTCGCTGACGATATGGGGTTGGGCAAAACCATTACCTCTTTGGCCCTTATACTAAGTCGGCCATCAGTGGATAACTTACGCAAGGTATTTCTCATTCTCGTAGTGGAAATAAATGTGCTAACAATTTCCAGACAACTCTTATTGTGGGGCCCGTAGCCTTAGTCCGCCAGTGGGAGCGAGAAATCCGCATCAAGATCAAGGCATCGCACCGATTGAGCGTTCAAATGGTCCATGGTCAAGGGAAAAAATTACCTTGGAACGAACTTCGGAACTTCGACATTATTTTGACAACATATGGAACTTTGAGTGCAGAATACAAGCGGTACGAGAAATACATTGAAGATCAGCGCAAGGCAGGCAATATACTAGACCGAGAGATCGATCAGGCGCCGATGAAGAAGTTATTCCCCCTCGTCGGCCCACAGAGCAACTTTTACCGCGTCATCCTCGATGAAGCTCAATGTATTAAGAGCAAGCAGACTGGCGCAGCACGTGCAGCCTGCTTTCTCAAATCTCAGACCAGATTCTGCCTCACTGGTACTCCAATGATGAACAATGTTGGAGAGCTTTATTCGTTGATCCATTTCCTGAAAATCAAACCGTACAATGAGTATACCACATTCCAGAAGGTAGGTTCTTCCAATTCCGGAAATATGTTTTGATTGAGGTCTCTACTGACGTTTTGAAGGATTTTGGCATGCTGACCAAGGGCAATGCAACCAATAGCGAGGTAAAGAGAGCCATGAAAAAGCTGCAAGTTGTCTTAAAGGCTATCCTTCTGCGCCGTACGAAGACTTCCGAGATTGATGGCAAACCCATCCTTACTCTGCCAACTAAAACCGAAGAGATTCAGCATGTCGTCTTTAGCGTGGATGAAAAATCTTTTTACGATGCTCTTGAGCAGAAGAACGCCCTCCTGTTTAACAAATACGTGAGAGCCGGCACTGTTGGAAAGAATTACTCTAATATCTTGGTTCTCTTACTTCGTCTTCGACAATGTTGCTGTCATCCACATTTGATTACGGATTTCGACGAAGCACCGGTGGCACTAGCTGACATTTCTGCTGAGGTGATGGTGGAATTGGCTAAGAGTCTTGAGCCCGACGTCGTTAAGAGATTGCTAGAAGCTGAGTCCTTCGATGTAAGTTAGTCCATCCAACTGCTCTGAACCTGCTAACATTGCAGTGTCCCGTTTGCTACGATGCTGTCGTCAACCCTGCCATCGTTATTCCCTGTGGACATGATACATGTTCCGAATGTCTTACTAAAATATCAGCGCAACAAGGTGTGGATAATGTTAGAGGAGGCGAGGAAGGCCGTGTGACTAGGTGTCCCACTTGTCGTGGGGATGTGGACATGAAAAAGGTTATCGATTACTCGACGTTCAAAAGGGTCCACGGGCCTGATGCAAACGCGGATAATGATGATGACGCAACCGCTAGTGGCAGCGACAGCGAGACTGATTCGGACTCGGAAACCGACAGTGAAAGTGATATCGACAATAATGGAGATCTGAGAGGGTTTATCGTGCCGGATACAAACCTTGATGGATCAGAGGATGAAGATGACATTGAGGACGGCGATGGCGATGATGAGGCCGAACCACCCGAGAAGAAATCCAAGTCCAAGAAGAAGAAGAAGCACCAAAAGCGTCGTCAGAAGGCCGTCAAGGGCAAGAAGAAGGAGAAGAAACACAAATCTATCGCAATGTTGAAGGCGGAAGCAAACAAGAGTGCAAAGGGACGTCGTCGCTATATGGCTTATCTTCGCAAGAACTTTGAACCCTCTGCGAAGGTTACCAAATGTGTTGAGCTACTTGAGCAGTTCCGCAACGACGATCAGAAGACAATCATATTCAGCCAGTTTGTCTCCCTGCTCGATCTTCTTCAAGTCCCGATCGAACAGAAGGGCTGGACTTTTGAGCGTTATGATGGAAGCATGAAGGCAGATGCTCGTAATGACGCAATCAATCGATTCACAGATAAACCCGACATGAAGATCATGCTCATTTCGCTGAAGGCCGGAAACGCTGGCTTGAACCTTGTGGCTGCATCTCGAGTCATTATCTTGGATCCTTTCTGGAATCCTTACATTGAGATGCAGGCTATCGATCGAGCTCACCGTATCGGCCAGCAGCTTCCTGTTGAGGTTCATCGTATTCTCATCGCGGGTACTGTCGAAGATCGTATCATCGAGCTCCAGAATCGGAAGAAGGAATTTGTCAATGCGGCTCTTGATGAGAATGTCAACAAATCCCTCAGTCGACTCGGGCAACAGGAACTTGGCTTCCTTTTCGGTGTCAACAACTAGTCCACTTTACACTATGTATTTTATTACATTTCTTTCTTGTACTCGGATATCACGTCAGCGCTTTTACACTTAGCTCTTCCTGTTCTCAGAGCTGTTCTTTCCTGTTTACATACTATTTGCTCACGCCTTCTGGTTTGGGGTCTACATATTGCTTGGATGGTACGGAATATGGGGTCGGCATTTGCTTTACTGCGATGATACCCCAAGAGACAAGAATGTGGCGTACCGGACTAACTCATTAAGAGGGAATAGATCAAGGATAGATCAAGGAGTTTTGCGTCGTATTTTAGGGGTGGCATAGTGTGGCTCAGCTGGGCTAGCTGGGAATACATGAGGCGAAACATAGTTGGTACCTTGTAAATGGCTAAACAAAATAGCTGATAGCGGTAATGAATAAATTGAAGTTATGGACTAAGTCTTGTTTTACGGTGATGTGATAATGATGCTACTGAAGTTAGTAAAGTATTGCTTTAACGTGCCCTACGGTAACAAAGCAGGGAAAACGATATGATGAAAAATGCTGGAGGGACAAATAGATTTCAACTAAGAAGCAATATATACCATATCATCACCATGATTCCCTTCTCCTTTTCCACGTCTATGGCGCCTCACCTTAAGGTAGCTTCTGGCTAGGGGGTGTTTTGGTCTTACGTGCCCCTACATTACATCGCTAATCGAGCCCCTTTTTCAGGGGCTCTCAGGGGCTGAATAGAAATCGAAAGTGAAATAAATATTCACCGTAAAATAAGATGGCGAGGGTGGTGCGATGTGCGATGTGCAACAAAAGGTTTGGGATAGGGGTAGCGAGGGAGGGGGTTAGAGTTAAGGGGTGAATAATATCAGCATTTCAAAGCGTATGGTATGGACGGAGATAAATGGGAGGAGGCGAATGAAAGGCCGGGAATGAGAAGGGAAAGAAGGCCGGGGGTACTTTGAACAGTCTAGGTGTTTGGGATATTTGTGTCTTCTAGGTTGTGTGGGTCACTGATTTGGACCACGAAAACTGGGGTTTTTGATACCTTTCAGGAGGTGATGAAATACCGCGAGGACGGGTTGTGGTTGTATCTGAATATCTTATCTCAAATAGTAATATGAACAATTGTAGAAGCTTAGAATTGGATTTATGCGCGATGCAAAGTATAAAAAAGTGATCGATAGGATGAGAATAGAAAGTGAATTTGAGGCTGGGGGCTAAGGCTGCATGGCCCAGTGCCAAGGAAACCAAGGGAGTTCTGCAAGACATTGTACTGGAGCTTGATTGGGAATGATTTGTGGGAGGAATACAGAGTCAAAATACACGTTTTTATGTGAGATGCATTAAAATCATAAAGAAGGTATAGATGAAAGGATGATAGATATATTTTGAGTAAGGGGAAAGATGGGGGAGGTAAATGGCTGCACTGTAGGAGCTCTCGTTGGCTTAATGGGAAAATATTTTGGCGGCGGATGTAGAACTAGAATAGAAACATTCTGTTGAGTGCCATGGGGATAAAGAGCGAGTTTAGGGGGCGAAGGAGTCAGTTTGTAAGGGCCCTGAGCGGGAGGATAGTTGGCTAGATGGGGCTAACTGGCGTGGGATTGGGCGCTTGGGTGCCTATTAGTATAATTTTAACTATTCATAATACTCAGGTGATTTACTATTAATTTAAATCCGTTTTCTGGGGCTTTGAATTCTGAAGGACATTCCGGAACAAGGACGCTCAGGGGATAGGGCTGTGTGTTTGTGGTGGAGTTCTGGAGGAGACGATCAACGCCGGTAGTTTGAGTCTTTTCGTGGGAGAAATTGATTCAGTAATGGCCTCTGGAAGTTATTTGAAGGATTTTTTGCCGGTAGGGTTACTTCTATGACGATTGACTGTATATATTCGCCCTTCATGTAAATACACAGTACTGAGTTCCACCCTAAATGATTACTTGGCCTCTTTCTCGGCAAAAAGCCTCTTGATTCCGTCATAACGACTCCTCAATCTGGTTTGGTCGTTTCCGAGAATTACTGGTGGCCAAATTTTCATCTCAGAAGAGTCACCCCAGTGGCAGAACCAGTAGCCAGTGACCACGTCTCGCCTTGCCAGGATCATCGTCTCAAATACGACGTTCTTCCACTCTGGTGCCATAGTATTCACCCATTTATCAAATTTTTTTCTCAGACGTTGACAATCTCGTACCGTTTCTGCCGAAGCCTGGTCAATTTATCGTCTGAAAAGTCTAGAAGTACCTTTGCTTTTCTGACTGTCTAGCATGTCAACCACATTCGAGTTGAATGGATGCAGACTGGTTAATATCAATCCTTTGCGCTCCTTATAGGGGTTGAACATCCTGGACGATCCAACAATAAAGGTAAACCGCTCTATGCTAGGAGAGATCTCTTTAACTCCCGAGAGCATCTGATTAAGCCATTTACGACGGCGGACACTCCTCTCAAAAACTGCAATGTGCTTAATCCCAGCTATCTTGAATGACGGGTCATTGAGAAGCCATTTAAGTCCAGATGGACCGAGAACTAGATTATCGGTGGCGGGATCAATGAGAGTGTTGTTATATCCGCTGTAAATGACTGATGGGCCCGGACTTGTCTTTTATTGGCGCTGGGTTCGGAATTGAAATTTCATCAGTTCGGCGGAGAGGTATGTTCTGGAGAAAAGTCGAGCCTTCTGCGTAAATATTAGTTTCTGTGGACGACGAGAAAGGGGTGTAAGATGTCTTACTGGTTTCTTCCCCGACACTTGGTGGTTTGTTATTAGAGATCGGGCCCTCTGGGACGATTTCGGAGGAGCTACTAATTGACAGCGCTGTAATAGCTGCATTCGGTCCTGTAATATCAGAGCTTGAACTTGATAATGCCGAAGTGGTATTGTCCACCGTCATTGGTGTTTGATTTGTGGTGTCCATCTTTTTGGTAATAAAGGGGAGATAGCGGTGATTCGCAATTGAAGAGGATGAATGAAAGTTAGCATTTGGAAAGTGCGACAATCTAGGTGCGAACGAAAACCTCGCGGTCAAGCTAGTAGGAAAGAAGTGAATACAAAACTCGCTTCCAAATACTAAATTTTACTTAGCCTGTTCATCATGCTGGAATAGGGACTGCGAGGATGAGAATAATGTCTTGGTTGCTGAAACTGTTTCGTGGAATCTCAGTTTGCAAGAGAGCAGTTTGGCGCTTAATTCAGAAAATCACTCGAAAAAGTAATTTGGGCTGAGAGGTTTATTTTATTAATGCCGGTTGAGTATGCTGTAGTCGCTTAAGAAGATGTTTCAACACTTCCTCTTGACCAATGACTTGCTGATAATGGGATCTCCTACCACAAATAGCTTTTGGATCCCATCGTAACGGGTCGGCATTTCAACCTCATCGCGTCCAATAACCACTTTAGGCCATTTCGGTGCATTCGCATCGTAGCTGTACCAATGGATAAGCCAATCTCGTCTCGAGATTCGCTTTATTAGAAGAAGATAAACTCCAAACTTCACGTCGCTCCATTCTGGAGCATCTGTCCTCACCCACGAGCTAAACTTGACTCTCAACGTCTCTGCATCGTCAACTGTTTCCTCCAGAGCGCCCTCAGCAGCATTTTTATTGATAAGGCCTTCATCCTTGAGGCTCTTAACTAAGTCAACGATGTTGGAGTCCGAAGCTAAAAAGCGTATGGTTCTTCTATTCGATTCTCCGGGTCCGAACATCTTCCTAGACCCTACAACGAAGCTCAGTTCCTCGATACTTGGATATAGCTGTCATACAGTGCTGAATAATCACTTTAAGCTGCTGCAATCCCTTCGGAAAAGCGAAAGTCTTTTGATTCCTGGTACATTAAACGCCATCTCATAAAATAAACTTTAGACCTCGGAGCCAAGGAACAATTTGTCTGTTTTAAGATCGATACGAGTATCAATGAAACCGTTGAAGACCACTCTTGAATGCATATCACACGCTTTAGTGGATATGAGAGGTTTGTAACGCTCCAGCGCAACCTCTCAAGTCTCGTAGCACGTTGACGGAGCTGCGACTCGACTGGGGCAGAGGAAGCTTCCAGATCTTGAGGCGCAATTCGGTTGTGAGTCTGGAAAGGGGTGGAACGTTGGTTCGTCTTTTGCCTCTGCTAGGAATTCTGTGCTTGCGTCCGCTTGAGGGAGAGGCAGAGATTTTGCGGGGTCTGTCTCTAAATCAGTATCGATAGGCACTAGGACGTATTGAAGAGATGGTTTACTGTGTCCTGGCTGCATCCTCGGCGATACGGAGGTAGACGATTGATCAGCTGGGAAGCCTTCAACAGTGTTACCGATGGCGATTGGTGGTTGGTTCGCGACATCAAAATTGCTTGCAGTGGGGGAAAGACAAATATGCATGGTCGACGGCGTGAAGACGATGAACAGGGGTTGAGGTTTGGAGGGTGTGACCGACCTTCGTGTTAAATGCTCTTTCTCTCACCAACACGACTTTGTCCCCTGTATCTATCTAATATGAGTAGCAATAGAGCTCAACTGAGTTGAGGTGAGAATTTAGACAAATGCGATAGGCAAGTTTGAGTATGCATTAGAAGGCCATTATAGTCCGAGATACATCGGCATCGTCTCCTTCACTCAACTCCTCGGGTTCTTGCGTTTACTTTCTTCGGATTTATTAACAATATCAACTAGACTCGTTGCAGTATATGTAAAGGAAGCTGGCAAATCTTGTATAGATGTTCAATAGGACTCGAAGCTCTCGCTTCCTTCCTGACCTCCTTAAGCGAGGGGGTAGTGGCAAAAAAGAGCGGTGGGGACGAAAACAGCCCCCTGTCCACTTCTGCCTAATATATCAATCTTCATTGAACTCTAAAATTAATTCATCTATCACACTCAAATATTTTATACGAAAAAAACAAAGATGGAGATATCTATGGAAAATGACCTATGCTTTTTCACTGACGCAAGCGGCCGTACCGCATACGAGGCTGCGCAAACCCGTAGAATCACGCCTGAACTTCACGAACTTGTACAGGATGAACTACATTTCTTTTCCACGGGATTAAGGTACGCATACAAGAGATCGCTAACAGTGGCTGCCAAATCAGGCCAGCTCGAGGTTGTTAATCGACTGCTGGAGGCAGATGATGATTTCAGCGGCCGAAATTGGTCGTTAGGTCCTACAGCTCTCGAGGAAGCAGCGGGAGGAAGCCATTTCGAAGTGGTAAAAAGGTTCTTGGAAGTCGAAAAAGAGATGACTTCCGCCGAGTCGTATTTCAGCATCGAAGCTCTAGAAACCGCAACTGAGCATGGCCACCATGAAGAAATGGAGCGATTGATGAAGAATCGAAAGACTTTGGAGACGATCCGAAAGATGAATGATGAGGCTTTGGTAGCAGCAGGGAGGCAGAGTGATTTACGAATTGTGAAGGCGCTAGTTGAAGCAGGTGCAGACTTAAACGCCGTCGCAACTCCTCGATTCGAGACTGCGATCACTGCTGCCGCTCGCGCGGGGCATCCTGACATTGTCGAATACCTTATTCAGAGGGGAGCAGATGTTAATGCTGCTAAGAGTAAGAATAAGCCATTGGGGGCTGCAGCAGATAGAGGACACCTTACTATTGTTGAGAAACTTATCCAGGCTGGTGCCAAGGCCGATGGCCAGAGTCTCGATGGAGCGGCAGAGAATGGCCACCTTGCTGTTGTACGGAGAATTCTGAACGTTTATGGGCTGGTTCAAGATTTGAAATGCATCATGCCGACGACACCTGCCCTACTTATGGAGGATGAGTTTACTGCACTGATACACGCTGCGAAGGGAGGTCAACTGGAAATTGTGCAGTTACTTCTCGATTCAAGAGCAGATATGAATTTCCTTCCTGTAAAAGCTGGCAGGTTAGCACTCACAGCTGCGGCTGAAAAGGGGTCATTAGAGGTTGTCAAGGTTCTCCTATCAGCGGGCGCCGAGTTCAACGCGCAAACCGGACCGTATGCTCATCACCATTCTGCACTTCCAAGTGCTGCTAAAGGCGGTAATCTAGATGTTATCAATCTTTTGCTAGATTCCGGATGTAATATCGAGGAGGAATTCAGTGTTATACATCATCAGCATAATCCGGCGCTGGCCGTTGCCGCGGGAAATGGTCGTTTGGACATTGTCAAAAGACTTCTTCAGAAGATGGGTATCACCAACTCAGTCAACACAACACTTGCTACCGCCCATTGCAGCAGAGCACTTTATGCAGCAACAGTAAATGCACAAGAAGATATCGTCCATTATTTGCTCATGATCGGGACACCTGTCAAGGTCAATTTCAAAAGTAATTACATTGGTGACCTCCTTTCTGCTGCCGTCACTTCCGGAAATATTAACATTGTGAAGTTACTACTGGAAGCAAAGGTGGATCTTGAAGCAGAACGTTTGGCTGGATATCGTCCTCTCCCACTCCAAGTCGCAGTAGAGGCGGAACGGATAGACCTCATTGAGCTTCTGCTTATAGCAGGATCGGATGTCAATGCAGGAAAAGGTCGCACACAACCCTCGCTTCACATAGCGTCACAGAAGGGAAATTTTGAAGTGGTGAGAGTACTCCTGAATGCTGGAGCAGACGTAGACGTTTTCAATTACGAGGGTAAAACTGCTTTCCAAGTTGCAGAGAATTGTGGCAACGAAGAAGTTCTAGGACTTTTGAAAGCGAAGCAAGAAGAAATGGCAATGGGCGTAGCCGCCAATATCGAAAAAACATGGGAGATTATTGACGAACGAGAAGGAATAAAGGATGGTTCTCTATGCTCTATTTGCGAAGACAAACTTCCCGACATTTTCATTGGACCAAGGGCCCTATGCAATCTGTGGGCGTGGCACCCATCTTTGACCTCACTTGAACTATCTGTCAAGGCTGGCTGCCCATTTTGTATATTTTTCCGCAAGCAACTCGATTCCGACGACTGGACTCTTCCGCAGCCATCGCCCGTGAGGCTGTATTATCAGGGAAGCAGCGAAAAAGACGCATACATATCAGCTCAAATAACGGAGCCTTATCCCAAGGACATTGAGTATGCTCGCAAACTTATGGCCTCATTTTACCTTAATGTTGAACCTTTTGAAGGTAGACATTTTCAAATGTGTGTTACAAAAGTGAAAGGCTGACATTGACAGGAAAACGAAAGCCTTTGCTGGGAAGCACTTCATCCTCCCAAACGTTCAACCAAATCTGCTCTTGGTTAGATATTTGCGCTAACGGACACAAAAATTGTCGATGTTATCAAAACACAGGCTTTCTTCCTACTAGGTTGATAGATCTCAAAGCTTTAAAAGACGAGAATCTGGTGAGATTAATCGAAACCAAAGACATGCCTCGAAACGACAGAAACTATATCACCCTGAGCCACGACCAGCATGACAAGGTGACGGATTTTGGAAGAACCACGCAAGCTTCTCTCAAATCGAACCTTACATCGATATCGGTCAAAAGTCTTCCTCTTACTTTTGCACATTCCATTCAAGTTGCTAGAGAGCTCAACGTCCGCTTCCTTTGGATAGCCACGCTGTGCATAATCCAGGACTCAGAGGAAGACCTTGAACGTGAGCGGGGATCAATCAAGGATATCTACTTAAACTCCTACTGCACCATCGCAGCCGCAGCTGCATCGCAGACAGAAAAGGGAATATTCCGGTCAATCCCGACAGAAAATCTGTCCGTGGAATTTGAATGCACATCTTCAGAAGGTGAGAAGAAAAGAATCCAAGCTTTCAGAAAACAACGAGATTGGATGTTACAATACAAAAATGCGCCCCTCAGCAATAGTGTACGACCTCTGTTAGAGCGAGAGCTCTCTCCAAGGGTACTCTACTTTACAGAGGTTGAAGTTTTATGGGAATGTCGCACTTTTAAAGCTATGGAGTCTTGGCCTGGAGACAACATGCCGAGTGATGGCCTTGAACCTAGAATTCTGGACTCGTTGGCAGATTTAGGGGACGGGAGCGTATTTGATCTTTGGCATAAAGCTGTAACTCAGCTTACTGCGAGAACGTTCGAAGAGGAGATGAATGTGTGGGAAGCTATGGCTTTCTTAGCACGGTTGATGAGAAATAAGATTGAGGGACAATATATTGCTGGCATGTGGCAGAAAGATCTAAGACGGAGGTACGTTCTTCATGTTTATGAAACTTTGCCCGTCTTTTTCATCAAGAAAGATACTGACCTGGAATCCTTATTTATAGCTTAGCATGGGCACCTTATGCTAGCATAAGAAAGAGACACACGAGCTATGTCGCACCTAGTTGGTCCTGGGCATCAGTAAACGGACTATCTACATATCAGATGCTTAGCTATGGGAACCGGTCCCCATTGAAGCCCGATTTTGCGCTCGAGCCCTGTGCCTTCACAATCACTAACTTGGATCTTATACTTGCTTCTCCCTCAGACGAATTCTCGGCTGTCATCTCAGCTGAACTGCACATCCGAGCCATAGTCATCCAAGGCGTTCTGGGTTATGACAGATGCTCGAATTGCTTCGGGCAGATGATCGTTCTAAGCAACGCCAAGGGAGACGCAAGATACGGCACCATGTGGTTTGACGTCCCATCAGAAAGAGAGGAGATGGGATTGAAAGTGGTAAGTATTGTGTCTTTAGGTATCACGAGTTTGGGCTTAGCAATTGTGCCCGTTAAGGGGAGGGATGGCTTTTACAAGAGGGTGGGTATTGTGGATGCTTTGCCTGCAGAGTATTTTGTAGGGAAGAAGTCTGTGGATATTATTCTCATTTAAAGAACTCGCAGCGGCTTTGGCAGAGTGTTTAATGAATTTTTCAGCATATTCACATCCGGGTAACTTGCACGAGTCTTTGGTAGAAGCCTCACTATGTTTTACTTTGGTATGATTTGAGACTTTTTGAAATTGACATCCAGAGAAACAAAAGGCTTGCCTTGAAACCAAGCTTCTTCACAGCGAAATTCAATTTGAATAGAAAAGCAGGAAAGCGCTAGCGTGGTCGCGTTCCTCTTTCAAATTCAGTTCGAGAAGCGCGCTTCTCGCTAACAAATAAAGTCTCACAACTGACCTTTTAACCTTCCTCTCGTTGAGCAGGAGACTCACCTTAACACAGCAGACTACAGATCTCAAACAGACACCAATGATGTCTCAGCAGAGAATGTCGGTGGGGGAGTTGAAGCGGCGCAGACTTTTGAAATTTTAAAACAGCTATCTGCCGAGTTGCGCTGCAAGATTTGGAACATGCTCTGCCTGGCCCGCGAGTGCTTCCATATTCCTATGACGAGCGAATGGGAGGGCTTACCGAATATGAAGATTATGGAGATGGCGAAGAAGAGGAGATACTCGGTTATATCGTAGTGAATGTATGCGAGATATTTTGGACCTTTAACGCAACCATTGCAACGATTAGCTATGTTTGCAAAGAGTCCCTCGGCGTCGTTGATCGAACGTACACCAGGTACAAAAAGCTTCCTGTTTCGCTCCAGGATGGTCGACTTTCGCAAGGTGCTCCTTTCTTGTACATTAACTATAATGTCGATACCGTTTATATCGAGCTATGCCTTCGTTCCAAGGAACAAGTCAAATCCGCAATCAAGAACCTTAGCTTAATAAAACATCTAGCTGTTGCGGAGGGTAAGACTTACGAAGGTTACCCCGATCGTAGCTATTACGATGTTCCAGAGCTCCTTTGGGATGAAGTTCGAACTGCTTGCCTCCAACTTAAGAACTTTAGATTTGGTGATTGCGGGACGCAAGGTACTACGAAGAGTTTCCTCTCGTCGACATTCCTCATCATTTTACAGAAAAGCTGGATCTACCAGAACGCCTCGGCCCCTTTGACCAAAGAATTATCCATGAAAAGGCGGGACATATCGCAGAGCTTAAAGTTGAAGTGAATGTGCGGACCTGCAAGTTTGAGGCATGGAAGGAGAAGAATAAGGCATGGCAGGGGGGTTGTGTTCAATGTTGCTTTGAAGGCGCGACGAAAGACGGTTTATGAAAAAGGCCCACAGGGTTTCCAAGGGTGGCAACTCGAATACACTGTCTGTGACGAGGGATATTTGGAGGACCACAGCCATACTACCGCCGTGTGCTATGAGCCTGTGATTTTGTTTGCTAGCGCTGTGGCAGAGAACGATGGAGCGAGGGGAAGGACGCATTATGGCTATTTGAGGAATTGAAGGATGATGGCTTACATGTAGGTAAACCAGATATGCGAGATGGGATGTTGAGGGATGGGGGATTTGGTTAGTTGGTGGGGAATAGGAAATTTTGGGAAGGATGTTGAACTGTGCGGGACGAGAAATTGGTAGTGTGTTAATAGATGGATCCAGGTCTGAGGATTGGTGAGGGAAGCTAGGTCAGTGGGACAAATTGTTAAGATTTGCGGAGGGTGCTTGGAAGTTGGGAGTTGGGATAAGGGATGATGTTCATAATAAAACGCGCCCTGACAGACAGAATGCTTTTAGGGGGCTATTCAAGGTCAATTTTTATTTTTGATCTTCTTTGCTACCTTTATTTTACCCTTCGCATCAGAAATAAGACAGTTGCTGCCTGCGGAAGCCGGACCATTCTTTGCAGGCAACTTGTAGACTGGCGGCTCACCACGCCTTTCATTGTAGTAACCATCCTTCTCGAGAAGCTCCTGTGCCCACTTTTTCCAGTAGACAAACCAATCGTTCATGACCTGGGTTGGTGTCTCATCCGCCGGCAGAACGGGGCGGTGGCTGAAAGGTACGTAGACAGGAAGTACTCTGATTATTGTCCGTCGATAGCCTCCCCTTTGATCCATGGAATCGGGATCCGGTTGCCACCTGCACCTGCCACTATGCGGGGAGTAATAGTCTCCAGAACCAACAGGCACACAGAATTCGGTTCCTTTGAAACGATCGAAGAATAGGTGCTTTGAGGCAGGCCAGCGATTCCTTCTCTTTAGCGGTTCGGGAGCGGTCGACTCTATGTTACGGACATCATTGTCTAGACGCATACTAAGCGAATTTTGTAGTTGCGATGGTGGTGTGTAGAGTTTTCGGGCCTTTTCGCAAGATTTGAACCAAGATATCCATCCTCGTTCTTCAGCTAATTGCAAGTTGTCCAAGACTGCAACTTCGTCGAGTACTAAACGCGTGCACATGTACCCGTCCTCAAGTACTTCCAAGATATGCTTCTCCTTCCTCGAAAATTTATTCGTCTTCCCATTCTCGAAGTTGGCGACACGCCGGGACAGAATTCCACTGGCATTGTCAATGTGTTTCTTGTGATAGATATCCATGTTCGTAAGCCCATATTTCGCTTCGCCTGGTGCGTCCACACGGATCAAAAGCCCTCTAGGCCAGAAATACTGGCGACCCCATGCAGCGACAATATCGCACACATCTTCGATGCCGTGAGCCTTTCGTCTCTCTATGTCTCCGATAGAGTCCGAGTTTAATACAACTTTTGCACCGGCAAGCTTCATGCGCAGTGACCCGCAGAAATAAGCCCATTCTCTTGTATGGACGTTGAATATGGGAAGAATCTCCTCTGGGAATTCCCAAACCCCAAGTTGCTGCGGGACGATGAGACCTCGGGGAAGAATACCAATGGGAGAGGTAGTACTGGCGATAGGTGGTAGAGGGATATTGATGAAGGTATAATCGTCCAAGTGCGTGGCGTTTGGCCCATTTGGGTGCTCATTGGCGCAAAACTGATGCCCGTGGAGTGGGGAAGTGGTGTCTTCTGAATGCTGAGTGCCTCGTGTCATCGTCCGAGTGGGATCGTTTGTATCTTCAGTTTCAGTTTCAGTGAAAGTTTGCTTTGTGAGACCAGGGGCCTTTGCCATCAAGACGCGGCCAACCAAGCCAGGAGTGTCCATCCAGGACACCTTACTGACTTCTCGGGCACGGCTAAGGTTGATGGGGGTAGTATTCGTGGAGGGCATGATTGTTAGAGGTTCAATAGAATAGCAAGAATAGTATGAAAGTGATATGCAGGTTGGGGTAGAGAGTGTGTAGGCTCTAGGTAAAGGTGCTGATGGAGTAAATGATTGATGAAGGTTGAGAAAATTGGAAGTCTTAAAAATGGACGCACCAGTATAGGAAGTCACGACGGCCACGCCTTCTATTTGGGATATTGTTGACACATGAGCACGTAATAAAAACATATCTTTGGTATCACTACAATGACACATTCATTTGCCGCACATCCCAAACTCCATCGCTGGAAATCAAACACTATCGGATTCATGATTAGGGGCACTAACAAACCCCTCTTCCTTTAACGTCTGCCTCGTCCTCCTCGCCCACGACTCCTGCTTCTACTCCTATCATCATAGCTGCTATAGCTGCTGTAGCTTGGACTTCTTCTTCTACGTCCACCATTCCGTCCCGGGCTATCTCGTCGGCCGCCTCGTCTTCTTGGAGGAGAACGAGATCTGGAAGAAAGGGATCTTGAACGAGTTCGATGCCGTCTTGGCGATCTCGAGCGTGAAATAGATCTTGGTCTGTATGTATCAAAATTTCTTTCGGGTCGATTGTAAGCCGGAGGGGGGGAACGACGTCGTGGAGGTGGGGCGGGGCGAAAGCTTGCAGAAGGCGGTCCTCGAGGATCAATGTTTGCACCACGTCGTGCGAGTGGTGGGGAGGGAGAGAATTTGCGGCGGGGAAGGACGATAGATACATTAATTACTCCTCCATCGAGTTGTGATTCGTGCATGTGCGCAATTGCGGATTCTGCATCTACTTCATTGGCATAGAGAATGTATGCAGTACCACGATTGGTCATAACTGTAAAATTAGCTATGAAGTAGAGCCTGTAATATGTGCTTACATTGTCGATTCATTGGCATATCCAAGTCTCGAATTTGTCCATATGTACCAAATATCTCCCGCAAGTGATCCTCATTGACGTTTTTGCTGAGCTTCTCGATGACGATCTAAAATAATTAGAAAAGCTCCCAAAAGAGGATGTTAGCCTACCTTTGTACTTCTTACAGGACTTGGGCTTCTGTCACGGCTGATGCTGCGACTTTCGCTCCTGTATCTTCCATTCCTGCGAGGACTTCGACTAGGGGAGCGTGGTGAGACTGTGCGACGGAGTCTTGAAGGAGATCTAGAATCAGGACGAGAGACATCAGAGTAAGGTGAGCGAGTTCGTGGTCTCCCACGAGAAGGTGATCGTGAAGGCATATTTGCAATGGAGTTGTGAAATACGCGTGCTGTCAAAAGAAACGCGAGGCTGACTTTTGATGGGGAAATTTGTTGGTGCCTGAGGCTGCCAGCATCAACAGCTTTGCAACATTGCCAAAATCTCAATGTTTATTATTAAAGCATCAACAACTTTTCTTGGCATCTAGAAGTCCAAAAAATATTTTTTAAAGGTTAAAACTGAAGATCCCCATTTTGCCGGAATTAATTAGTACATCTATCAATAAGTTCTCGCCAAAAAGCACACCGCTACCTTATTTTACAAAAACAATCCGAAAAATTAAACCTACTTAAAGTGCCAAAGCCCATGAATATATATATATATACTCTGAAGACATCCAAAAATTGCAAAAATGGAGACCTGCCCACAGACGGAATCGACTACTTGATGATTAGTTGTTGTTCTTTAATGGATGCTGGTTGAGCTTACACCGGCAACCTCGTCATGATCTAGCATAGATACTAGTGACGCGCTCTACCATTGAGCTATGCGGGCTGGAAGGAGCTGTTTGCTCGCTTTGTTGAGGCAGATTTCGTTAATTAAATTTATATAGGTATTTCCTAAGTGTGGCGAATCCTCGGGTCATTTCAGTCCCTCAGCCAGGGCTGGACCCCAGCAAGGATATTAAGTTACAAAATTATAAATAGATAATTTTATAAAACAAGGAGACTTAAAACATCATCATTATTCATTTGATTCTCCTGTACATAATCCTTTTTTTATTCAAAAAAAGACATTCTTTAGTTGGTGTTTTTATATTAATTCCAAAGGGTTTGCGTGGAGCGAACATCGCCAGCCTCTGGGCTTACCGCTGTAAGCCCAGCAATAAGGTACCAGTATAATTCTTCCCCTATGAAATCCGACCCATACCTAAGGTAGTCTGACCTTCAAGCTCAAATTTTATCGCTATAATATCTGATCGAAACTTCACGATGGGCACCGCGCCAAATAGCACTGGTTCATGAGGGGTAAGGAAATCTCATCATACTTATTAATTGATGTTGGCAGTCACAGCAAGCTACATTTCCATAAAATAGGGGTTTCTGGGACCTCTAATACCTAAATCCCTCCGATCGCCACTTTAAAATATCCTGTCCACAGTTCGTTCGGATCAGCAAGTGCCCAAGCCTACCAACGACGAAAGAAAATGTTCCCGATGTTCCAGCCTCAGGCCAAGCCCGCAAGGTTCCTAGTTCTAGCAAATCCTTCCAAACTAGCAGCAGTTAGCAGACTACTAAATTAACTTAGGAACATGGAGGGCATTTCGCACGGATTTTTGATCAACTGTGTGATATCAGCCCCAAAGTTTTCTCACAATTCATGGATTCACGAATTGGTCACGTGATTTCATTTCATTGAGCACGGTTATGATTTCAGTCGTTTGCAACGAATTCTAGGAGATTTTCTATTGGTTTTGGATGTCGAGTTAGAATTATGATTCATATCATGCGAGTCGCAGGAGTCCTCGCTAAAGATAGGGGAAATAGGGAATCGAGGCCACGTGGTTGTGAACAACTTCTTCGACCTTAACTTCTTTCAACGCCCATGAAACCTAGAATAACACAGCGAAGTATTAAAGATCCACTATTCACAATGCGTAATAAGTAAATTTTGTTTATCGCTCCTAGAGGTTTTAACATATGTTTCCCCTTGCTTCTGTCATTAAAAGTCCAGCTCATTAAGTATTGAGGCAATAACTCCATACTCTATCGTCCACAATCTAACGATCTAGAGATTATAGAGTGCGTCACCAGTAATGGCGAGGTTGCCGATTCGATTCGTTCTGTGTCTGAACCATCACATGGTATGTTGGTGGACAGAGAAGTGGCAAAGCTAAGATGCTACTGACCACGCTACGACGTCTTTTGGCAAAATTGCAATTCTATAGCGCTTAGAAACTTCCGCTTCCCCTTGGAAGAAGTCGATCAGCAAATCAATAGCTTATCTTGATCAGAGTGAAATGCGGTGTCACCAAGAGCATCGCAACATTCAGGAAAGCGTAGCGGGTTTTAGAGGCGTCAAAATGGGTCAAACAGAATGAAAGATCTTGAGAAGTTTGTAGTCCGAAGTCATTAAATTTGTGGCTCACATTTTCGATTTGATATTTTTAAACACCGATGATCGATAATCTCAGCCTTGGAGACTAATTAACTAATTCTAGATATCCAGGTCTCCAATCTTCTATCTCCGTTTCTCAATTCAAGACAGGATCTTAAAAACGCTGTTCAGCTCGCCCAACAAGTTCTCTACTTCACCCTTCCTCCATTACGCTTGATCCCAGCTGGGGTGCACCTTCACCCTACCATCCGCTTTCGGTCCGTAAAAATTTGCAATATACCTACCCTTAAGCTACTCAACATCATGACCCTCTCTAAAATTTTATAATCCTCATCCGAATTTCCATCAGGAAGCCAGTCGAAAATCTGTCTTCTCGCCACTTCTTCCACTATATCACCGTCCGCCTTGTTCAACTTGTTCAAGATACTATAATAGTACACCTACTGATTTATAAAATTGCCTTTTTTTATTATAATAAATATATGTTTTTAATTCTTTTAAAATTTGTTATTAATAATTTTTATTTTATTATAATTTTTAAAAAATTTGGAATTTTAGTATACTTTACTAGTATATATATACAAATTAAAAATTTTGAAAGTTAATTACTTTTTTTTATATAAATTTTGTTTTATTTTCTAGATATTATATAAAAAAATGTTTTTTTTAATGTCAAAAGCGATCGACTTTAGAGGATGACTGACTATTATAGAAGAGAATTAGTCAATATTAGTACAGTTTCAAATACTTTAAAAGCCAAACTTCTACTAAGAACAGAACAATTTCTTTTGCTTCTTGAATCTCAGTAAAGCTTTTACAATATTTTACAATAGCCACACAGTTTATTTTATACTTCACACAATCCTTGATGGGAGTTAGGGACATGTAATAGGATTGACCTTTGGTTTCCCTATGTGTGCCTGTATTGGCCACTTTTTTTTCTAGATTGGAGGTCTTCTTAATCTTAGCCCCTATATTTTTCGAGCACGCTAGCACTATTGTGACTACTCCGTATCGGTGATAAAATAGGGGCTAAGTGCTGACACGGGATGATGCTTGCCTATCGACAGCCTGTAACATTCTGCTGTCAACGCCACGAATTGTCTCGCTCACGGACCAACACGTTTCAGCCGAACTCATCCTACCGTTGCTTTGATATTATGCCTCAACTGGCTTAAGATAAGCTTTTCCTGGCGGCTAGAGGGAGATGCGCCATATCTTAAAATGGCTGCAAGGTCCATCCACATCTTTTACTGCTGTGAAGCAAACCAGTTCCTCTGAATTCATCGACAAATATGCCGTCGCACCTGTGCAAAATCTGCCATTCGGCATTGGTTGACAGAGACTATCGTAAATACGAGAAAAAAGATACGGAGGAGTTTCATATAACGTTTGCCCTACTTGAGAAATCTGCAGCTGGTGGCTGCCTTGTCTGTTCTCAGCTTCTTAACAAATTTACCCTTGAGTATCGAGATCGTCTCCGGGAGATCGCCTTGACCTGTACGACAGAGCAGGAGAAGCGTTCGTCTGTTAGATTCGGTTTCAACTATTGGCTATATCCCACAATTAGAGTAACAGCGAAATTCAATTTTCCAAATACGAAACCCACTGATACGCTATGGCATGTTCTATATCTCGTCCCTGCCTATGGTATGTGCATTCCAGCATTTTTTATTCTGTAGTCTTTGACGTACGATGTAGATGTTAAGTCATCGTTTCACTTCCGAGAGATATCCCCCTTCACTGGGAGCACCCTGAGCTTCGCGACAGCCAAAAGATGGCTTGACGGATGCCTTTCCCACCATGATCTTTGTGCACCGCGTTCAGCACTGTTCAATCCTACTCGCCTCGTCGATCTCGGTCTTGAAGAAATACCTCGTCCGCGTCTTCTTGAGGTTCCCGCGGCTTGTGAGAAGTTATCATACATGACGTTATCCCATTGTTGGGGCTGTAGTGTACGTTACACATTGACATCAACAGGCTTGAAGTCAATGCTAGCAACAATCCCCATGCCAGAGCTCTCGAAAACTCTTCAAGATGCAATGTTATTGGCGCGAGGATTAGGAATACGGTATATTTGGATAGATACTTTATGCATTATACAAGATTCCGTCGCAGACTGGCGAAATGAATCAGCTCGAATGGGTGACGTTTACAAAAACTCAGTATGCACCATAGCTGCTTCTGCAGCATCAAATGGTGATGCTGGATGTTTCCTCCAGCGAGATATAAAGTTAATCAAGCCTTGCAAAATACGGAATGTTTCATTGCGTGGAGTCGAAGAATACTATTGCTTGGATAGAGACATATGGGGGAGTGAAATTGAAGACGCTCCACTCAATTATCGAGGATGGGTCTTGCAAGAACTCTTGCTTTCACCACGAACGCTACACTTTGGTAGAAACCAAGTCTTCTACACGTGCAGAAAACTAGAGGCTTGCGAAACTTTCCCTGGAGGCCTACCACGTGCTATCTTGATAGGTATCGTGAAGGATATCTCTGATGAACTTCTGGCTCCGGTACATTCTTATGACAGAGCCACGTTTGCCTGGGAACAAATCGTCGAGCACTATTCTCAGAGGAAATTGACCAAAGGCGAGGATAAATTAGTCGCAGTCTCGGGTCTCGCCAAAGAAATGCGCTTGATTCTCGACGACGAATATCTGGCAGGAATTTGGCGGAAAAATCTCCCGTGGGGTTTACTGCGGGAAATTTCTGCCGCTGATGTGCCAGATGCTGTTCGATTCCCTGGTTACCGGGCGCCGTCTTGGTCTTGGGCTTCACTGGACGGCAAGATTTTGATGCCTTATAAAAAGGCTGGAACCTCAACATTTGTTGATTTAGCTGAGGTTCTAGAAGTCCATATTGAGTCAAGTGCTGGTGATCCTGTCACTCAAGTTAGTTATGGATTTATTAGACTTAAAGGAAGACTAACGAAGTGCCGGTTGGACCGAAAAGATGGGCCAATGTTTGAAGAGGTCTGGGGCCAGACATCGAAAGGTAACCAAAAGCTGGCTGGAACCGTCAGCCCGGACACTCCAGGCTCGAGAAACGATGTAGTGGAAGATCTTTGGTGTCTTCCAGTTATGATGCGAGGGGTCAACTTCACAGATTGCGTACTCCTCCAGCATGCCGAGCAGAAAGGGACTTTTGCGCGTTTTGGGGCTTTTACGTCTCGCTGGGATGCAAAAGAAGGAACAGATTTATTCAAGCATTCGTGCGATGTCTTCGACAACTCTTTTGCTAAGAATGATTTCGAATACGAGGAAACGAAAGAGGGAAAGAAATACACCATCACGATTATCTGACAATTGGATAGTATTTGATCAGGGGTGCCAATAATGATCCGGTAGCCAGAGACCAACCTTTTTGATTACTTTACTTGCGCGAAACATTTGTATCCTCCTTCCCACCCTGTCTCTTTGGGTCTGCACACCTCGCTCTTATAGGGCTGTCTTGGAAATGATTATCTCCGATTTGTTTTGGGAACGGGAGTGGGAGGTGGTGGCAGTTGTGGGAAGTGATATCAAGCCTTGTGTGCGTGGTTGTGAGAGTTGTTGGCTGCTATTAGGAGGAAGTCAGTTCATCATGAGTGGTGGGTAGTCGAGCTCCATCCCATGCGACAAGCACAAGTACGACATACTTCCAATAATCGTCGATATCTTTTGTATGTATCCGTACGATGTCCTCAAAAACATTCTCTGCTACCTCATCTGCCGCATTGTCGAATAGGTCGTCTTCCGCCTCGCATTCGTCGAGGTAAGGAGTCAGTAGAGGCTATAGGTGTTAGCCACGCCCGTTCTCCATCCCCTGCAGACCTACTCTGATTGAACACGGCGCAGTCCTTTTACTCTTCGCACAGCTCGCAGTATGGTGCTGTTCAGATTTCGCACTGAGGTTGGGACTTCATTGTTTGGATGTCGCATTCCATGCAGATTGTTGGCGGATCGGCACTCTCGAGATTACAGACTATTTTTGCGAGACTGGACCTCATGATTGATTGTCTCAGCATTGCTGCAAGTACGACTTGATTATACCTGGGGCCGATTTTTTATTGATTGACTCTGTGTATACTGATATTGATTTGGCTATTGTTGACAGTGTGCGAGTAAGGCGTGGACAGGGATCTCCGTGTGATCCACGACCTTGGTTTATCTCTCCCGCCCATTTGTCTCTCCTTGCCTCTGTCTCCAGCTGCGTGGATTGGCTACCGCTGGGTGTGCTCGTCCCTTTCGTCCTCGATGTTCGTGGTCGAGATCTGTGAGTTGAGGTGATGCAGCCGCATATATGTCTGCCTAAGTCTAGGTAGGTCGTGAAGATCTTGTAACCATCCAATCACAAGGCGTCTTGTGGCCATTGCGGGCGTAAAAACTAAATTCCGAATTAAAATGGGCATTTAAGGAGGTAGAGAGAAATTAACTTCAATTAATAGAACTGCTGCAGATCAGCCAAGGCAAGATATGGTGGTTTTTCGTTGTAGAGAATAATAATTATAGTAGTTTTCAATACTATTAATAGAACACTAACAGTATAACTAAACTATAGTGTTTTTCTTACTACAATCTAAGAGCGCGTTCGTTTCGATTTTTCCTATTGATTTTGGGTTTGATTTATATACTTATAATTATAGATGATTAGGTAAATCGGTCAGAAATCGAAACGAATGCGCTCTAAATCCTTATAAATAAATAGCTAAAGAATAGTAGAGAACAAATTTAACTTTATATTTATATAGTAAAGATTTAAGATCTTCTATAAAGTCTTTTTTTTTGGTACACAGGGATAAACGTTAAGGAAGATTTCACTAGCTACTGATGTTGAACTGCTATATTTCTGCTATATTGTCATTCTCCTAGCTGTGTATATTTGAATTATACAATTTAATACTTATGCAATAGTAAATATGCCTTTGTTGACCAGACCATGGGCTGTTTTCTAGCCACCTGTTATAAAACGATCGAAATCCACATTGTGAAGGTAACTAAAGAGATGAATTGATTACTCGAGACTCCTGTCAAAACTTCGGTCATCTCTTTTTCTATAGCATTTGTTATTTCGCAATCTCTTTCCAAAAGTGATTGCAAAAATCCCATCTCCCGAGGTCGATGAGTATTATAGCCATGTGCTATAGAATACGGACAAACCAAACAACTGGCTCTAAACTGGCGCAACACAACCCCAGGATGTTGCAATACTATTACCGCTGAAGGAGGAAATAAGACCTTCAATTGCAGCGTACGTACCAAGTGCTACCGCGGCGAGTGAGCCCAAGAAATAAATCACATCAAAAGAATTGATATGCCAATTTACCATATATCCTCTCGCCCATCTACGCATCCCGTTGTCAGCTCGAGAGTATTTCTGCGTCGTCTCGTCGAAAGATTCTTCTGGTAGCATGGCCCCTTTCTTGATCCTAAACCCGAGTCCTAGAAGCGCAGGGAAAGAATATGTGAATGACAGCATACAAACGGCGCTGAGAAGACCCGATACGTAGGAGAACTGTGGTACGGAAGCTGCAATAATGAAGGCAATTGCCCAGTAGACTGGGACCATTATGACCCAGAAAATCTTTCCCAATCTTGCTGTGAGTGGGGGAGCTCCCATCATTTCTTGGAAGACGTTGTGGTAGATAATCTTGATGCCGATATTGCCGTACATTGCTGCCTGTGAAAGTTCTGGGTCAGCAGTCGCTTATGGAAAAAAAAAAGCTCTACAAGCAGTAAAGGCTCCTTCCAAGATGACTTACTGCAATGAAACCAGTCATGATATAGCAAATATTAGCCGCCGTCTGATAGTTATACAAGGACAACCCCTGCTGAACGGGATTGAACGCGAACTGCCCCTGAAAACTGTACACGAAGAGTCCAAATACCATATAACATACGAAGATGAACACTTGAGCGCAAACAAGTGATTTCCAAAAGTCCCAGGGGTTGCGCATCTCAGCCAAGAAGTTGAAAAATAGGATAGCACCTGCGAATCCATAAACAGCTTGGTTGACCCCGTTCATCGACGCAATAAGACCATCGCCACCGCTCGCCATCCCACTAGGAGGGAAGCCAGCATATGTGTGAATTGGGCCTTCTGCAAAATTTGGTCCAAAAGATGCTTCAGTTGCCGCAAAATTTGGTGGTGAATTCGCAATTACGCCCATGCTGTAGTAGACGGGAGCGTTAGTCTCAAAGTCCCCGTGTCGGGGTCCTGCCTTACCAGATGAAAACAGCCAGCACGTTCATGCAGACAGCAAAGTTAGAAAGCCATCCCAATCTTTGAAGCGTCCGGACTTGGCCAAGGATTATGCCTATGAGCGTGAAGATGAGGAGACAGACGACGAAACAGACAGGCTTGTTCGTTCCGGCTGACACTTGGGCAATCGACTGCCCCATTCCCAAGATTAGGGCTCCGAGGGTTAGAATCATCTGGAGAGATTGTAGAATATTGATAATATGGCGCGCTATGGGACCGAAGACGCGGAAGAAGGCGGCTCCATAGTCTCGCAATGGGAAGCGGTCAGAGTCCATTTCCATGAACACTCTCCAGATGTAGTAGCCAGAGCTTTATGACGAGTATTTCAGACACAACCAGTAAACAGGTTCGGCGAATGTACTTACAGACAGGACAACAGGCCAAAAACGGTGTATAAAGCAATACCTGGACCATAGCCTAGCTGTGCGAAGGACCAACTTAAGATGCCATTAGTGCAAGTTTCTTTGCGATCAATCCAAGAACACCTACGGAATACCAAATGGCCCTATGATGTCGCTAGTGATCAAATAGAAGCATGTGCTCCAGCCAACCGTGCGAACACCACGACTCAACGCGTTCCACTCCGCGTCCGACACTTCACTCGGATGCGAGTACACGAGATTATTGAAGGCATCAAATGGTTGAGCCTGCACAGCAGCATTATAATCTTGCTTCTCGTCGCTCACATACTCAGATTGTTGTTCGATAGCTTGTACGGTATCTGTTTCTGGCCTAGGTTTGAAGCAGCGTGTCATGGTGTTCCAGAAAGGCCGCTTTGTGCGTTCTCGTGCTCGCTCATGCAATTTCTCCTCCTTACGTGTGATCTTAGCATAATGAAGATACTCTTCAAACAATATGTTAGGGTCATTGAGCATGTGGAATGCGTAAGCTGTACTGAGCCTTGCATCTGGGACATTGGGCTCGGGCGCAACTCCCTGATCGACTCCGAGTGTTTTGATTGCGGACATTTCGGTGTTTTCCTGCTCAAAATATAGAATCTATGGCATTGTAAACACTATAGTTAATTGAATTACTCATGTGGGGGGAAAGGTGGGACTTGGAGGAATAAAGAAGGTATGCAGAACCATCCCATCGGTATTGGTCTGGTCTGGCCTATCTTTGAAGTGATACTGTTATCGAAGATACCGTGCTCATGCAGCGAAGCTCTCCCAGGGTCTCTGCTGCCAAGACGGCATTCTTGAAAACACCTCGGTCATAGCATCGACAATGCTGTGCTGCCCAGGAGCCTGTAACATTCACTGGTTCCGCTGTATCCATAAGGATTTATCCTTGAGATGTAAAATAAGAAATGATATTATTCATTTCTTTGATAGGCAATTGAGACAATGGTTCAGATGATCGTACTCTCTTGTCCGTGCCATACTCGTCGATCACACTTACCCCGCCTTTCAATTCCGAGACGACAACTTAGCAGCGACTTAAAGAACCGACACTTGAAATTTCCCTACTTTAGGCACTGCTAGCTTACAACGTTACCATGACGCCAGGATAATTTCAAGTCCAAGTCTGCATTAAGCTTTGTGTCTATCAGCCTTGTACTACCCCTCCCCCCCCCCTTGAGTAAGCTCGCTAACGTGAAAGTGCGCTGATTTTAATGAGGCCTTCACTTTCGAAAATGAAGGGAATATTGCGAATACGAAGTGTGGAAGGCCTAATAAATGACATATTTTATGAGAATCTACTCGGGTGTAGATGCCAGTTACTTCCCAATCCGAGAATCGCGAAGCTCAACCTTCCAACGAGTACCCCACTATCGGGACTCTCGTTCCCAGATCAATCAATCGTTCTCGCATACCTTCTGCTCTCTTTCTTTCTGATTCAGCCATAGAAGAGAAGTCGCATTCAGGAATCCATTCCTTTACTTTATGCTGCAGAACATTCCGCGCACGCTCCACATTCCCTCTCACATGTCCCACACTCCCATGCAAAGTCATGCTCTCCTTCTGATGATCATAAGCTCCTCGATGCAAAATATTGTTGTTGTAAAACACAATATCTCCAGGCCTTAAGTTCACCAGTATCTCGCCCGGAAGGCCTTTTTCAAAAGGCCCAGCGTTGCGCTCTTTCTCAGTCCTAGCTCGTTTATGAGAACCAGACACGACGATGAGGCTACTGTCTTCATAGAGTGGTAAGTTCCACTGCGTATGCCAGGCTGGCTTTGCGAGACGCTCGAGTTCTTCCTCTGCAGTTGCTTTCTCGGAAATATCGTCTCTGTGCCAACGTAGCTCGAAATCTACGGGCGGTGCAACGAGTAAGTTGAAGAGTTCCATTACTAGATCATCGTCTTCACACTGCATGAGCTCTTTTGTTGGATTAATGAGAGCATCAGAGAAGTATGTTGCTGTGAAGAGGTCGTGTCTAGGTAGGGAGGGATGCATAAGGAACTGTACGCCCCATATTCCACCTTCGGCAGGGTTGCTTCCTTCGGGAACGGTCCAGGGAGGAAACTGTTTAGGAACGGTGCGTACGTGAGGCCATCCTCCAGCCCGGCCGAGCTTTGCTACTTCTTGACATGCAATGCGGAGATTATCTATTTGGGCGGGCGTTAAGACGGACGGTACAACGACAAAGCCATCACGGTTGAGGGACTCTAGCATTGAAGATTCGGTGATTGAACCCATTTTTGGAAAAGATTCTACGGTTTGTAGTAATAAAGGTAGGATCTTGAATGCCTTGAGGTGTTTGTGGGTAGATTGAACATTTCAAAAGGGCCATTGCTTCATTAATATCAGTAGAACCCGAAAAGTGGGCGTCAGATCTTCGAATGACTTAGCGACTTCAATTGGGCGGCTTCATTACTAAGTGAATGTAACGTAGCCTAGTGTGGTCCTGTTTCAGGAAACCATCACAATATAGTATCAACCATCCAATTTCGCCTCAACTTCACGTTCCCACCAGCTCGGGAAATCCACCACCGCTTTTTGCTTCCTAGCTTCCTCTGCTGCAAAAACCACAGCATGACTCCTAACAATCTCCTCGATCGAACATCCAATGTATTCTATCTGAGCGTCTGAGACCTTTTTGCCATGGTTCTTGACTTGGTCAATTGCGAGAATGAATTGTCTTGCTAAAACACCATCTCCAGCCCCGTGTCCACCCTCTGCAACATGCGGATAATAGGTCTTCTCTTTACCAGTGTTGAAGTCATACACTGAAATAGAAGAACTATCTGCATAGATCTCTCCCTCAGTTCCAGAGATATTAGTGTATCGCTCGCAAACTTTCTTTGTCAAAGCTACCATGTTGAAAGTTGCTGTCTTTCCTCCAATTATGTTACCGTCGATACTACCAGTGCCGTCAAAGGTCAAAGTAACAGTCTGGTTATCGCACACATCGTTATCGGATTCATAGACGCAGCGACCAAACCAGGGCCTTCGAGCAATATCCGAGGCCGCCACTCCTCCGTCATAGACTTCTTTAAGCCTTTCCAGAACTGCCGTCTCGCCAGCTTTAAGACCATTAGTTCGTATACAGTCTTCGATGTCTGGCACTAAGACATCAATCGGCCATTCCGTATTGCCAGAATTCAGACCTGGGAAGCTATGACCTAGGTAAATCTTCTTGGCTGAGTACTTGCATGAAGATTCATGATCGCAAGAGAGACAGTTTGTTGCATTTCCGGCAGCCAATGGCTTACTTCCCTTGTGAAAGTACTGCAATCCTCCCGAGGAAGTGATTTTACTCGGAAGATGCGGCTTGTCTGCAGCATTTAATGGAGAACAAAGAAGCCATAAGAGTAGATCAATATCGTGGCATGACTTTGTCAATAGAGATGGTGCTGAAGTTGATTCGTTTCGCCAATCGCCCCTTAAATCATCATGAACCCGTCATTTGAGGGAAATGATGGGGCATCTCACCTGACAAAACTATGGGGAAAGTGCCACCATCCAACAGGTTCTGTATGATTGACAGACATAATATCACCTATGACCTTCTCCTCCAGAAGCAGCTTCCTCAAAAGCATATTATGCGGGCTATATCTGAGAACATGGCCAATCGAGAAAAGCTGTGAAGATATCTCAAAATCACTTGAGCGGAGAGATTTGTATATCGAAATACAATCCTCCAGATTCGTGGCAAGTGGCTTCTCGCACATGATATGGATTCCTAATGGAGCAAGTCCTAATATTACAGCCTTGTGCATTCTATCTTGGACGCAGATGAAGATTCCATCGTAGCCCTCAACGACCTCTTCACCTTGTGCAGCCTTCTTTTTTCGCTCTTTCTCCCATGCTAGAAATTCTTCCCAATCCTCGAATTCTTGACCTAGAGATGGTGCGCCTTCTCCCCAAATGTACCTCCGACCGAATTGCTTGCGTTTCGGGGCGAGAGGCTCGATGACGCCTGCAATTATTCCGTTGGAAGATTGCCTAATTGCTTTCCCGAAGGCATTTCCCCGGTTTCCAGCGCCGACGATGATTAGGCGAGGAGGAGACTTCGAAAATGGTGGCCTCTCTGGTCCTGGTATACGGGTGCCATCCACGACATCGCTGTCCGCAGGTTCGGCATGTAGTACCATTGTATGCCGTTCGCTACTTTTGGTTGAAAGGGGAGTCGGGGTCGTATGTTTGCTCTAAGTGATGAGTCCTTTATAGAAGCATTGTTGATATTTTTTGTCTCTGAGGTGTATTCAAGGCCTTGATTGAAATTTTCTTTGAAGGCAATTACAGCCAATCAACATGTAATGCAACGTTGTGACGACTATCGAGCGATTATTGGTTGTTACATAATCCCTGCGGGGTAAGTTTGAAACACATCTAAAATCTGTTCGCAGGTGTTGATGTTATATCTCATGTTTTAGTAGAAATATTCTTGTTAGGGAACATGAAGGGAACCTTGAGTCAACAGTGGCCGTGTATTTCAGTATCAACGCTTCAACTTCAAGGCGAGGTTGAAAGTTGGCCTTCTTCCCGTCCATCTGCTCTTAAACCCACCCCACATTCACGCAATGCAATTGCTCCAAATACTCATCTCCTGCTCAGCAGACGTTTCATCCTCTGTGATACGCATCTTTCTCCTCCTCATAATAATGTGACATCTCAGCTCCTGAGTTGTGATACCCGCACTTAACATAGAACGGCTCATTTTGAGCATTGCAGTCAAGGATGGTCTTGTAGCAACCCAGATTCTTGGCAATAGAATCAATGGCTTGGATCATTTTCAGGCCAAGGCCTTTCTTCTGATGGTTTGTTTGCACTGAGATTTCTTCAATATGACCACAGAGACCCCGGTTGTGGATGCTAAAAGGCCGTTAACAAAGCTCTACAAGTTCAATTCAGATCGGATCATAAAGATGAGAAGACTTCCCTCGCGGGACCTCAGAGAACAAAAACTTGGCCAATACTCGTGACACTGTATGAGGTTTGGGTTAAGAAACCCGTATGAATTCGACGACCTACAATTTTTTCTCAACAATCAGAGATCCCGTTGCCACAATCCTCTTCTCATACTCCATCACTACCAAAAAATACGTCCCCTTCAAAGCAACCATCTCATCATACCGTTCATTGAATTCATCCGCCGACAGATCTCCAACATGAGTGAGAACCCTTAGACAATCCAGGAACCCTTTTGCATAGTCCTCTTTCTCCAAAGCTCGAACAGCGTAGCCGGATGGGAGGGACGCCACGACTTCGGGTCCGATGAGGGAGGATGAGAAAAGACCGGGGGGAGTCGTCATGTTTGTGAGCTTGAGATTTGATGGGATCAAGAAAACTCAGATAAGACAGGAATTATTGATGCTGGGTTCGGCGTATGGGATGTGGTTTGGAAATGGACAAATGACGAGCTGTTGATCAAAATTCCCTATTTCGGGCATGGTGTTTTCCACCCCCAAAAGTGGGGTTAGTGGGGGTTGTGGTACCCATTTCGCGGCGAATACAAACAGAATTTGGTATCAGATCAGGAACACTTTAATCATCTTACTGGTCTATAATTAAAGCGCAATTAGAACATGTCATAATTTTAGTTTCTTCCGTCAACCCCAGCATCCATTCGACGTTACCGGTGTCCCAAATCGCTAAAGACCCAGAAACTACGCTGAGTGGATCGAAATTCCCTGCTCACCAAGATATCCTGTACGTAACGTTACGGGTACGAATTAAAGTACTTCATATACCGCTCGTATATAACTCACGTCGTGCCAAGGCGATTGGAGCGTCCACTTTTGGGGCACACCGCTGCGGTATACGAGGGACAGGCTGACAACCACCCCTGAACGAACATTTCCACTTGGATGACTTGAATTCGACCCCACTATTTCTCTCAACCTAGCAGCTCAAGAAGATTTCCTCTGAATATATTGCTGCTTTAGCAACCCAGCTTTCACCCTTACTTTAACCAATCTCCTGCAATTAGCGTCGTTTAAGCGAGGGTAGGATAGGGACGACGTGCATGGCAAGCTACTGGAGATTTACCGCTTCTGTACAAGATAGAAAGACCAAAACATTGAGCCATATGATCAGAAATATGAGAAGATTGGTTATATCTTTGTTATAAACTGCATATGTTGGGTCTCCCCCTGCTGTGAGAGCAACTTGCCAGATGCGCGGTTCAAGGTCCTGTCCGTAACCGTCCATTCCGAAAGGTTATACTATCACTGTGCGTCAAACAATTTAGAATATTTCAGCAAGATGTCGTCCCTTCAAACAGGCCACTGTTTACCAGACCTGGAGGTTAGTACCTCAATTAGAGGTTGTACTAGACGGGTCCTTGCACATGTCTTGGCGTCCAGTGTAACAACACCTCCGCCTTAACACATAAAACTCCCTTATGAGACCAAATCAGACATCAATCAACAATGAATATTCAGGCCCTTCTCCTCGCGGCCGCCGGCATCGTGATCGCATCGGCAACACCTAATAGTACAGCAGCAGCCCTGACATCACCCCTGAGCAATGGCCTCGCCAGAACGCCGCCAATGGGCTGGAGCAGCTGGAACATGTTCGGAACCTCCATCAATGAAACTCTCATCCGCCAAATCATCGACGCAATGTCCAGCAGCGGCCTCCACTCCACCGGTTTCCAATACGTGAACCTCGACGATGGATGGCAGCGCTACTCAGGAGCACGAGGAAACCGTAGTCTCGAACCCGACCCAGAGAAATTTCCTAGTGGCATAAAAGCACTGGCTGATTACGCGCATGAGAAGGGGTTTAAGATGGGGATTTACACTGGTCCTGGGGAGGTCACTTGTGCGGGATATACGGCGAGTGGGGGCCATGAGGTGGAGGATGCGGAAATGTTCGCGAGTTGGGGAATTGATCATTTGAAGTATGATAGTTGTTGCGAGTATTCCAATTCTCCCACTAAAGTCGTGCAAGAAGTTGTGCTCAAAATGTCTGAGGCGCTGCTGGCGACGAAGAGACCTATTGTCTATCACGCGTGTCATTGCGGCTGGAACGATATCTGGCAATGGGCGGCGAGCGAAGGTGCAAATCAATGGCGGATTGGGCAAGATATATCAGATGATTACAATTATCCGGGGAATCGCCAGGGTTACTATTTCGATGTTCTGGATATGTTGGATCGTGGGAAGGATCTTGCGAGGTATGCGGGGCCGGGGCATTGGAATGATTATGATATGCTTGTTGTTGGACTTGATGGTATGAGTACGCAATTAGTTGGGACGGGCCAGTCGAATGTTGAGTATCGCGCTCATTATTCTATGTGGGCTATGGTTTGTTCACCTCTCCTTATTGGAGCTGATGTTCGGAATCTAGACCAAGATTCACTCGAAACATTGCTAAATAAGGAGATTGCGGATATCAATCAAGATCCGCTGGGGAAGCAGGCAGTAGTTATTCACGATGGGACTTTGCAGGTTTATACTAAGCAGATGGTTGATGGTAGTTACGCAGTTGCGTTGTTGAACCGGCAGGGTGAAACGAGAAATATCAGCGTGAGTCCTGAAGATTTTAAGTGGACTAAAGCACGCGTACGCGATCTGTGGAAGCATACAGAAGAAGGGGCTTTTGCAGATAACTATGAGGTTGAGGTTATACCACATGAGGCTAAGATACTGCGGTTGTGGGAGGCTTAGACTTTGTCTTCTAGTCTTTATGTTTTCCCTTTCTCATTCTGACATAAGTAATAGCTGTGTACTTGTCTGACGATTTCGGCTCTCTGGTATGAGTAGTTTCCTGCAGTCTAGGCCGCAGTGGAGTATCTAGGTTACCCCGCATTTTAGCACCCCGCATTGACTAAAAATATAATATATCAGAGTCAAATAACTGAGCGTAGATGACCCGGCTTCAAAGGTTTTAGCATTTATGTCTACAATTTCGTTTGGAAGTCGTAGCATCCAACTTAGCATCAATTCCGGCAAAGTGGTCCCATTCTCCAAGAATGGGGGAGCGGGGTTCCTTATCTGCCGATGTTGACCTATTTTCTCGGCACCTGGTCACTTACTCTGACTGGGTCCTTCATCCTTGGGAGATTTAATGTGATGGCGAGGGTGATTCTTAAGATCCACTGTGATATGCAACGTTCTTATCCATGGCAGTGGACCTGTTGTCCGAGATCACCGTGATGTCCGCGCGACAGTATTTCAAGATAAGAACTTTAACACAAATGTGGGTGCACAAACGTGTGACAACTTATAAACAAGGGTTCTGGTTGTTTTCCACAGTCTTACCCTGTTTCATTCTTCTTTTAATGTTATAACTTTTCCGCAATTGCCATACCACGATCCTCGTCCCCATCATGGAGAAATCCGAGAAATCACCCCCATCCGCGGAAGTCGACCTCTCAGCCGGGTACGATAATGAAATCACGACCAGGAAAATCGGCGCAGAAGCCCTCGTCGCGACCGAAATTGAGCACCAAATGACCTTCTTGCAAGGCTTGAAACTTTATCCTAAGAGTATTGGATGGTCGGCTTTCTTCTCCTTGGGGGTGATTATGACGGCTTTTGATCCGCAGTTGTTGGGAAGTTTGTATGCCACGCCAGCGTTTCAGAGGGATTTTGGGTATCTGTTTGAGGGCGAGTATATTGTTAGCGCACCATGGCAGTATGTATTCTTCGATTTCGGGTTTCAAGGAGGTGTTGGGTCAGGAATTGGCTGATCGAGATTCTTTACAGAACGGCGCTGGGAATGGGGAATCCTATCGGTCAGGTTGTCGGAGCTCTTGCGGCTGGGTATCCAATGGAGTGGTATGGCCGTAAGCGGGTATGTAATGGCGGGATCTTCTAGACTGCCGGGGCTGATAAAAACCAGTCGTATATTTGCTTCGTAATCTTGACTGCTGCACTAATCTTTATCCAGTTCTTCGCCCGATCACTACCAGTCTTGTTAGTTGGTGAGCTCATTGGAGGCCTTGTACTAGGAACCTACTGCACCATTGCTCCAACATATGCCTCCGAAGTCTGTCCAATTGCTCTCCGTGGTCACTTAACAGCCTACATCAATCTTTGCTTCGTGATGGGCCAGCTGCTTGCCAATGGAGTGATTGCTGGAAGCTCAAAACTTGATACACACTGGGCCTATAGCACACCATTTGCACTTCAATGGTTGTGGCCACTGATAATCCTATGTGGGATATTTTTTGCCCCTGAATCCCCATGGTGGTATGTTCGGAAAGGAAGATATGAAGAGGCTGAACGATCATTGAATCGACTTTCTTCACCGGGTGTCGATAATAAACTTGCTTTGGCATTTATGATTGAGACTGATCGGTTGGAGCATGAGATGGAAACTGGTACTACGTACTGGGAGTAAGTGTTTTCGCCCCATGTTCTCTCTACACTCGAAATATTCGACACTGTGAGCCAATCAGATTCATCTTCGAGAGATTGCTGACCCTTTGACTCCCTTACAGCTGCTTTAAACCAATCAATCGTCGAAGAACTGAAATTGCGGTTGGTGTTTTTGCAACACAAGTCTTTAGCGGCATTTATCTAGTCGGATACGCCGCATTGTTCTTCCAACGTAAGACCAGCGAAACTCAAGTATATAACCCTCACAAATAGAATACTGATCATCCGCAGTGGCTGGCCTCGATAGTACGAAGTCCTTCGACATGAGTGTTGGATTCCTCGCTCTCGGTTTCGTGACCACCTGCTGTTCCTGGGTCCTCATATCCAAATATGGTCGGCGTCCAATTTACAATATCGGACTTGCGTTCATGACGATAATCATGTTCATTATAGCGTTTCTTGATTGTGCTCCGAATTACGTGAATCGTCCCGGGATCATCTGGGCACAATGCACTCTCTTAGTAAGCCTCATTCATTGGTTGTCATTTTAGACTTCTGATTGACATGCGTCTAGATCATCTGGAACGGCCTTTTTGATCTTACAATTGGACCTGTTTGCTATACCATCATTTCTGAGGTATCAGCTACCAAGGTCCGTACTAAGACTATTGCAATTGCGACCGCTGTGCAAGCGGTCGTTGGCATTGTGATGACTGTTGCTATTCCGTATATGATAAACCCAGATCAAGCCAACATGAGAGGGAAAATGGGCTTCTTTTTCGGTAAGTGGAATCCAATTTCTTAAGCTCACACAATGCAAAGACGACTAATCTCGATAATAGGAGGACTTTCTGTGATATGCTTGGTATGGTGCCATTTCAGAATCCCGGAAACGAAAAATAGAACCTATGAAGAGCTTGATTTGTTGTTTGAGAGAGGAGTTAAGACGAGCGACTTTAAGAACTACAAGTTTGAATGAGAAGGAGAAGGAGAGAAACGCTTCGAATAATTGTCTAGCTAGGTGAACTCAGTAGTCTCAATATATGGCGTAGCTCTCTTGGCGGATGAATCGCTGCTATCTCCTCTTCAATCTCAATTGGTGAATATCGCATTTGGAACCACAACTTCAATCATACCTAGCTATGACCGAAAGAATCCTTCCATCAACTGATTGAAATTACTTCAAGATCAAGGAGAGAAGAACTCTCGGTAACTTGGGCAGTTAAGATGTACGCATACATGTAAGGAAGTGAATCCTGAAGCCTGCGCCGGCGTCAGCCACAACCGCAGATAGAGGATTTTCCATTTTCGTCAAGTTGACTTGACGTTCGCCCAAAACTGGAGCCTCGATCCTTCGTTCATACTTAGGACTTGTTTTAATCCACATATGGACAACTCTCTTGACTTAGCACGACCTTGGCCGTGTGGCTGAGTTTGTATTCCTACAGTCGCACTATACGAATCCCAGCCACCGCATGCTGTGGTATATATATATCTAATTCCACTATCTCAAAGATTTCGAATTTATATTCATTCACTACATCGCTCCACAGCCTAAAAATACGACTTTGAAAATTTTCCTCTTTCACGTTTAGCATCAGATAACAATGCTATTTACTCAGCCTCTTCCCCTTTGCATCTTTCTAGGAGCAACCTTTGTCTCAAATGTGAGCGCAAAGAAGTTCGGAGAATTCAAGGATGCTCGGATCATAGAGGTTAAGGGACTTAATGACATCTTTGGAGTGTGTTGCTAACCAGCCCCTTTCCCTGTCTCTGTGTGTTATGGAAGCTAATAATCTAGATAGAGGTGCCAAACCGACAAAAATACTTGTCACTTTACCGAGGGGAAGTTGAATCAAAGATGGAAGAAATATTCGTTTTGCCATGCATGGAGAATCATGTGAGTAGTTCTAGGGTTTCTATGAACACCGACTAACTACGATGATTTTGTAGGAATGTCGAGAAGATGGGGCGCAGTGCGCTTTTGAACGTAGCATTACGAGAAAATCTGGAGTTTTGTGCTCAAAGAGCACGAGCCTTGACGTATCCAGACCCTTCAAATTATCAAACGTCAACGATGATGGATTAGCCGCCTTGACCACGTACAAGGAGAAGAGCAGTCCGAAGACTTCGGATGACAAAACTTCGGATAAAAAGAGACCAGGAAGTTCTGAAATCGATGGCGAGCCTGCTCCAAAGAAAAAGGCATCAGGTACTGAGAAAACGGATACCGAAATGAACGACGCTCGCAAACGAAGGTCCTTCCAGGCTTGATGTAGTGAGTATATGAATTTTCTTTGCATAGCTTCTTCGCAAGAGTTGACGGAGTTCTGGTGGCGTTCATAAGATAAAAGTCATTTGTTTATAGCGAAAAATTGAGAAGTCCTATCCTACAAGCGTTTTAATCTTGGTCCGTGTGTATGCAGCTTGGTGATATGTAATAGAATGGCATACTACCATCTACCTTAATTGAGAGGCGGATCTAGGTCAGATTTTGTCCTAGAAGTCATGCCAGCAATGAGAAGCTCTCCGAAAGGAAGGGCTAAGCTAATTTTGTAATAACGTTTGGATGAAATGAATGTTCTGGAAGAAAACAGGCATGGTATCAATTACTCAGGAACGATTGATAGAGACTATCGCCAGCAATACACTGGTATTGTTGTCTAGCATGTCGAAACATCAATTGAATACTTTGCGTAAGCAGGAATAAAACGCTTCAAAAGGAGTTGGCCGATGGATTGTTTGGCGAGTGGCTAGACCTCGTTCTGCGCCTCTTTTCAGCAGCTCAGCAGCTCAGCCACTTAATATACTTGAGATTCTTCTGTTACTTGCACTAAAACGATACTGAAACGCTCGGCTGCTTTAGACTCATTTACTCAGGATGGCAGACTATTATCTGACATACTTTGTCTTCAGCTCTAAGCTAGCTTAGATTGAAGGGTTATGCGAGGAGAAAAGCCAATACTAATCGAATTTGACACTGATTAGCTAGAGTATTACATAATATATTACCTTCTACTTTGAATGGATTTTGCCAGGGGGCCTTTGAATAGACAACGGGTGGGGACCGGAGATCCCCTTTTCTATTAGTATCTGAATACCTATTAGAAGCAGTAAGAAAGTTGAAGGCTAGGTTGTGTGCTCGCAGCGCACCCTGTATGAACCATTCCTGGCCTAACATTTCCAACCTGATGCATTTAACACGTGACTCGCTTCTCAGCCCAAAAAGGAGCTCAGATATAAGTCGAGTTCTCTGCTCCCCACTTCTGTAACTCACATTCATATCTTAAATATCTTTCGTAGCCGTCGAGCTCTCGCAATGCATTTATCTCAAGCGCTTTTCTTCGTTCTCATGTCTAGTCCTGCATACATCATATCCACGCAGAATCATTCCTAGGATATAAAATCATATCTAACTAAGTCAGCATATACGGAGTTCATTTGCCCTTCCTTCCTTCTTTGTTTCACTATTGATATTCAACCTTCAGAAATGCGACACAGAAACTCAGCACTGCCACTGGTATAAAGGGACCGATGTCATGAATATGGAAAAGATCACAACCTTTTTAGCTTGTGAAGACTTAGCCGTAACTCACCGCCCCTTTTTGACATAGAGAAGCTTGCTTATTGGTATGATCTAGCAATGTCAAGAAGAGAATGACCATTGCGTTTTCGCAGGATCTTTGGAGGAACCGAAGGTCTTCTGCGCATCGGATATTCACAAATGGATCTCAAATGTCACTCCTGAGCGTGATTTTCTGTCGGAACATAAAAAATCTAAGAGCAGCAGTACCTATAGGAGGTCGTTCTAGGCATGATTTGGGGGTGGGGGTTGTTGCATAGTAACAGTTCTCGAAATCATTGAAAATATATGATTGGGGCAGTGATGAAAGAAAAGAAGAAAAAACCCCCAAAAAACCGAATGGCTAGAAAAGGTGCTTAGAAACACTTGATTCTGGCCATTGCTTTCCACCAAAAAACTACTACTATTGCGTGCAATCGTAATGGAAGTAAATATGGGAGATATTAAACAGTGAACAAGCGCGCGAAGTCACTGCATGTTGTATTTGCGTAGCCCTTGGATGTCAACTCCAATTGACCAATACTATGTACAACGCAATATATTTGATTTCCCGGAACAATATACCAAATCCTCAAGGTCCATGGTGTGAATAAAGCTGGCGTTTTCGGAGATGGACTGGTGTTTCGCCTTTTGGTGTATCTGGAATAACTTTCTCAATTCCCTAAGAATCGCAGTCAGTATGAAAAAGGTCAAAAGCTTTGAATAGGAAACCGAAACGCAGGTTCTGACATACCATCTTGTCGAAGACACATTTATTGAGTTTCCATTCTGCTGGTCGACATTGCCAGAGCTGTTGATTGTTATCGTCTAAACAGGTCCAGTGTTTCCGGAACTCGGCGAGACAGTTCTTATTGATATCCTCGACTCTGTGGGCACATTTGTATCAGTAAATTGTATCTTTCAATGCTGTATCCCAGCAGCACTATCAGCCCCTGCGCTCCCCTGCGCTCCCAACCCAAAGTGGGCTGCCCAGCTTTTGCTATTTCAACCATAATAGAAACTCTGCCAAGTAATTTGTACACTTACACGCTCTGCGCACATCTCGTAACCCTTCGACCCTCCTTCAAGCATTCAACCTCTCCCTTGCCCGCGTTCTCGGTTTTGCATTGCATGAAATCATCGTTGTAGGCCCGGCATCTTGCTCCAATGAAGAAGCTCGCAGATAGTAAGGGCGCCGAACTCGTTCCAATCTCCGTGACTTTTGGAATGTCGGCAGGGAGAGGTGTTGTGTCGATCAGAATCGTCTGATTGAATCTGAAATTGATCTGTCAGTAAATCTTTTAAAAAGAAGTCGAGTCCAAACAGTCGTGTCTCACTTGGCTTGTCTTCCCGACATCTTGAAGGTATTCACAGACGATGTCGAGGTTCATGGGATACGCAATTGATTGTTGAAGAGATTCGGAGCTCGAGGAGGCTCAAGTTGAGGTCAGGAACGCCAGACTCGTGATTGGTCGCTGAAGCGAACCTTGCGAGCCCAAACTCTGGAGCTTCAAGCATCAACAATTTTTGTACAGACATTCTGAAATTCACCTCTCTTCCACATCATGAATTTGAATTTCGCGAGAGTTCAACTTCCTCTTCCATGATTCATTCATACCATTTCGAACTCAGATAGCAAAGCTCTTGCAGCACAGAGATTTGCGCATTCTTGATCTACCGCCGACGCGCTCAACAGCTGCATGTCGCGACAGTGCAATCGTCCTTACTACGAACTCTACTCTTTACAGCTTTCTCAACTTGATTACGCAATAACCACACCACCATGGCGTCGAACATATTCGGCAACCTACAGCCGATCTCACAGGACCCCCGTGTAAGTCTACGTCCGCCCAGCACTCATGGTCAGCAGCAGCAATCAGGTACAGTATTTGCGCTCAGCACTCAACCGCTACAAACTGGAGGAAAC
>Ga0182030_10000890_pt1 | contig 59289 bp, 57 predicted proteins | sample 812S3MmetaG_FD_121299 | JGI IMG/M metagenome (GOLD analysis project Ga0182030, IMG submission 121299) | Permafrost microbial communities from Stordalen Mire, Sweden - 812S3M metaG (Illumina Assembly) | ecosystem: Environmental > Terrestrial > Soil > Wetlands > Permafrost | place: Sweden... | reverse complement strand
CACCAGCAGGGCCAGGTGCGCGTGCAGCTGTCGGTCGCCCTGCAGGGCATCGTCACCCAGCAGCTGCTTCCCAACGCCGACGGCTCCGGCCGCGTGGCAGCGTGCGAGGTGCTCGTCCCCAACCCCGCGATCCGCAACCTGATCCGCGAGGGCAAGACCCACCAGATCTACTCGGTGCTGCAGACCAGCTCCGCCTCCGGCATGCAGACGATGGACGCCTCGCTGTCCACGCTGGTGCGCAGCGGGCAGATCAGCCAGCAGCTCGCCGAAGCCCGCTCCTCAACGCCTGAAGAGCTCAGGCGCCTGCTGGGGGCACCGTCCCTGGCGGCGGCATAGAGGCACGCACATGAGCACCTACGTCTTCAAGGCCATCGACGTCGCGGGCGGCAAGGCACGCGGCGAGGTCGAGGCGGACTCCAAGCAGGCCGTCTCCGATCAGCTCAAGGCCCGCGGCCTGATCGTCCTGGACATCGCCGACAAGCACTCCTCGCGCCAGATCGAGTTGGGCTTCATGAAGTCGGTCAAACCGTCGGAGCTCGCCGTCTTCTCTCGCCAGCTCTCCACGATGATCTCCTCGGGGATGAGCATCCTGCGCGCGCTGTACGTGCTGGAGGAGCAGACCGAGAGCAAGTTCCTGAAGGAAACGATCGTCTCGGTGCGCAAGGACGTGGAGGCCGGCCTGTCGCTGAGCGACGCCATGGCCCGCCATCCGAAGGTGTTCAACCCGCTGTTCGTCGCCATGACCCAGGCGGGGGAGACCGGCGGTGTGCTGGAGGACGCCCTGATGCGCGTGGCCGATCAGCTGCAGAAGGATGCCGCCCTGCGCCGGCAGATCAAATCAGCGATGGTCTACCCGACCCTCGTGATCATCTTCGCCGTTGGCGTGATGATGGCGCTCGTAGCCTTCCTGGTGCCCGTGTTCGAGGGCGTCTTCAAGCAGTTCGGAGGCGAACTGCCCGCCATGACCAAGGTCTCGGTGGTGCTCTCCGAAGCCGTCACCGGCTACTGGTGGGCGATCTTCGGCGGTGCCGGCCTGGCCGTGGTGACGTTCATCAAGTGGAAGAAAACCGAGCGCGGACGCAAACAGTGGGATCACTTCCGGCTGCACGTTCCAATGAAGATCGGCACGATCGTCCAGCAGGTCGCCGTTGCGCGCTGGTCGCGCACGCTCGCCTCGCTGACCTCGGCCGGTGTCCCGCTGCTGCAGGCCCTTGAGATCACCGGACGCACCGGCGGCAACTGCGCGGTGGAAGAAGCGATGGACGGTGTGATCGCCTCGGTCAAGCGCGGTGGCACGATCGCCGCTCCGCTGGCCGCCGCCCCGATCTTCCCTGCGATGGTCAACCACATGGTCGGCGTCGGTGAGGAAACGGGTGCGCTCGACGCCATGCTCGACCGCGTCGCCGAGTTCTATGAGGAACAGGTCGAATCTTCGGTGAAGGCTCTCACCTCGATCCTCGAGCCCATCATGATCGTCGTTATCGGCGGCATCGTCGGCTTCATCGTCATCTCGATGTACCTGCCGCTGTTCGAAGTCTATAACCACATCGAATAGCTGAAGTGGCTCTGCGAGCCGCCTGCAGAGCTCCGATCACGCCGGCCGCCCGGCAGGGTGCTAGCCCGCGCGCTCGATGCGCAGGCGCCTGCTGGAGCCGCCTGCGTCCACCGACAGCGAGACGTGGCCGCGCAGCAGCTCCAGCAGTTCGCCTCCTGCCAGCTCACGCCGCCAGCCGCGCAGCGTGCGCACGTCGGCCGGCTCGCCGCTGCGCTCGCCGCTGACGATCGCCTGCAGGTCCGCGCGCGCGGCCAGCAGCTCGTAGGCGAGCCCCGCCTCGCGGGCACGCGCTCGCAGCAGCGCCTCGCCCAGCGCGATCAGGGGGGCGTCATCGGGCCGCGGCGGCGTCGAGCGCGCGCGCTCCGGCGGGGGTTCGGGTGGTAGCTCGCGCGCGGCCTGCACGGCGTCGAGCAGTTCGCCTCCGCGGCGCCCCGAGCCGACCGAGCCGACGCCGCGGATCCGTGCCAGCTCGGTCTGGGAGGAAGGTTTGCGCTTGGCGATCTCGATCAGCGCGGCGTCGCCGAGCACGCTCTGCACCGGGCGGTTCTGGCGTGCCGCGGTGCTCTCGCGCCAGCGCACCAGTTCACGCGCCACCGGGCGCGCGCTGGCGCTGAGGTTGCCCACGCGGGGCAGCCGCTGGAAGACCGTCTCCAGATCGCGCTCGTCGCTGGAGGCGGCCAGCGGCCCGCACTCCTCCCTTGCCCACCTCAGCCGGCCCAGCTCCTCCAGGCGCCGCTGTAGCTCGCCGGCCAGCTCCAGCAGGTGCACGACGTCCTCGCGCGCGTAGGCCAGCTGCTCGGGGGACAGCGGGCGGGCATCCCAGCGCGTGAAGCTCGCGGTCTTCGCCACGCGCAGCCCGAGCACGTCGCCGAGCAGCGACTCGTAGGAGCTCTGCGCCCCCAGTGCGGCGAAGCCGGCTGCTACCTGCGTGTCGAACACGTTGCTCACCTCGGTGTGCAGGCGCCTGCGGATCAGCGCGATGTCCTGGCGCCCGGCGTGCACCACCACCTCGATCGCGGGGTCCGCGAGCAGCTCGGCCAGGGGCGAGGCGTCCATGTCCTGCTCCAGCGGGTCCACGAGCACGATCCGCTCGGATGCGCCCTGCTCTTCGGGGATCGCCAGCTGGATCAGGCACAGCAGCGTGCGATAGCGCCCCTCGCCCATGAACTCCGTGTCCAGCGCGAAGCGCCCGGCGCTGCGTGCGCCCTGCGCGAAGACCTGCAGGCGCTCGCGCTCGCCGCTCACGGCGTCGCCCCCGCCAGCAGGTAGAGGGTCTTGTCGTGCGGCAGTCCCGCCTGGCGCGAGACGTTGCGCCCGTGCGCGCGAATCCACCGCGCGGGAGCCGAGCACGCCGGGTTGGTGGACGCGTAGGTGGTGCCGCAGTAGGAGTTCAGGAAGGCGTAGCGCACCTCGCCCTGCGCGATCAGCTGCCGCAGCTTGGCGACCGTGGTGAACACCTGGGCGTTGTAGGTCGTGAGGACCAGAACCGGCCGGTCGTCCCTGACGATCAGCGCTCCGATCGAGGTTGCGGACTCCGCGGCCACCTCGTAGCGGGCCGAGCCCTGGTGCGCGCGAAGATAGGAGCTGAGCGGGTTCAGCTCGTTTCCCGGCAGTCCGCCCACATAGCCGGCGTCGGTGACGGAGTCTTTGATCGCCGTGATGTCCGCCTTCAGCGGAACGGCCAGGATCGCGACGAGGCTCGCCACCGCCGCGGCGCTCGTGGCGAGCACCGGGAGCCTGCCGGCTCTGCGCATATGTGCGGCCGCGGCGAGGATGAGCGCCGCCAGCCCGCCCGCCAGCGAGAGCAGCCAGATGCTCGGGGTGCCGTAGAGCAGCAGCTCGCTGTAGTAGACGGCCGCGAGGATCCCGACGCACAGCACCACGGCGCGCAGGCGCCCCAGCGGCGTTATCGCCCAGGCCAGGCCGATGCCGAGCATCGCCGCCACCACGGGCGTGAACCCTTCCACATAGCGCGGGTGCAGTCGAATCATGTGGCTGAACAGGATGATCCCGCTGAGCATCCACAGCGTCAGGCCGGCCGCGCTGGCACGGCGCATCCGTCTTCGCAGCCCCGCCGGCTCGCCGTCCTCATCAGCGCTGTCGCGCAGCACGCCCCAGATCAGCGCCGGAACGCCGAGCAGCAGCGCAATCAGCAGCTCCAGCCCCAGCCGCTGGCCCGAGAGCGGCCCGTAGCGCGCGAGCAGCCGCGTGGGGGAGGGCGGCAGAATCGGGATGTGGTCGCGCTCTTCCTGGGTGGCCACCGGGTAGCTGTGCCCCGGCAGGAACTCACTGCCCGTCGGTTCTGTGCTTTTTGAGCCGAGCCGGTCGCTGCCGTTGAAGACGAACGCCGCGTTCCACGCGCTCCCGTTGGTCGAGCCGATCGCCCACGGTCGTTCGCCCGCCGGGACGATCAGCGTCGCGGTCAACCATGACAGCGCGACCACCACGTAGGCGAGGCCGGCCACGCCGAGCTTGAGCATCCTTCGCCTGCGCGATCCCGGCAGGCACAGATAGGCGAAGACGGCCAAGCCCGGCAGCGCCACGACCGTCTCCAGCAGCTTCACGTTGAACGCGAGCCCCAGCGCAACGGCCGCCGCGACCAGCCATCGGGTTCCTCCGTCCTCGCAGGCGCGCACCAGCATCGCGAGCGCCAGCACGAGCAGCAGCATCATCACGGCGTCCATCGTGTCGCTGCGCGCCGTGATCACCTCGACCGGCAGCACGGCCATCGCCGCCGCGGCAGCCAGGCCCGCCGCGGGGCTCCACATGCGCCGCACCGTAACGGCCAGCAGCGGCACCGAGGCCGTGCCGGCAAGGGCCTCGGGGAGCTTCAGCGTGGTGGAGCTGAAGCCGAGCAGCTTGACGCTTGCGACCTGCAGCCACAGGTCAACGGGCGGCTTGTCGATCGAGACGCTGCCACCCGGCTCGAACGCGCCGAAGAAGAAGTTGTGCACCGAGGCGGTCATGCTGCGCACGGCGGCGTCGTAGAAGGGGTCGGGCGAGACGCGCCCGAGGTGCACCAGCCGCAGCGCGCCGGCGCCGATTGTGATGGCCGCCAGGCACGCCCACTCCCACGGTCGCAGCGGGCGTCTCATCGCCGGGACGCTAGTCTCATCGGCTGATGGCCGACGACACGGACGAGGAGGGGGAGGAGCAGCGCGAGGCCCATGGGCCGCGGGAGTGTATGGCCTGCCGTGGCAGCGGCCGTGTGATCTCCAACCTCGGGGGCACGCCCAGCACGATCACGTGCCCGTGGTGTGAGGGCTCGGCCGTTCGTATCCCCGGGAGCGACGCCCAGCAGCGCTGGATCGATCATCCGCCCGCCCAGGAGCCGGCGGATGCCTCAGGCGAGCAGGCACAGGCGCCGGGCGACGCCGCCTAGACGCACGACACCGGCCCGCGCGGCCCCGCGGGTGCGGCTTCCTACCCAATCACGGTGTGAGCTTTCCGCAGCATGCGCCACCGCATCTGCGGCGCGCTACGCATGAGCCGGGTAATTGTGTCCAAAGATCGCTGCAGGTGTAAAGAAGAACTTCGCAATCGTCGATGCACGGGCTACAAAGCCAGTACCGAGGTGCCAAGGCAAGCATTCAAGGATGCGTAGCAAAGCCGGCGGCTCTCGCAAGGGGGACGCATCGCCGCTAGAGGCGATTACCAAGGGCTGGCGCCCATGTAACCGGATCCTAGGAGGATTCACATGCTGTATCGACTGCGCCAGCGCTCCCAGGATGAGGGTGGTTTTACCCTCATCGAGCTTCTGGTTGTCATCCTGATCATCGGCATTCTCGCCGCGATCGCAATTCCGTCGTTCCTGAGCCAGAAGAGCAAGGCCTATGACGCATCGGCCAAGGAGCTCGCACGTACGGCTGAGACCACGGCGGAGACCATCGCCACTGACAACAACGGCGAATACACGAAAGTCACGGTCGAAGAACTCAAGAACTACGAGCCTTCGATTCAGACCTCTTCGGGTAAGGGCGAAGCCTACATCAGCAAAACGACCAAAGGCGCCAACGAATACTCGGTGACCGCCACGGCCAACGTGACCAAAGACGAATTCACGATTGAACGAAACAGCAAAGGCGAAATCTCGCGCACGTGCAAAAGCGAAACCAACGGTTGCGCTGGCGGGAAAACCTCGACCTGGTAGGCAACAGGCTGCGAAGCGTCACGCTTCCCAGCCAAGATGTTCCGCGGAGGGGCGCCCTGCAGAGGGCGCCTCTTCTGCGTTAACCGCGCTGACCGGCGGGCGCAAGCGCGCTGTCAAAGAGCGTGCAACCTGGCACCGATGCTAAAGCCCGCCAGGGGCCACGCCGATGAGCGTTGCATGAAAGGGAAGCTTTCCCGTGCGAGCTCGCAGCAGGGATTCACGCTGATCGAGCTCCTTGTCGTGATCCTCATCATCGGCATCCTCGCGGCGATCGCGATCCCCTCGTTCCTCAGCCAGCGCGGTAAGGCCTATGACGCCTCGGCCAAGGAAATGGCGCGGACCGCGGCGCTCGCTGCGGAAACCTACGCGACCGACCACAACGACACCTACACGGGCGTGGAACCGAGCGTGCTGCACGAATACGAGGCGGAGATTCAGACTGCGGAAGGCAACAACAACGCCTGGCTGAGCGCCGCCAAAGCTGTGGAATCGGGAAATGGCTACGTGGTGACGGCGACCGCCGTCAACACGAAGGACAAATACACCATCGAACGCAGCGCCGGCGGCGTGATCACGCGCAAATGCGAATCCGAAAACAAAGGCTGCAACGGCGGCAAAACCTCCAGCTGGTAGGGCGCGCCCCCTCAAGTGAGGGAGCAACCTCGTCGATTACCCCCATATGGAGGCCGTGACCTTTGCCGGAGTGCTCGGAGCGATCGTCGGCTCCTTCCTGAACGTCGTGGCCTACCGGCTGCCCCGTCACGAGTCGCTCATCACTCCCGCCTCGCACTGCCCGGGCTGCGGCACCCCCGTCAAGCCCTACGACAACATCCCGATCCTCTCGTGGCTGCTGCTGCGTGGACACTGCCGCAGCTGCCACCAGCCGATCTCGCCGCGCTACCCGCTCATCGAGGCGCTCACCGCGGCGCTGTGCGTCGGTGCGGTGATCGCCGGCGGGTCCCCCGCGCGGATCGCCCTTGGCATCCTGCTCGTGCTGCTGGTGGTGCCGGCGGCGATGATCGATCTCGAGCACCGCATCATCCCCAACCGCATCACCGCCCCCGGTGCCGTGCTCGCGCTTGCGATCGGCACGGGACTTGATCCCTCCGGAGAGCCCACCCGGCTGATAGCGGGCGCGGCCGCGGCGGGCTTCCTGCTGATCGCCGCCCTGGCCTATCCCGGCGGCATGGGCATGGGCGACGTGAAGCTCGCGGGCGTGATGGGGCTGTGCCTGGGGTCCGCCGTGGCGCCGGCGATCCTCGCGGCGCTGATCACAGGCGTTTTGACGGGCGTTGTGATCATCGCCCGCAAGGGCGCTCAGGCCGGACGCAAGACGGCTGTCCCGTTCGGCCCGTTCCTCGCCCTTGGTGCCCTGCTGGCGGTGTTTGCGGGGTCCGAACTGGTCGATCTCTACGTCAATCACTTTCTGCACTAAAGCGTCAACCGCTTGGCGCCGATACCCCCCGTGCGCCCCATCAGGCACTCCCACACCGGCGCAATCTCCCACATGAGACTTCCCTCCCGACTCCCCAAGTTCAACCCACATCTCTCCTTCAGCCTTGGGCGCAGCGGAGGCGCCGAGGTCGTCGGGCTCGACATTCAGCCCGGCTTCGTCGCCGCCGTGCAGGCTCGCGTGAACGGGTCGATTCAGGCCGAGCGCGCAGCGGTGCTGCCGCTGGGAGCCGACGTCGTCCGCGACGGGGAAGTGCTGGACGACAGCGCCCTCGCCGACGTGCTGCGCGAGCTGTTCGGCCAGAGCGGCCTGAACAAGCGCGTTCGCATCGGCGTCGCCAACCAGCGCACGGTGCTTCGCACGCTCGAGCTGCCCCCCGTAACCGACCGCAAGGAACTTGCCGCGGCCGTCACCTTCCAGGCTCAGGACCAGGTGCCGATGCCGCTGAACAACGCGGTCCTTGACTTCCAGCCGCTCGGCATCGTCGACACGCCCGCGGGCCCGCGCCAGCGCGTCGTGCTGGTGGCCGCACAGCGCGACATGATCGAACGGCTGCTCGCCACCGTGCGCCGCGCCGGGCTGAACCCGGAGGGCGTTGACCTCTCGGCGTTCGCGCTGATCCGCTCGCTCTACCGCCCAGAAGCCGACCAGAACGGCCGGGTGCTCTACCTCAACGTCGACGGCCTCACCAACCTGGCCATCGCCGAGGGCAAGGTGTGCCGCTTCACCCGCGTGGTGGGAAGCGGCCTCGAGGGCATGGCCGCCGAGCTTGCCGAGCGGCGCAGCATCCCGCTCGCGGAGGCGCGCGAGCTGCTGGCCACCGTCGATGTCAGCCAGCCGCCCGCGGCCAACCCCGCCGCCGCGGCCCCTCCCGCCGCCGTGGCGCCAGCCGATGTGGAGCCCGCGAGCGCCGAGGGCGTCGAGTCGCCCGAGGCCGAGCTGCCGCCCGCCGAGCTTGACTACCACGCCGGTGAAGAGCTCTCCGACGCCTACGCCGCCGAAGCCGCCGCTCCCGACCAGGACGTGTGGAACGTCGTGGAGAACGGGATCCGCGAGATCTCCGGCGAGGTGCGCAACTCCCTTGACTTCCATCGCTCCCAGGAGGGCGGCGGCGAGGTCTCCCACGTCGTGCTCAGCGGCGCCGCGGAGTCCATCCCGGGCTTCGCCGAGGTGCTCCAGCGCTCGCTGAACGTGGAGGTGCGTGCTCAGTCGGTGCACTTCGTCGATGAGCGGCTCGCCGAGACCATCTCCCCGCACCGCCTGGCGGTCGCGACAGGCCTTTCCACCACGGAGTCACCGCAATGAGAGCCGTCAACCTGATCCCCGCCGACCAGCGCGGCGGAGCGCCCGTCGGCGCCGGCCGCTCCGAAGGGGCCGCCTACGCGGTGCTCGCGGTCATCGCCGGCTTCGCCATCATGGCCGTGCTCTACGGCAAAGCCCACCACAAGGTGGAAAGCAGCCGCTCGCAGGCCGCTGCGCTGACCGCCAAGGCTCAGCAGGAGCAGAACGCGGCCAGCGCGCTCGCGCCCTACGCCACCTTCATCTCCCTGCGCCAGCAGCGCACGCAGGCGGTCGAACAGCTGGTCGACACCCGCTTTGACTGGGCCCACGCCTTCCACGAGTTCGGGCGCGTCCTGCCCTCCGATGTCGCGATCACCTCGATCGACGGCACCGTCGGCTCGAGCACCGGCTCCGCCAGCAGCTCGTCCAGCAGCTCCTCGAGCGGTGCGGCGAGCGCGGCGGCCACACCGGTGACCTCCGCGACGCCGGAAGGCAGCGTCCCCACATTCACGCTGTCCGGATGCGCTGCCTCCCAGACCGTGGTGGCGGAAGCCATCGACCGGCTGCGCCTGATCGACGGCGTCGCCGCGGTCAGCCTGCAGAGCTCCACGTCGAGCCCAAGCAACGGCGGCAGCGGCGGCTCGGGCACGTGCACCTCGAGCGCGCCGGTGTTCACGATCCTCGTCACCTTCCAGCCGCTGCCCAGCCCCGCGGCGAGCACGGTCGCCCCGAGCACGAGCTCGAAGGCCGCCGGCTCCTCTTCGTCAAGCTCAACCGGAACAGGGGGGAGCCTCCGATGACCGGACGTGACCGCATGGTCGTCCTCGGCCTCGTCGTCGTGGCGCTGCTCGGCGCCGCGTGGCTGCTGGTCGTCTCGCCCGAGCGCAAGAAGGCCGGTGAAGTCAGCACCCAGGTCACCTCCGCGCAGTCGCAGCTCTCGACCGCCGAAGGCGCGCTCGCGAGCGCACGCACCGCCGAGGCGCAGTACGCGACCGCGTATTCGGCTGTGGTCAGCCTCGGCAAAGCCGTCCCCGCGGACGAGGAAGTGCCCTCGCTGATCTACCAGCTCGCCCAGGCCAGCCACCAGAAGAACGTCGAATTCGCCTCCATCGTCTCCGGCGGCGGATCGGGGGCCAGCTCCTCGGCCGCCTCCGCGGCTGCACCCGGAGCGACGCCAACCGCGTTCACCGCGATGCCGTTCACGTTTGTTTTCAACGGAACGTTCTTCTCCCTCGAACATCTCTTCGAACAGCTCAACCGCTTCACCGTGCGCAGTGCCTCCGGCGCCCTGAAGGTCAGCGGCCGGCTGCTGACGGTGCAGAGCGTGCACCTCGCGCCGCAGGCCAGCGAAGAGAAAGGCAAGGGCGCCGCGAAGCTGACCGGCACGATCACGGCCAGCGCGTATGTCCTGCCCTCCAGCCAGGGCCTGACCGCAGGCGCAACAGCGTCCTCCCCCGCCGCCGGCTCGACGTCGACGAGCTCGGGGTCCACGTCCACCGCAACACCGGCGATCGTCAGGGTGACCCCATGAGCAACCTGCTGAAATCTGAGTTCCTGAGCTCGTTGAAGGCCGACCTGCTCGACAGGCGCCTGCTGCCCATCGTGGCGCTGGTGTGCGTCGGTCTGGTTGCCGCCATCGGCTACGCCGTCCTGGCGGGCGGCTCGAGTGCCACCCCGACCCCCGCGCCCTCGCCGGCGGTTGCAAGCGTCGCAACGCCCACCGGCGGAGTGACGGCCACCCAGACACAGACCAGCACCACCCAGGCGGTCGCGGAGACCACCAACGGCGCCACGCGCCAGCACGCCGGCAAGGCCCGTGACCCCTTCAACCCGCTGCCGGGCGCCGGCAAGGCCGCCGCGGCGAGCTCGTCGAGCGCTGCGAGCACCCCCGCGTCCAGCAAGAGCTCATCCAGCTCCAGCAGCTCCAGCTCCGGCTCGAGCTCGGCCAAGACGCCCGCGACGGGCGGCTCGAGCACTCCGGCGAAAACGCCCTCAAAGGCCAAGACCGGCAAGCCGAAGAAGCTCTATGACGTCTCGGTGCTGTTCGGGGTGCTCCCGGCGGGTACCGCGCCGGCCGGCGCCCAGCTGCAGGCCTACGAAAAGATCAAACTTCAGACGCCGCTGCCCGAAGCCACGCCCCTGGTGATCTACCGCGGGGTGACCGCAGGCGGCAAGAGCGCCACGTTCACCGTCTACGGCGAAGTGATCCTGCACGGCCAGGCCAACTGCCTTCCGAGCACCTCCCAGTGCCAGGCAATCGACCTGAAGCCCGGCGAGAGCGAGCAGCTCGAATACCTTCCCGTTGGCGCCACCGAAGTGGTGATCTACGAACTGCGCGTGGTCAGCATCGCCGAAGCGTCGGCCTCCACGGCTTCGCTGAAGAACTCGCTTCGCGGCGAATCGCTGAAGGGCCGCAAACTGCTGCGCGACGCCGGCCTGGTGTCCCTGCCGGGCATGCACTACGGCACCGAGGTGGGTGTGCTGGTCTTCGACGGGCACAACGGCTTCGCCAGGCAGTCGCGCTACCGCGCGCACGCCGCCGTGCAGGGCGCGCACCACGGCGCCTGAGGCACCGCCAATAAGCTTGGAGGCGTGGCGCTCCGTCTCATAACCGCCGGCGAGTCCCACGGACCCGGCCTGACGTGCATCGTGGAGGGACTTCCCGCGGGCCTGCGCCTGACGCCGGAGGAGCTCAACCGCGACATGGCCCGCCGCCAGCTCGGCCATGGGCGGGGCGGGCGCATGAAGATCGAGCGCGACAGCGCCGAGGTCACTGCGGGCGTTCGCCACGGGCTCACGCTCGGAGGGCCGGTGGCGCTTTCGGTGGCCAACCGCGACTACGCCAACTGGGAGGAGCGCATGAGCCCCTGGCCGGTGCAGGAGGCCGTGCCCGAGGTGCATCTGCCGCGTCCCGGCCACGCCGACCTGGTGGGCATCTGGAAGTACAAGCAGAGCGACGTGCGCAACATCCTGGAGCGCGCCTCGGCGCGCGAGACGGCGGCGAGGGTCGCCGGCGGCGCTCTCTGCAGGGCGTTCCTGCGCGAGGTTGGCGTCAGCGTGCACTCGCACGTGCTGCAGATCGCCTCCGTGCACGCGCCGGAGCTCGAGCGCCGGCTCGGCCCCGAGGATTTCGCCGAGGTGGACGCCTCGCCGGTGAGGTGCCTGGACGCGCACGCGAGCCGCTCGATGGTGCGCGAGATCGACAGGCAGCGCAAGGCCAACGAGTCCCTCGGCGGCGTCTTTGAGGTTCAGGCCTTCGGCCTGGTCCCCGGCCTCGGCTCCCACGTCTCCTGGGAGGAGCGCCTGGACGGGCGTCTGGCGATGGCGATCTGCTCGATTCAGGCGCTCAAGGGCGTCTCCATCGGCGATGGCTTCCGCATCGCCGGCGTGCCCGGCTCCGAGGCGCACGATGAGATCTTCTTCTCCGAGGAGCAGGGCTACTTTCGCAGCACCAACCACTCGGGGGGCCTTGAGGGCGGGATGACGACGGGCGAGCCGCTGGTGGTGCGGGGCGCGATGAAGCCGCTGCCCACGCTGACCAAGCCATTGCGCTCCGTGGACACCGAGACCCACGAGCCCGCGCAGGCGCTGCGCGAGCGCACCGACTCGTGCACCGTTCCCGCCGCCGGTATCGTGGGCGAGGCGATGGTCGCCTACGTGCTCGCGCAGGCCTACCGCGACAAGTTCGGCGGCGACCACATCGATGACGTACGCGAGGCGCTCGCCGGCTACGAACAGCGGATCGGATGGCATACGTCCTGATCGGATTCATGGGCGCGGGTAAGTCCACCGCCGCCCGCAGGCTCGCAGCGTCGCTGGGCACCTCGGCGCTGGACAGCGACACGCTGCTGGTGGAGCGCCTGGGGCACTCGCTGGCGCAGGAGTTCGAGTCCTCCGGCGAGGCGGGGTTCCGCGCCCGCGAGCAGGAGCTGGTGTGCGAGCTGCTGGCCGCCGCGGGCCCGGAGGAGGTGATCGCCCTTGGCGGCGGTGCGGTGACCTCCGAGCGCGTCCGCCGCGAGCTCGCCTCCCACGTGGCGCTGCTGCTGGATGTGGACGTGGATCGCGCCTGGGAGCGCGTGGGCTCGGCCGCCGGCGCGGGCGCGCGCCCGCTGGCACGCGACCGGCAGTCCTTCGCGGCACTGCATGGCGCGCGTCTGGGCCTCTACGAGGAGCTGGCGGATGTGTATGCGGGGGAGCTTGCCGGGAGCGGGATCGAGGCGCTGGTGGAGCCTCTGCGTGCGCTGCGCAGCGCCCCGGCGGGCACGCGGCTGCTGTGGGCGCGCTCGGCCTCGGGCTCCTACCCGGTGCTGATCGGCGCAGGCCTGCTCGCCGGCGAGCGCAACCCAGCGAGCTTCTGGCCTGTGGACCGGTCGGCCTCGCGCGCGTTCTGCGTGAGCGATGAGAGCGTCGCGGGGCTCTACGGCGATCGCCTGGGCAGCCTCGCGGGCACGCTCGCGATCGGCCCCGGGGAGAGCCACAAGACGCTCGCCGAAGCCGAACGGGTGTGGCAGGGCCTGCTTGCGGGCGGCATGACCAGAGCCGATCACGTGGTCGCGCTGGGCGGCGGCGTGGTGGGCGATCTGGCGGGCTTCTGCGCGGCCACCTACCAGCGGGGGGTGCCCGTGGTGCAGGTGCCGACGACGCTGGTGGCGCAGGTGGACTCCGCCTACGGCGGCAAGACCGGCGTGGACCTGCCGCAGGGGAAGAACTATGTGGGCGCCTACCACCAGCCCGCGGGTGTGCTCGTTGACCCTGACACGCTGAGCACGCTGCCCGCGCAGGAGCTGGCGGCGGGCTGGGTGGAGGTGCTGAAGACCGCGCTGATCGCCGGCGGCACGCTGTGGGAGTCGGTCGCCGCGGGCGGCGAGGTGGACCAGCGCACGATCCTGGCGTGCGCGCGCACGAAGCTCGCGGTGGTGGCCGAGGACGAGCGCGACGGCGGGCGCCGCCAGGTGCTGAACCTCGGGCACACGGTGGGCCACGCCATCGAGACGGCGACGGGCTATGCGCGCTACCGCCACGGCGAGGCCGTCGGGCTCGGGCTGCTCGCCGCGCTGCGGCTGTCCGGGCTGGGTGAGCTGCGGGCGCAGGTCGCCGAGCTGCTGGCTGCGCGCGCGCTGCCGGTGAGCCTCGACGGAGCCTCGCCCGACGCGGTGCTGGCGGCGCTGGCAAGCGACAAGAAGCGGCTCGCAGATAATGTGCCGTTCGTGCTCGTGAAGGCTCCAGGCGAGGTTGTGATCGGCTGCGAGGTGGCCGAGCAGGATCTGCGCGCGGCTGTGGCGGAGCTGGTCGTGTGAGCGAGGGGCACCCGCGCGTGGAGGTGATGCACGGCGTCAACCTCGACCAGCTCGGCCGGCGCGACCCGCTGCTCTACGGAACGCTTACGCTGGCCGAGCTTGAGCGGCGCATCGGTGAGCGCGCCGCGGCGCTGGGCATGAGCGCGAGCTTCTTCCACACCAACCACGAGGGCGACTTCGTGGAGCGGCTGCATTCGCTGCGCGGCAGCGCGCAGGCGGTGATCCTGAACCCGGGCGCCTGGACGCACTACGCGTGGGCCATCCGTGACGCGCTGGAGGTGGCCTGCGTGCCGGCCGTGGAGGTGCATCTCTCCGACGTGCAGGCGCGCGAGCCCTGGCGCCGCGTGTCGGTGGTGGCGGAGCTGTGCTTCGCCAGGGTCTACGGCCGCGGGCCCGACGGCTACGACGATGCGCTGGATCTGGTGCGCGAGGAGCTGGCGCGAGGTGGCGGCGAGCGGGTGGCGGGATGAGCGCCGCGGGCGAGCACCCCGGCCCGGCGCGCGTGAAGCGCCTGCACGAGCGCCTGGGCGAGCAGGGGCTGGACGCGCTGCTGGTGGAGGCGCCGTTCGATCTGCGCTATCTCACCGGCTTCACCGGCAGCAACGGGCTCGCGCTGGTGCGCGCGGGCGGCGCGCAGCAGCTGTTCTTCACCGATTTCCGCTATGACAGCCAGTCGCGCGAGCAGCTGCCGCCGTGCTTCGAGCGTCACATCGCGCCGGGGGACCTGCTCGAGGCGGCCGCGGCGACCCTGGGCGCGGAGGGCGGGCGCGTCGGCTTCGAGGAGACGAAGCTGACGGTCGCGCGCCACAGGCGGCTCTTGGAGCATCTGCCGGGCGGCTGGGAGCTGGTGTCGGCCACGGGCATCGTGGAGGGCCTGCGGCTGGTCAAGGAGCCGGGCGAGGTCGATCTGATTCGCGCCGCCAGCGAGCTCGCCGATGCTGCGCTGAAGCGAGTCCTGGAAGGGGGGCTGCGCGGCCGCAGCGAGCGCGAGGTGGCGATCGATCTGGAGTTGGGAATGCGGCGTCTGGGCGCGGAGGCTCCGAGCTTCCCCTCGATCGTGGCCTCGGGAGCGCGCGGCGCGCTGCCGCACGCATCGCCGACGTCGCAGGAGATCCCCGCCGACGTGCTCGTGACGATCGACTGGGGGGCGCAGCTGGACGGCTACTGTTCGGACTGCACGCGCACCTATGCGACCGGCGAGGCGGTGAGCGCGCGGGCGCGCGAGGTCTACGAGCTTGTGCTCGCCGCGCAGGAAACGGGCCTGCGCGCGGTGCAGGCGGGCCCGAACGGGCGCGAGGTCGATGCGATCGCGCGCGCGGTGATCGACGCGGCGGGAGAGGGCGAGCACTTCGGGCACGGCCTCGGCCACGGCGTGGGCCTTGAGGTGCACGAGGGGCCGCGCCTTTCAAAGACGGCGGGCGATGAGCCGCTGCGCGCGGGCAACGTTGTGACGGTCGAGCCGGGCGTGTACCTGCCGGGCGAGCTGGGCGTGCGCATCGAGGACCTGGTGGTGGTGGGCGACGGCGCTCAGGAGGTGCTGACGAAGCTCTCCAAGGAGCTCACGGTCATCTCCTGAGCCACGCGCGCGCCCGGGCGCAAGCGTGCCTCAGTCCCCGCCCGCGCGGGGGCGTAGAGGCGCAGGGCGAGCAAGCCGGCGAGCGGCAGCGTCCACGCCAGGAACAGCGCGCAGGTGAGGTCTGCGGATGCATGTTCGGGCAGCCACGTGAAGCTGGCCCAGGTCAGCGCGCTGGCGCCCAGCGCAAGGATGGGCGGCTGGCGCGCGGGGCGCCCGACCTCCCAGGCCAGCAGCGCGATCAGGAACGGCAGCGCGTAGTACACGGCGTCCCAGCTGTCGAGCAGGCAGCGCGCGAGCATCAGCAGCGCGAGCGCCAGCAGCGCGTCCTGCTCGCTCAGCGCGGCGCCCCGCCTGCGCAGCGCCAGGGCCGCCGTGAGGGCGGCGCCGGCGAGGATGACGATGGGGTGGCTGAGCTGTCCAACCCATGCCGGCGGGGTGCGGTAGCCGAGCTTGGGTTCGCCGAACAGGCCGTGCACGAGCGGGCCATGGTGGCCGAGGAACCACCACACCTGCCATGGCTGGAAGATGGCGGATGAGGAGGAGGCGACGGCGCGCGTGCTGGAGGCGAAGCCGCTGGAGCCCGAGAGGACGAAGGGGGCGAGGATGGCGGCTGCGACGCCGCCGGCGAGCAGCAGGCACGTGAGCCTCCTGCCACGCGGCAGGCTCAGCGCGACGGGGCCGGCGGCGAGCACGGCCCACTCCTTGTTGGCGATCGCCAGGCCCAGCAGGACAGCCGCGGCGAGCCCGTGCCCGCGCGCCGCCGCGAGCACCGCAACGACGCACAGGCACGCGCCCAGCAGCTCCTCGGGGTGCCCGATTTCCAGCGCGCGCAGCGTCACCGGGTTGGCGACGCAGACGGCCAGCGCCACGGCCCTCGCCAGGCGCGAGCGTCCCTGCGCGCGCATGCCGGCTAGCAGCCACACGGCGAGCGCGGCCGAGGCCAGCAGGCAGGGCAGCGACAGCAGGCGGTAGACGCTCAGCGAGCCGCCGCCCCACAGCGCGGGCAGGAACGCGAACGGAGCGCGCTCCAGCAGCGATCCGCCGTATGCGGGTGCGAGCGCAAGGAAGCTCGAGAGGTGCCCGGCGAGCAGCGCTTCAACGGCGGGGCGCGCCTCGTTGTCGTAGTCGTTCCAGGCGTATCCGTAGAGCCCCAGCCACGCGAGCGCAAGGCAACCCGCGCACGCCATGAGCGCGCACAGCGCGTTGCTGGCAATGGCTCGCCTCATTACGTTCGCATCGGCGGTGTTGGGACCGTGCTTGAGCGCCTGGCAAGGAGTCGTCTAGGCCCGGCCGCCTGCCGGCGGCTCAGGCTGGCAGCGCCGCGCGGACCGCCGCGACGGCGCTTGCGCCGGCGGCGTGCAGCGGCTCGGTCGAGCGCAGCGAGCGGCTGAAGATGAACGCGCCCTCCAGCAGCGAGAGGATCGAGAGGGCCAGTGCGCGCGCGGCGGCGCGCTCGATGCCCGCCGCTGCGAGGAACTGCGCGGCGGCCGCGATCCAGCTCTCGAACACCTCGGCGGTGGCCTGGCGCAGCGTCTCGTTGGTGCTTGCGACCTCCAGCGCGACGGTGGCGATCGGGCACGCATCGGCGAAGCCGGTCTCGCTGAGCGTCTGCGCGGCACCGTCGAAGAAGTCCGCGAAGGCGCCGGGCACGTCCTGCGCGTGCGCGGCGATGTCCACGAACAGCTGCAGGTAGAGCGCTCCGGAGGAGCGGATGACCTCGGCGCCGAGCTGCTCCTTGCCGCCGGGGAAGAAGTGGTAGATCGAGCCGAACGGGGCGGAGGCCGCGGCGACGATCTGCTTGACGCCCGTGCCGTTGTAGCCCTGCCGGCGGAACAGCTCAGCGCTGTGCTCCACGATGCGCTCCCTGCTCGACATGTGCTCGCCTCCTCGTCGCGGTGCTCGGTGGTACGCTCCATCTTAGTAGAGCGATCTATCTAGTCAGGAGACCGGGCCATGCACGAGGTTGAGCTTGCCGCGGGGACGGTGGAGTACCAGGACACCGGCGGCGCGGGACCGGTGATCGTGCTGCTGCACGGCCTGATCATGGACGGATCGCTGTGGCGCCACGTGGTGGAGGACCTGCGCGTCGATCACAGATGCGTGCTGCCCACACTGCCCCTCGGTGGGCACAGGCGCGCGATGCACCCGGACGCCGATCTCTCCGCGGGCGGGATTGCGGGCATCGTGGGCGAGCTGATGGCGGCGCTGGACCTGCGGGATGTGACGCTGGCGATGAACGACTGGGGCGGAGGGATGCTGGTGCTCACCCGTCCCGGCGGCGAGCGCGTCTCACGGCTGGCGCTATGCGCCTGTGAGGCGTTCGACAACCTGCCGCCGCAGGGCTCGGCGCGGCTGCTGCCCTACCTGGCGCGCGTTCCGGGCGGGCTGAGCGCAGCGCTGATGCCGCTGCGCTTCGACGCTCTGCGCAGGCTTCCGATGACCTACGGGCCGCTCAGCAGGACGCGCGTTCCGCGCGAGGTGATGGACCGCTGGTTCGGACCGTTCACGACGAGCGCGGAGATTCGTCGCGACCTGCGCAAGTACGTGCAGAGCTCCCACCGCTCCAGGAGCGATCTGCTCGCCGCATGCGAGGGGCTGACCGACTTTGACGGGCCCGCGCTGGTCGCGTGGGCCGCCGAGGACAAGCTGATGCCGCGCGAGCACGGGCCGCGCCTGGCCGCGCTTCTGCCCGATGGCGAGCTCTTCGAGATCCCGGGCTCGCGCACGCTGATCCCCGAGGATCAGCCGGCCGCGCTGGCGGGGCAGCTCAGGCGCCTGGTGCGCCGCTGAGCGGCGTATGTTCTGACCCGGAAACCACGAGATCGGAGGGGCTGATGGGAACAGCGAGATTTCGGCGGGGCGGTCGCATCCTGCTCGCCGCGGCGGCGATCGCGGCATTGGTGGGCGCTGGGACGGCACTCGCCTCACCGCAGAAGCGGGGCGCTCGCTACAGCGGCAGCCTGGCCGGAACGCGATCGGGATACAGGGTGAGCTTCAAGGTCTCATCCAACGGCAGGCGGGTCACCGCCCTGAGGATCAGCAGCACGCCGTTCTACTGCTCCGGCGGCGGGCCTCCCACCCCGGTGAATTTCGCGAGCGCGACGATCTCCCGCTCTGGATCGTTCACCAGCACCGGCAACTACCTGATCAGCGAAGGGCCGTTGAAGGGGCAGGTCGGCACGAGGCTGAAGATCACCGGCAAGTTCACCAGGGGCGGCGCAGAGCACGGCACCGTCACCTCGACGTTCCCCAAAACCGCCAGCTGCAACGGGTCGAGCGCCTACAGCACCAGCGGCTGACGCGAGGATCGGGGCAGCGCACCCAAAAAAGTGAGGCGCGCCGCAGAATGGGGACGGCGCGCCTCGCGAAATTGGCCGATTTCCCCGAGGGGTCACTGGAGGGCCAAGTCACGTACAGGTGTAGCGCGCCAGCCCTGTGCGGGAGGTAAAGATCGAACGAACGTCCAGTCATGCCTCAGAAGGTGTGAGCCAGTGCTCGTGCTTCCCGCCCGGCGCAGGCGGCGAAGGCGGCGGCCAGGGCGCCGGCGGTCAGGGGCCCGGCGGGAAGGGTGAACTCGGCATCGGTGGGTCCGCCACCAACGGACTCGGCCCCGCCGGCGGTCGTGGGGGCGGCTACCGACGCGCAGAAGGTGACGATCTCCTACACGGCTCTGTCGACACCGTGTCTGACGGCGGCGGGGTATGGCCAGTACACAGAACCCCATGAATCAAAGTCGCTGCTGCAGGTGTGGGCGAAGCTGAGCACGAACGGGTCCAAGCCCGAGGAACTGCGTGTCAATGGCTGGGCTGGACGGTGCGCTTCGCGATCACGATCGGCAACGGCCAGGCATCGTTCACGGGCGCGTTGCGCAGCAAGGAAGGGGTTGGCATCCGGACGGGACGTGGAACAGCCGTCGCGTACCGGTCGCGGTGTCCAGCACCGTCAGCGGGCCTGTCCGGGTTCTCTGCGATGCAGACATAGCGTGACCCGTCGCTGGCCAAGCTCGTAGCTAGATGCGCACCGCCACCGTCGTCGGGGCGGTGCGCGGGCGGGCGGCGTGTGGAGACCGCGGGTTGATACGGTGCGCGCCACGGTTCACGCGCTCCGGCCTCGGTGGGCTAGGGTCTTACGGGGAAGGGACTCCTATGCAGAGGCGAGACGGGGCGTTCGGGTTTGGTCTTGCGCTGCTGGTGAGCGCGGCTGCGTTCCTCGGGTCGAGCGCGAGCGCGCTCGCGGAAACGGTGACGTTCAAGCCCGGGGAATCGGGTCATGAATCGTTCAAGGTCCCCGCGCACGTGACGCAGGTGGAGGTGCGCGCCGTCGGCGGCGCGGGCGAAGCGGGCGGAGAAAAGCGGCAGTCTGAAGAAGGGGAACCTGAATGCGCGCCCAGCGGCGCCGGCGGAGGATCGGGGGCCGAGGTCACGGCGACCCTGCAGGTCAGCGTGGGCGAAACACTGCGCGTCATCTTCGGTGGAGGCGCGAGCCGCGCCGTCGCCTACTGTGCCGGCGGTGGCGGCGGTGGGCGCTCCGAACTCGTGGCCGGCCTCGGTGAACCGTTGGTCGTGGCCGGCGGAGGTGGGGGCGGCGGGACCTCCGAAGAAGAAGGCTTCGGGGCCGGCGCCGGCGGGAGCGCCGAAGCCGGCGAGGGCAACGACGGCGGGAGAGCGGGGTCCGAGGGTGGCGAAGGCGGGAAGGGTGGCACCCTCCTCGAAGGAGGCAAGGGTGGTGAAGGGACTCCGGTCATCGACAACTATTTCGCCTGCGCAGCAGGCGAAATGGGCAGTCGTGGGGCAGGTGGCGCAGGGTCGTCATATTCCGATCTGGCCGGCGGGGGTGGCGGTGGCGGCTACTACGGCGGCGGTGGCGGCGGATGTGGTCTGGAAGCGGGCGGAGGCGGTGGAGCGGGCTCGAGCTACATCGAGCCCGGTGCGAAAGGGGCCGGCATCGCCTCGGGGAAGGGCCAGGCGCAGGAGGTGGTGGTCAGTTACACGGCGCTCAGCGAGTGCCGGCCGGGCTTCTACTCCGAAACCGGTTATGAACCATGCGTGCCCGCGCCCGCCGGGATGTTCGTGGCCGGCGAAGGCGCAACGCAGGCGACCAGCTGCGCCGTCGGCCACTACGCGGAAGACAGCGGGTCGATCTCGTGTAGCGCCGCGCAGGCCGGCTACTACGTCGGTGCAACCGGCGAGGCGTCTGAGAGCCCCTGTCCTGCTGGTACCTACCAGCCAAATCCGGGCGCAGCCGCCTGCCTGAAGGCAGGATCCGGCTACTACGTCGGAGAACCCGCCCAGACGAGCGAGCAGGCCTGTCAGCCCGGGAGCTACAGCTTCGCCCCACCGCTCGCCCAGGAGGGACCGGTGGCCTGTACGCTGGCGCCCCCGGGGAAGTATGTCGCCGACCCCGCCGCGACCGAGGCTGTCCCCTGCGCCGCGGGCACCTACCAGCCGCTGTCTGGGCAGTCGGTGTGCGATGAGGCGAGCCCGGGGAGCTATGTCGCTCTGACGGGCCAGGACGCGCAGACGCCGTGCCCCACGGGCTCCTATGAGCCCGGGGACGGCGCCGAAGCCTGCATCGAAGCAGGGGTCGGGTTCTACGTCAGCAGCAAAGGATCAGCGGCCGAGGCCCGCTGCCCCGCCGGGACGAGCACCGCGGGGCCGGGCTCGACCTCAGAGTCCCAATGCGTGGCCGTCTCGACGCCGTGTACGACGGCCGCGGGCCGGGGCCAGTACGCCAAACTGCATGAAGCGGGCCGTTTGAGCTTGCTGGTGAGCCTGAGCACGAACCTGTCGGCTTCGCAGAACCTGGTGGTGAACGCCGAAGACGGCGAAGCGCGCTTTGGCCTGGCGTCGCTGACAAGGGCCACCTGCTCGGTGACGGGCGGGGAAGCGGTGTTCAGCGGCGAAGGTCTTGCGAGAGGCCCACGGGAAGGTCACAAGGCGGGATGGACGGTGAGCTTCACGGTCATCACCAAGGGTGGCAGGACCTACTTCACGGCGACGCTGCGCAACAAGGAAGGCGTCACGATCCACGAAGCCAGCAGCACGCAGCTGACGAAGTCCACGATCACGATCAGCTAGACGCGCAGCCAGCCCGGCTACCCGCGCGGCGGCCGGGCGCGCTGCGGCGCCGGCGCGCGGAACGACGACTGGGCGATGCCGGCGGCGGTGCCCGCGCAGCCGTCCCGCTACGCTGCCTGTTCGTGCTCTCGACCAACCAATTCAAGAACGGAAACCACATCGAGGTCGACGGAACGATCTTCAAGATCCTCGACTTCCAGCACGTCAAGCCCGGCAAGGGCGGCGCGTTCGTGCGGACGAAGCTGCGCCGCGCCTCCGACGGCAACGTGATCGACAGGACGTTCAGGGCGGGGGAGAAGTTCCGCTCGGTGCGCACGGAGTCGCGCAAGATGCAGTTCCTCTACGCGGACGGGACCGACGCGCACTTCATGGACACGGAGTCCTTCGAGCAGATCGCGGTGCCCGAAGCGACCGTCGCCGACGCGCTGCGCTGGATCGTTCCCAGCACCGAGGTGGACGTGCTGTTCATCGACGACGAGCCCGCGGACCTGCAGCTTCCCAGCGCCGTCGACCTCGAGATCGCGCAGACCGAGCCGGGGTTGCGCGGGGACTCCGTCTCCGGCGGCGGCACGAAGCCCGCGACCCTGGAGACGGGCGCGGTGATCCACGTGCCGCTGTTCCTGGAGCCGGGCCAGCGCATCCGCGTGGACACGCGCTCGGGTGAATACATGGCGCGAGCCTGAGATGCGCAGGTCAGATCAGCGCCGCGCCGCGGTGATCGCCGTCTACCAGCACGACCTCACCGGCAGGGCGCTGATCGAGACGATCGGCCCCAACGCCTCGCTGTTCGTCAGGGCGCTGGCGCTGGCTGCGGTGGACCGCGCGCCCGAGCTGGACGAGATCATCGACAAACACGCGCACGGGTGGTCGGTGCAGCGGATCCAGCCGCTGGAGCGCAGCATCCTGCGCGTGGCGCTGATCGAGATGCTGCACCCCGACGCCGCCCCGGCGGATGAGCCGATCCCGCCCGAGGGCGCAATCGAGGAGGCGGTGGAGAGCGCGAAGCTGTTCTGCTCCTCCGAGGCGCCGGGGTTCGTCAACGGGGTGCTCGGTGCAGTTCTTCGCGAGGTGCGAGAGAATGCGGGTATCCCATGAGCAGCGCGGAGAGCCTCGAGGACCTGATCAGCCGCCTGGAGCGGGCCGCCGAGCAGCTGCGCTCGGGCGAGCTGTCCTCCGACGCGGCGGCGACGCTGGTGGAGGACTGCGCGTCGCTCGCCACGCAGGCGGCGGCGGAGCTCGAGCAGCTCACACGCGCCGAGGTCTCAGCCCCGGCACCCGGACAGGACTCGCTGCTATAGGCGCCGCCGGGCACCTTCCGCTCGCCTCGGAGCGACCCTCCCCGCCGCAGGGGGTCGCCGGCTATCCCGACCACCTGCGCAACGAGGTCGACGCATATCTGCGCGAGCTGCGCTTCTCCGAAGAGGCGCTGACCGAGGGCCTGGACGAGGCGATGCGCTACTCGTTGCTGGCAGGCGGCAAGCGCATCCGTCCCGTGCTTGCGCTGGCGACGGCGCGCGCCGTTGGGCTGCCCCAGCGCGAGGTGCTGCCGCTGGCGGGAGCGATCGAGATGATCCACACCTACTCGCTCATCCACGACGACCTGCCGGCGATGGACGACGACGAGCTGCGCCGCGGCATGCCCACCTGCCACGTCAAGTTCGGCGAGGACGTGGCGATCCTCGCCGGCGACGGCCTCTATGCGGAGGCCTTCCGCCACCTGCTCACGCGCCAGCGCTCCGAGCCCGCGCGCGTGCTCGCGGCCGCTGCCGAGCTGGCCGCGGCGACTGGCGTCGGGGGCATGGTGGGGGGGCAGTATGCCGACGTGAGCTCGCGGACCCCGGCGGGCGCGGAGACCCTCAGGCGGCTGCACGAGCTGAAGACGGGCCGGCTGATCGGGGCCTCGGTACTCTGCGTACTACTGTTGACGGGGGCGGCGGACGGACCCGGCGCGGGGCCCCTGCGCCGCTTTGCGGCCGAGCTGGGCGTGTTGTTCCAGATAATCGATGACATTCTCGACGTGACCGGCACTGATGACGAACTTGGAAAGCCAAGAGGTAGCGATGCGCGTCACGGGAAGCGCACGTACGTGAGCGAGTACGGCATGACAGGCGCCCGCGAGCTCGCCGCGCAGTCCCACCGCACAGCGCTCGGAGCGCTGGCCGAGGTGGCAGCGCTGGCCGAGGCCGAAGGGCGTCAGGGCGCCGGCAGCGACGCTGCGGGGCGCGCGACCGCCGAGCTCGAGGACATCGCCAACTTCATCTACACGCGAAGCTCATGAGCCTGCTGGACACCATCGAGGGGCCCGAGAGCCTGAAAGATCTGTCCGAGGCGGATCTCGCTCAGCTGGCCCAGGAAGTGCGCGAGCACATCATCGACACGGTCGGCGAGATCGGGGGGCACTTCGGCGCGAACCTGGGGACCTGCGAGCTGGCGGTGGCGCTGCACTCGGTGCTCGACTCGCCACACGACAAGATCCTGTGGGACGTGGGCCACCAGGCCTACCCGCACAAGGTGTTGACGGGACGACGCGAGGAGCTCAGCACTATCCGCCAGTACGGGGGCCTCGCGCCGTTCTGCTCGATCGCCGAGTCCCCGCACGACATCATGGGCGCCGGGCACGCCTCGACCTCGATTGGCTATGGGGTGGGCATCAAGGAGGGCATGCGCTTGCTCGACCCCACCCACGGCGGCAAGGTCGTCGCGGTGATCGGCGACGGCGCGATGACCGGCGGTGTGGCCTTCGAGGCGATCGGCCAGGCCGGCGGGCTGGGCACGCCGATCGTCGTGGTGCTCAACGACAACGGCATGTCCATAGCGCCCAACGTGGGAGCGCTGTCGCGCTACTTCAACAGGGTGCGTCTGAACCCCAAGCTGTGGCATGCGCGGGCAGGCGTGGAGGGCGGCCTGACGCGCCTGCCGGGCGGGATCGGCTCGGCCTTCGAGCGCCTCGGTCCGCATCTGAAGGAGTCGATCAAGGCCTTCTGGGCGCCCGGGCTGTGGTGGGAGGAGCTCGACTGGGCCTACACCGGCGTGATCGACGGCCACGACGTGCGTGCGCTGCGGGAGGCGCTGCGGGAGGCGCTCGCCGCCGAACGACCCGTTGTGATCCACATCGCCACCGTCAAGGGCAAGGGCTTCGCTCCGGCGGAGGAGGGCGGGCTTGAGGGGATGGAGGAGTGGCACGCGGCCAAGCCGAAGTCGATCCTCAACGGCTCGCCCACGGTGTCCGCGCCCGCGCCCAACGGCCGGCGCATCACCGGGCCCCCGGTGGCGCCGCAGTACACGAAGGTCTTCGGCGAGGCGCTGGTGCGCGAATGCGAACGCGACGAGCGCGTGGTTGGGATCACCGCGGCGATGAACTCGGGCACCGGTCTGAGCCTGCTGCAGAAGGCGCTCCCCGATCGCTATTTCGACGTGGGCATCGCCGAGCAGCAGGCGATCCTGTTCGCCGCCGGCCTGGCGCTGGAGGGAGCCAAGCCGGTCGCCGCGATCTACTCCACGTTCCTGCAGCGCGCCTACGACCAGATCGTCCACGACGTGTGCCTGCAGAAGCTCAACGTGGTCTTCGCGATGGACCGCGCGGGCCTGGTGGGCGACGACGGCCCCACCCATCACGGCGTGTTCGACATCGCCTACATGCGCTGCCTGCCCAACATGGTGCTGATGGCGCCCCGCGACGAGGCGATGCTGGTGCACATGCTGCGCACGGCGCTGGAGCACGACGACGGGCCGATCGCGCTGCGCTATCCGCGTGGGGAGGGCACCGGCGCCGAACTGCCGGCGGAGCCCGCGGCGATACCGATCGGCACGGGCGAGATCCTGCTGGAGGCCGACCAGGCGGGCGTCGGTCCGCGCATCGCGCTCGTGGGCTACGGCTCGGGCGTCGGCAAGGCGCTCGAGGCCGCCGAGGAGCTGAAGAAGCTGGATCTGGCGGTCACCGTCGCAGACGCGCGCTTTGCCAAGCCGATCGACGCTGGCCTGATGGCGCAGCTGGCCGCCGAGCACGACCTGCTCGTCACGGTGGAGGAGGGTGTGCTGGCGGGGGGCTTCGGCACGGCTGTGTGGGAGACGCTCAACGAGACGGGCGCGGGTGCGGGCGGGGTGCGGATCCTGCGCGTTGGCCTGCCCGACCGCTACGTCACCCATGGCAAGCCCGCGCTGCTGCACGAAGAGGTCGGCTTCACAGGCCGGCGGATCGCCGAGCGTGCGGCGGCTGCTGTGCTCGACCACGGCCCGGCGGCCTCGTCGGCCGCCGGTACCGCGGCGATCGACGCCTAGGCTCGGGAGCCCCAGACCGCGCTGCGCGGAAGGATCCGCGCGGCGTGTGCGTGCTTCTTGCCTTGCAGGGTCGAACCCCAGACCGTGACCTTTCGATGTGGCGGGCGAGCCCGTTCGCGTCGCGCCTTGTGGCTGTGATCCCGCAAACGGGGGCGGGACTGGTGCATCGCCCGTCCGCTGCACAGCGTTAGCCTGAGCGCGCCGGGCCAACGATGGATTCCCGGGGTCCCGCACTTGGCTCCGTGGGGGGATGGCGGATGGTGCGTGGCGAGCACAGGCGAGGCGAATGGCCTCCTAGAGCCGGGCGGCGGGCCAGGCTTGAGCCAGTCGCCACCCTTCTGTGAGCGATGTCACATTGGTGCGCGCCCCCGGCGGACATCATGCTTGGTGATCGAGAGTTGACTCACATCTCTCCGTATCCCTCCTCCCCGAAACGGCCCGCTTCCCCGGCGGGCCGTTTCTTTTAAGCCCCCGGCGCTGGGCGCTGGGCGCGGGGGGCCCGCTGGGCGGTTGCGCGGCGCTGTGCGGCGCGGTGTGCAAGGGTGTTCGCGATGGAGAAGCGCCGCCTGGACACAATCCTCGCCGAGCGCGGGCTGTTCCCCTCGCGCACGCGCGCGGCGGCATCGGTCATGGCCGGCGAGGTGATCGTGGGCGCGCACGGCCGTCGCGCGGAGAAGCCAGGGGAGATGGTCGGCGTGCAGGAGCAGCTGACCGTCAGGGGCGGCCCGGCGTTCGTCTCCCGCGGCGGCATCAAGCTGGCCAACGCCCTGGAGAGCTCCGGGCTGCAGGTGGCGGGGCGCCGCGCGATCGACGTGGGCGCCTCCACGGGCGGCTTCACCGACTGCCTGCTACAGCGCGGGGCCCGCGAGGTGATCGCGCTGGACGTGGGCTACGGCACCCTGGACTACCGTCTGCGCAGCGACGCTCGCGTCGCGGTGATGGAGCGCACCAACGCGCGCTCGCTCACTCCCGCCCAGATCCCGGCTCCGCTCGCGGGGCCCGCGGGCGCGCCCGACCTGGCGAGCGTTGACGTGTCGTTCATCTCGCTGGCGAAGGTGCTCGGCGCGCTGCTGGGGTGCCTGGCGCCCGGGTATGACGTGCTGGCGCTGGTCAAGCCCCAGTTCGAGCTGGGCCGCGGGCGCGTGGGCAAAGGCGGCGTGGTGCGCGAGCCCGGCGACCGGCGTGACGCGCTGGTGGGCGTGGGCCGCGCGGCGCTCGAGCTGGGGGCGGCTGTGCGCGGCTACTACTCCTCGGGACTGCCCGGGCCCAAGGGCAACCGCGAGACCTTCATCTGGCTCACCGACCCGGCGAGCGGGCTGGGCATGCGCGAGGCCGTCCAGCTCGAGGCGCTGGCGAGGCAGGTCGAGCCGTGAAGGAGATAACGGTGTTCACCCACCGCCGCGCGGACGACACGGCCGAGGTGCTCCGGCGGTTCGCCGCCGCCGCCGCGCAGGCGGGCGTGACGCTGCGCCTTGACGGCGAGGAGACCAAAAAGCACCAGCTGGCACCCGGTCCGGGCATGGCGCTGGACGCCGAGATCAAGGACGACGTTGAGCTGTGCGTCGTGCTCGGCGGCGACGGCACGATCCTGCGCGCGCTGCAGCGGTACTCCGGGACCGACGTGCCCGTGTTCGCGATCAACTTTGGCGAGATCGGCTTTCTGGCGACCGTCGAGCCGCAGGACATCCAGGACGGCATCCGCCGCGCGCTGAGCGGCGACTTCGAGCTGCTGCGCCTCCCCGGCCTGGTCCTGGACCTCGCGGGCGCCACGCAGACCGCGATCAACGACGTCGCCATCCACCGCAAGGTGGGGGAGCGCGTGGCCGAGCTCGCCTACGCGCTGGACGGGGAGGAGGCGGGCAGCGTGCGCTGCGACGGCCTGGTGGTGGCCACGCCGGCGGGCTCGACCGGCTACAACCTCGCCAACGGCGGGCCCGTGATGGCGTGGGGCGTCGAGGGCTACGTCGTGTCGTTCATCGCCCCGCACTCGATGACCGCGAGAGCGCTCGTGGTCTCGCCCGCCGACCAGCTGACGATCTTCAACCGCTCACGCGAGCCACTGGACGTTGCCGTGGACGGGCGCCCGGTGGGTGAGATCCCGGCGGGGGAGACGATCAGGGCGCGCTTCGTTGCCGACGTCGGCACGATCGCGCAGCTTCCCGGCTCATCGTTCTACCGGCGCCTGCGCGAGAAGTTTGGCCGGCTCGCCAGCTGAGGCGAGCGAGCTGCGGGCGGCCCGGGGCCGCGGGAGCGCAGCGCAGCGCTAGGAGGCGAGCGCGCCGGGGCCCGAGTCCTCGTGCCCGTTGCGCTGCATCGAGGTGATGAACCCGTCGAGCTGTTCGCGCGAGAAGCGCCGCTGCCCGCCGGGGGTGCGATAGCAGCTGATGTGCCCCGCGTCGGTCCAGCGCCTGATCGTGGCCAGGGAAACCCCGAGGTAGACGGCGGCCTGCGAGCTGGTGAAGACGAGTTGCCTGGCCATGCGGGGGGCGGGGGCGGCTGTTGAGAGGCTCATGCCCAATCTGTCGTCAGCGGGGGCGGAGAACTTGAGCGCCGCCGAGGTTTGTGGACGTTTGGCCGCGCTCGGTGGGGGTCGGATTTCAGCAGGCTCGAACCCCGTCTGCCCAAACCTGCGCATTCCTGCCCGGTGCGGCTCAATGCAATCGAACATGCACAAGCCTCCGAACTGGTGGACATCGTGAAAACCCTCAGCTATCCTCCGCAAACCTACTCAAGGGTGACGGTTCCTCCTGTGGATGGAGACATACAGGGGCGCCGTGGATGACCAAGAAGCCTCGAGAGGAGCCTCAATGTCAGAGGTATTTACCAAATAGGAGTCCTCGGGCCGCTCGATTTGACCGGCTCGGTGAGGGGCCGCCGCGCCGGTCCGGTTGGCCGGCGTGGCGCCTCGCATGGTATGCCCATCGCGCTCAGTTGCGCACCGATGCGTTGGCCATCTCGCGAACTCGCCGCCCGAAGGCGAGCTCGGTCTCGAAGTCGGCCTCCTCGCCACGGGCGAACTCATCGCGCTCACGCGCGAGCAGCGCGATGAAGCTCTCGACGAGGTCGCCGTCGAGCTGGCCGTTGGCGGCCGCTGAGCGCAGCTCCGTCGTCGCTTCCTCGGTGCTCATCGGCGGCCGGTAGCTGTTGCGTTTGGTCATCGTGTCGTAGATGCAGCAGATCGCGAGTATCCGCGACCCGAGGGGGATCTCCTTTCCGATTAGCCCGGCGGGATAGCCGCCTCCGTCCACGCGCTCGTGGTGGTAGAGGATGGCGTCCGCGGCGGGGCCGTATCCGTCGAGCGCCCCCACGAGTTCCGCCCCCTCCTGCGGATGGCGGCGCACGACCTCCTGGTCGGCTGGGTCCACAACGCTGGCGTGCAGCACACGGTCGGGCCACGTGAACTTGCCGATGTCGTGAAGCAGCCCGGCGGTGTGGACCGTCTCCTGCTCCTCCTCGCTTGCACCCACCTCCTTGGCCAAGGCCTGCGCGTAGCGCGCCACCGCGGCGGAGTGCTGCCCGGTTGTGGGGTCGCGCATGCCGAGCGCCCTGACGAGGGTGCGCAGGACTCCGAGCTGCAGCGAGACGAGGTGGATGGTGCGCGCTTCCAGCTGATCGGCGCGGTCCTCCGAGCGCAGCAGCGCGACGGTGAGGCGCTGGAAGATCACGAGGATGGCAACCGAGGCCGCCAGGACCGGTAGACCCGAGTTGGTATAGGCCACGGCGAGGATCGAGGTGAGCCCGCCGGTGGCCAGCTGGCCTGGCAGAAGCGGGATCAGCGTCTCGCGGACCTGGCGGGTCATCGGCGTGCGGTCGACAACCGTCGCTTCCATCGCCACGATTACGAAGCTCAGCGCCAGGATCGCCACGAACATCATCGCGACGATCAGCCCGAAGGTGACGCTGTGGACCAGGTGCGCGTTGCGTGGGTCGTGCACGTCGCCCGCAAGCGCCCTGACGATCTCGCCGCCCGTGAACCCGATCGCCGTGAGGCTGACGAGGTTGTTCAGCCAATGCCGCGGGGGCAGCCGGCGGATCCCGGAGGAGAGCGCCGCGGCGGCGATGCCGATCGCCACGGCGGGAGCGGGGCCGAGCAGGCTCATCGCCAATACGAGGGCCACCTGCGACGCGGACAGGCGCCCGATTCGCACCGTGACGCTCAGCCAGTGACCGGCGAGGGCCAGACCTAGCAGCAGGCCGACGAGGTCAAGTGGACGCCATTCCGCGCTCCGCGACACCCAAGCTGCGCCGCCAACGGCTGCCAGCAGCAGTGCGACCTCGGCGACCCAGAAGACGAGAACCCTGCGCTCCGGCAGCGCTGCCAGCATGCGCCGCGGCGGAGTCGAACTGGCCGGCGCCTGACCGTCGCGGCCAGTGCCGTCCGTCGCACGTCTGCCCCGAAGATGTAGCGACATAGCCCTGTACGTATCGACCGGCAGTGGGCTGCCCTTAAGGTGCAGGCCCTGTCGTCCTATACCGGCGGCCGATTGACGGCGGCCGATTGGCGGCAGCCGCGGCGCAACGCCTATCCCGCGAGGTGCTCCATCTCCGAGACGGGAGGGGGCAGCGATGCGCCCTCCGATCTCTCACCGACGGTTTCCTCGGCGTCGCGCGCGGGCGGCTGGCCGCCGAGTGGGATCCGCACGAATGCGAGAGTCATGAGCGTGGCGCCGGCACCCACGATCGCGAACGCCGTCCTCGCCGAGGTCACGGTGACCAGCAGGCCGCCCAGGGAGAGGCCCACGCCGGGGCTCAGCGCACCTATGGATTCCAGTGCGCCCATCACGCGCCCATGCAACGACGGCGGTGTCAGACGCTGCACGGCGCTCACCAGCGGGGCCCATTGCGTGCCGTTGCCCACGCCTCCCAAAAGCGCCGCCGCGCACGCCAGCAACAGGGAGGGCGCAACGGCGAAGCCGAGATAGGCCAGCCCGACCGCGAGCGTGCCGCCGGTCACCATCAGTCCCAGCGAGGCCGGCCGCGATCGCGCGAAGATCAGGCTGCCGAGGACGACGCCCACGCCCCACACACTCAGCAGCACGCCGAACCCGGAGTCCCCCGCGCCGAGGGTGACGTTTGCATAGCTGACCTGGATCGGGGCGGCGGCCTCGAAGAACACGAGCGCGACCGCCTCCGCGATCAACAGCGAGCGCAGCGCGGGCACGGCGTTGATGTATCGCCAGACCACCGCCAGCCGGGCGCCCACGGATTCGCCGGCTGCCTCCTCCACGTGCGGGTGCAGGTCGAGCAGCATCGCCGCACAGGCGAGGAACGTCGCGGCATCCAGGTACAGGGCGCTCGCGGCCCCCGCTGCGGCGGCGAGGAGGCCTCCGAGGACGGGGCCGATGACGAACGTCGCCGAGAACGCCACGTTGATGGCGGCGTTGGCCTGCTGCTCGGCGGACTGCTCGGCACCGCGCTCCGCATCGATGCCCCCCTCCGGTGGTGTCGGCGTTGCGGAGATGCGCTCTCGCGCCACGGTCTCCGCCGGACGCGGCGCCGCCGCGTAGGCCCTTGCCGCGCGGGCGGTCTCGCTGCGCAGCAACGCGCTCGCCGTGAGCGCGGCGGTGCTGTCGAGTGCGACGAGCAGCAGAATCGCGGGCAGCCAGAAGTGCGAGAGCAGGACCGCGATCGCCACGGTCGCCAGAGCCTCGAAGGCGTACAGGCCGCTCAGCTCCCGCCGGCGCGCCGAGGCCTCCACGCGCGCTACCAGCGCGGGTACGGCGAGCGCCGGCACGAACTGGCTCGCAACGAAGACTCCCGACACGGCCAGCGCGCTGTGCGTGTGGTCGAACACGGCCACGGCCAGCGCGACCATCCCGATCCACGTCCCCAGCCGGTTGACGGCGTAGGCAGCAATGATCCGGCGCAGCTGCGCCGATCGAAGCGGCGATCGCACGGCACAACGCTAACGGCCAGCGCCCGCCCGCGGAAGGGGTGCAGTGCGGATGGCGGCTCGTCGCTTGGTCCAGGTGGCGGCCGATCGGTCCTGGCCACGCGCTAGCTTTCTGTGCGATGGACGACGGCACGCCAGGGGTGACACGGCCGATCGACGTGATCATCGCCGACGATCACACGGTCGTTCGCGACGGCATCCGCGCGGTGCTGCAGCGAGAGGCGGGGGAGTTCCGGGTGGTGGCCGAAGCCGCCGACATACCCTCGATGGTGCGCGAGGTGCGCGAGCACAAGCCGGACCTGCTCACGCTCGACCTGACCATGCCGGGCGGCTCGAGCCTGGGGGCGCTGCCGTCGTGCTTCATCGCGCACCCAACGCTCGCGGTGGCGATCCTGACGATGCGCGAGGACCCGGAGTACGCGCGCCAGGCATTGCGCGCCGGCGCCCGCAGCTATGTGCTCAAGGAGGCCGAGCCCGCGGAGCTGCTGCAGGCGTTCCGCCTGGCTGTGGCCGGCGGCAACTATCTGCACCCCCGCCTCGGGGCGCTGATGGCCACGGGCGAGGAGGGGGCGACCGACAGCGTCGTGCTCAGCGAGCGCGAGCGCGAGGTGGTGCGCCTGATCGCAAACGGCTACACCAACCCGGAGATCGCCGAGCGCCTGAACGTCGCCGAGCGCACCGTCAAGACCTACCGCGCGCGGGCGATCGAGAAGCTCGGGTTCTCCTCGCGTGCGGAGATCACCGCCTACGTGCGCCGGATCGGGCTGGCCGATTAGGAGGGAGAGGGGCTGGCGTCACGCCAGCCTGGAGTGCAGCGAGATTGCCGGCCCGCCGGGCGCGGCGTTGGCACGCCTGCGGGGTGGGCGCTGGCGGGCGTAGGATCGGGCCATGGCTCGCCAGCTCGCGGCGCTCACGCTCGCGACGGTCTTGATCGCCCTCGCGTTCTGCGCGCAGGCCGGCGCCGGGCCGCCGGCCTCCTGCCATCGCGCGCGCTGTGATCTGAGCTATTACGCAGCCTGGCAGGACTTCCACAAAATCGTGCTCCACAGGCTCCGTCCGGGGCTGGCCGCCTCGATCGGCAGGAGCAGCGGGTATTGCGTTGCCACCAAGCACCGCGCGCCCGGGTTCGCGCGCTGTGGCGTCACCATCGAACAGGGTGAGCTGCCGGCGTCCTGCACCGTTGAAGCGCTCCTGTCACGCAGTAGGGGCGGCCCGTGGCACGTCCGCTGGTGGCAGCAGAGCAAGTCCTGCGACGTGGACATCCGCGCCGGCTGAGCCTGCGGGGCTCCTACCGCGCGCCCGGCCACACCCCCTAGTAGGCTGGCGGCACGCCGGCGGGCGAGGCACCGGTGGGCGAGGGCCGTCCGGCGAGCGGGACCGTCAGGCTGACGATCGTGCCGCCCCCCGGCGCGGGTGCGAAGTCGAGCTCACCGCCCACGAGCTCTGCGCGCTCGCGCATGCCGCCCATGCCGAAGCCGCCCTCCAGCCCGTCTCCGCGCGGCCCGAGCCGGCTGCTGTCGGGCATGCCGCGTCCGTTGTCGGTGACCGATGCGCGGACCGCGCCGTCTCGCTCGAGCACCGTGACGACCGCGCTGGTCGCCTGCGCGTGGCGGCTGACGTTCGTGAGGGCCTCCTGCAGCACCCTGTAGATCGTGCTCTCGAGCTCCGGGTCCAGCCTGCGAAGCTCCTCGCCCTCGCCGACGGCGCTGCCGATCTCGATCTCGGTCCTCACCTCCAGCCCCTCGATCGCCTGTGCGCGCCGCGCCAGCGCCTCGAGCGCCGCGGCCAGCCCGAGGTCGTCCAGCGCGGCGGGGCGCAGCTCGGTGATGAGGTGGCGCAGGCCGTCGATCTCGGTGCCAAGGCCCTCCAGGACCGCGTCCACGGCGGCGCTCAGCGCCTCCTTGTCGTCGATGTCCCGCGCGTTTGCCAGCTGCAGGCGCAACGCGCCGATACCCTGGATGCTCTCGTCGTGGATCTCGCGCGCCCAGCGCGTTCGCTCGCGCTCCTGCGCTTCCATCCCGTAGCGCAGGCGCTCGATCTCCACCGAGCGCTCGGCGGCCAGCCGCTGCGAGACGCTCGACGCGAACGCGCTGAGAGCCTGGCGGTCGGGCTCGCGGAAGCCCCCGTCGCTGCGCAGCGCGATGATCAGCCCGCCTCCCTGGCCCTCCATCTGCAGCGGCTCGATCAGCGCCGCGCGCGCCTCCAGGCCAAGTTCGTGCAGCCACGCCGCCTCCTGGCCGCGGGGACGGTCGAGCGAGAGCGGCCGGCCTGCCAGGTAGATCTCGCCCAGGGCGCTGCCGCGCACCGGCATGATGCGCACCCGCACCGTGCCCTCGCCGCTGGCGGCGGCGACGCGCAGCTCGCCGCGCTCCTCGATGACCACCAGCAGCGTGCCGGCGTCAAGCAGCGCAAGCCCGCGGTCGGCCATGAGGCGCAGCAGCCACAACTCTGATCCGGAGAGCACCGACGGGGATTATGAACCCGGCGCCCGACCCATCGTCCACGGAGGCTCCTCGCGGCTCTTCCCCGGCGCGGCCGCGTCGTCCTCGGCCGTGTCGAGCGCGGGCGAGCGCTCGGCGAGCGAGGGCGCCCCGGCCAGCTCGCCGCCTGGCAGTCGCGCGGCCGAGCGGCTCCTGCCGAGCAGGTCATCCGTGGCCATGCCCTCCTCCCACGGGGCCAGGCCGAGGCTGACCACCAGCGGCCGGCGCGATCCGTGTGCTTCCAGCTTGATCGTGCGCATCCGCTCCAGCACTCGCCTGGCGACCATCTCCCCGCGCTCGCCGTCCGCTCCCGGCAGCACCACCAGCAGCTCGCCGGGGCTGGGCCGGCCGATCCTGTCAAAGCGGCGCAGCTCCCCTTCGACGGCGCCGGCCACGTACATGAGGGTCTGCTCGGGGAGCTCGGCGCCGTGCTCGCGCGCCATCTCGTCGAGGCCGTCGATCACCACCAGCAGGCAGCTGAGGCTCGTGCCGTGGCGTTCGGCGCGCCCGATCTCCTCATCCAGGCGCAACCGCAGCGCGATGGCTGAAAGCGGCCGCAGATCTCCCTCAGAGGGCTCCGAGGGTGGAGAAGTGGGATCGCTGGCAGCCATGCCTGATAGCGGACGAGTGTACGCCGCGGCGGGTGTCCATTCCCCTGGCCGCCGTGACAGGTTACGCCCCCGGCACGCGCGCTGGAAGGGCTGCAGCGCGATCGTCACGGCGCGCGGGCCTTGTGTTTGGCCCCGCGGGTCCCTCGCGCCTGGCCACGCTGGTCCTTCGCGCCCGCCCACGCGGGGCTCGCGGCGGGCGGGGGCTGCGGCCGGGGGCGCGCGGGCGATCCGTCGGGAGTCGCTGGTAGACCTGCGGGATGCTCACAGAGCTGCGCGTTGAGAACCTCCTGCTGATCGAGCGTGCCGAGCTACGGCTGACGCCGGGGCTGAACGTGATCACGGGCGAGACGGGGGCGGGAAAGACCGTGCTCGCGCACGCCCTCGACCTGCTGCTGGGCGGGCGCGCGCGCCCCGGCATCGTGCGCCCCGGCGCAGGCGAGGCCTACGTGGAGGGTGTCTTCGACCTGACGCCGGAGCTGCGCGAGCGCCTCGGTGAGCGCCTGGCGCCCGATGCCGAGGAGGTGGTGCTCGCGCGGCGCGTCGGCGCGGACGGGCGCACACGCGCCTACCTCGGCGGGCGCACCGGCTCGGTCGCCGACCTCGCCGAGGTGGGCGGCGAGCTGCTCGCCTTCTACGGCCAGCACGAGCACCGCAAGCTCACGCTCGCCGGCGCGCAGCTGCAGATCCTCGACGACTTCTGCGGAGACGCGCACAGCGAGCTGCTGGGCGCGTGTGCGCAGGCGTTCAACCGTGTGCGCGCCGCCACGGAGCGCATGCGGGAGCTGGACGAGCTCTCCGCCCAGCGCGAGCGCGAGCTCGACCTGCTCGAGTTCGAGCTCGCGGAGATCGACTCGCTGGACCCCAGCGAGAGCGAGCACCCGCTGCTGCTGGCCGTGCGCGAGCGCCTGCGCCGGCTCGATGCGCTGCAGGGCGCCGCGCGCGGCGCGGCGGAGGCGCTCTCGCCCGACGGCGGCGAGCAGCCGGGGGCGGTGGCGCTGCTGGCGGGGGCGCTCACGCGCCTGGATGCGCTGGCGGGCGTCGACGAGTCGCTGGACGGGCTGGCCGAGCGCATGAGATCGCTGATGATCGAGTCACAGGATCTCGTTGGCGAGCTGCACGGCTATGCGGAGCGCGCGGGGGTCGCGGAGATGCCTCAGCCCGGTGGGGGCGGGGGCGAGGGCGGGCAGGCGGACCTGCAGGCGGTCGAAGAGCGCCTGGCGGCGCTGGAACGCCTCGCGCGCAAGCACGGCGGGAGCATCCGCTCCGTGCTCGACTTCGCCGAGCGCTCGCGCGAGCGCCTGGCGCTGCTGAGCGGCGCCGAGGTGGCGCTCGAGCGCGCCAGCGAGGAGCTGGCCGCGGCGAGCGCCGAGCTGCAGCGCCTGACCGACGCTGTGCGCGACGCGCGGCTCGCGGCCGCGGGGCCGTTCGCCGAAGCCGTACGCGGACAGCTCTCGGCGCTCGCGATGGCGGAGGCGAGCTTCGAGGTGGTGCTCGCCGAGCGCGACGCGGGCCCCTCGGGCGCAGACGCCGTCGAGTTCCTGATCGCGCCGAACCCCGGCGTTCCCCCCGGTGCGCTGCGGGAGATCGCCTCCGGGGGAGAGCTCTCTCGTGTGATGCTCGCGATCATGGGCGCGGCGAGCGCGTCGGGCTCGGACGCCACGCTGATCTTCGACGAGGTGGATGCGGGCATCGGCGGGCAGACGGCGAGGGCGGTGGGCGCGCGCCTGCGCGAGATCGCCTCGCGCCGGCAGGTGCTGTGCATCACGCACCTGCCGCAGATCGCCTCGCTGGGGGACCGCCACTTCTCGATCGTCAAGGACACGCGCGCCGAGCCCACGCGCACCGTCGTGGTGCAGCTGGGCGAGCCCGAGGTGGTCGCCGAGCTGGTGCGCATGCTGGGCGCCGACAGCGACGACGGGACCGCTCGCAGGCACGCCCGCGAGCTGCGCCGCGCGGCCTGAGCCTCCACGCGCGCGCTCCTCCGGGCCGGGCGTTACTCTCGCTGCGATGGCAGCAACCCGACCGAGACCGGCGGGCTACGGGCCCGGCCCAGCCGAGAGCGGCACGGCCCGGGGCTCGGCGCCGCGCCACCCGCCGGTGCTCGCCGGTCCGGTGCGCCCGGGCCGGCGCACGAAGCTGCTGGTCAGGCGTCTGGTGCGCGGGGACATCGCGCTGCTCGATCACCTGGACATCGACCGCGTGTCCGCCGAGGAGCTGATCGCGGCCGGCGTGAGGGCCGTGCTGAACTGCTCGCCCTCCTCCAGCGGGTCCTATCCCAACCTTGGCCCGCTGCTGCTCGTGGAGGCGGGTGTGCTGCTCGTTGACATGCCCGACGACGCGCTGTTCTCGGCTCTGCCCGATGGCGAGGCGATCCTCGTGCGCGTCGGCGGGGCGCCGCTGCGGGGTCTTGGGCAGGGGCCCGTGCCGGCGGCCGCGCGCGCCGGCACGGCGGAGATCGTGCGCCGGGGGGAGGTGCTTGCAACGGGGACGGTGCTGAGCCTCGCGCGGGTGCGCGCTGAAACGGAGGCACGGCGCCTGGAGATCGGAGAGGCCCTGGAGCGCTTTGCGCGCAACACGGTCGAGCACATGCGCGAAGAGCGCGAGCTGCTGGCGGGCAGGATCGCGCTGCCGCGCTTCGCCACGGACTTCCGCGACCGCCCCACGCTGCTGGTCCTGCGCGGTGCCGGGCACGAGCGCGACCTGCGTGCGCTGCGCCCGTTCATCAGGGACATGCACCCCCTCCTGGTCGCCGTCGACGGCGGCGCCGACGTGCTGCTGGCGGCGGGGCTGAGACCCGACATGATCGTCGGGGACATGGACTCCGCCTCCGAGGCGGCGCTGCGCTGCGGCGCCGAGCTGGTGGTGCACTGCTACCCCGACGGGCGCGCGCCGGGCCGCGCGCGCCTGGAGGAGCTGGGGCTCGCCTTCAAGCCGGTGCCAGCCCCGGGAACCAGCCAGGACGTGGCGCTGCTGATCGCCGCCGAGAAGGGGGCCCGCCTGATCGTGAGCGTCGGCTCGCAGTTCAACCTGCTCGAGTTCCTGGACCGCAACCGCAAGGGGATGTCCTCGACGTTCCTGACCAGGCTGAGGGTGGGGGAGATACTGGTCGACGCGAAGGGCGTCAGCCGCCTCTACCGTCCCCGGCCGGGCCTGGGGCCGCTGCTGCTGGTGATCGCGGCGGGGCTCGTCGCGATGGCCGCGGTGATCATCAGCACCCCTGCGCTCAGAGACGTCGCCGAACTGCTGTGGCTGAGGCTGGAGCTGCTGTTCGGGGCGGGCGGCTGAAGGGCCCCGCCGGGCTCCCCGGCCCATGATCGACTACCGCTACCACGCCCTCTCGCTCGCCGCCGTGCTGCTGGCGCTCGCGCTGGGCGTGCTGCTGGGGGTGGCCATCGGGGACTCCAACCTGGTGTCCTCGGCCAAGGACGGCGTGGTGCACAACCTGCAGTCCGAACTGGCCGGCGCCCGCCGGCAGGCGGCCGTGAGCCAGGAACAGCTCGCCCACGAACGGTCCTTCGCGCAGGGTCTGTATCCGCTCGCGCTGCACGACCTGCTCCCCGGGCGCGAGATCGGCCTGATGTTCCTCGGCGAACCATCCGACGAGGTCAACTCGCTCGTTCGCTCCGCCGTGGCGGCGGCCGGCGCGAGCGTCGCGACCGTGGTGGCGGTGCGGGAGCCGCCCGACCTCGCCGGCATCGCCCGGGAGGCCGCGGGGACGCGCTACGCGGCGCTTGCAGGCGAGCCCTCGCTGGTGCCCGCGTTCGCGCAGATCGTGGGGCGCCAGCTGGTCACCGGCGGCCAGCTGGTCGACCGCGAGCTCATCAGCCGCACGCGCGGCAGCCTGCTGACGGCCTTTGACGGAGAGCTGCGCAGCCTCGAAGGGGTGGTCGTCATGCGGGTCGAGCCAGCCCGTGAGAGCGCCGCGCAGGCGGAAGCCGAGGCGGCCCTTGACCGCGGGCTGCTCGTCGGCATCGGCGCCGCGGGTGTGCCCGCGGTGGGCGTCGAGCTGAGCGGCACGAGCCCCTCCCAGGTGCCGTGGTATGAGAGCGCGGGCATCTCCAGCGTCGATGACCTGGATGAGCTCCCGGGCCAGGCCGCGCTGGTCTACGCGCTCGCCGGCGAGCGCGGAACATACGGCACCAAGGCGACCGCCAGCTCGCTGTTGCCGAGCATCGCCGAGCTCCCCGGGGCGCCCTGACCGCGTCCGCCAGAATCGCTAGCTTGGGTGGATGCACGCCCTGCCGTTCGCGGTCGCCCTCATCACAGCCGCGATGGTCGCCCAGCCGCTGCAGCGAGCGCTGCTGCAGGGGGGACACACGCGGCCCAACTACCGCAGCCGCGCGCTGCCGTTCCCCTTCGGGGTGCTAATCCTCGGCGCTGCGCTGCTCGCGCTCGTGCCCCTGGCGCTCGTGCAGCGGCTCGCATCGACCGAGGTCTTCCACGCGGAGGCGCTGCCCGTGACGCTCTACTGCCTGGGGGTGCTGGGCCTGGGGCTGGTGGACGACCTGCTCGGCGGCGCCGCGCCCTCGCAGCCGCGCGGCTGGCGCGGGCACGGCAGGGCGCTGGCTCGCGGCGAGCTGACGACTGGCACGCTGAAGGCCGCGGGCTCGCTGGGCCTGGCGCTGCTGGCGATGGCATACCTGCCGCTGTCGCAGGGCCGCTGGTTGCTCGCCGCCGCTGTGCTGGTGCTGGCGACGAACCTGTTCAACCTGCTGGACCTGCGTCCCGGCCGTGCCGTGAAGGCGCTGGTGCTGCTGGGCGCCGGGGTGCTGCTAGCCACGAGGGAGCTTCGCCCGCTGTGGGCAGTCGGCCTGTTCGCCGCGCCCGCGCTGGTCGCGGGGCTGTTCGATCTGCGCGAGCGCGCCATGCTCGGCGACACCGGCGCCAACCTGATCGGCGCGCTGGCCGGCGCGATGCTGGTGCTCAGCCTGCCGGGCACAGGGCAGCTTGTGGCCCTCGCGCTGCTGCTCGCGGCCACCCTCTATGGCGAGCTGCGATCGATCTCCGCGCTCATCGAACGGACTCCCGGGCTCAGGGAACTAGACTCCTGGGGCAGGCCCTCATGAACTTGCACCACACCGACCGCCACGCGCAGACGCCCAGCAAGACCAGGTTCATATTCGTGACCGGCGGCGTGGTGTCCTCGCTGGGCAAGGGAATCGCCGCCTCCTCGATCGGCCGCCTGCTGGTCTCCCGGGGGCTGACCGTGGGGTTGCAGAAGTTCGACCCCTACATCAACGTGGATCCGGGCACCATGTCGCCCTACCAGCACGGCGAGGTGTTCGTCACCGAGGACGGCGCGGAGACCGACCTGGACCTCGGCCACTACGAGCGCTTCACCGACTCCAACACCTCCCGCGCCTCCAATGTGACCGCGGGCGGGATCTATGACACGGTGATCAGGCGCGAGCGGCGCGGGGACTATCTCGGCGGCACCGTGCAGGTCGTGCCGCACATCACCGATGAGATCAAGCAGCGCATCGCGCTCATCGCCGAGTCAAGCGACGTGGACTTCGTCATCACCGAGATCGGCGGGACGGTGGGCGACATCGAGTCGCTGCCCTTCCTGGAGGCGATCCGCCAGTTCCCCGTTGACGTGGGGCGCAGGCGCTGCATGTTCATCCACCTGACGCTCGTGCCCTACATCGGGCACGCGGGCGAGCTGAAGACCAAGCCCACGCAGCACTCCGTGAACGAGCTGCGCCGCATCGGCATCGCGCCGGACATGCTGATGTGCCGCTCCGAGGGATCGCTCTCCCACGAGATACGCAAGAAGATCGCGCTGTTCGCCAGCCTGCCGGTGGAGGCGATCGTCTCCGCGTGCGACGTGGACAACATCTACAAGGTTCCGCTCACCTTCCGCGACCAGGGCGTCGACGCCTTCATCCTGGACCACTTCGGCCTGGAGGCGGACCCGCCGGATCTCTCGCGCTGGGAGGAGCCGATCCAGCGCTCGGAGCGCGCCGCGCAGGCGGGCGCCGGGCGCACCGTCAAAATCGCGCTGGTCGGCAAGTACGTGCAGCTCGAGGACGCCTACCTGTCGGTCTCCGAAGCGCTGCGCCATGCGGCCTCGCTGCAGGACCGCAGGGTGGAGATCGACTGGATCGACTCCGAGCGCCTGGAGGGGGGCGCGGAGGCGCACATCTCGCGCGCTGAGGCCGGCGAGGGCTCCGGCGCGGCCAGCGCGGGCCCCGAGGGGCCCGCCAAGGGTGCGGACCCGGGCGCGTATGAGACGCTTGCCAGGGCCGACGGGATACTGATCCCCGGAGGCTTCGGCGGACGCGGCATCGAGGGCAAGATCGCGGCCGCGCGGGTCGCGCGCGAGCGTGGCATCCCCTACCTGGGAATCTGTCTGGGCATGCAGGTGGCGGTTGCGGAGTTCGCGCGCAACGTCGCGGCGATGGAGGGCGCCAACTCCACCGAGTTCGATATCGAGACGCCGTTCCCGGTGATCGACCTGCTGCCCGAGCAGAAGGAGGTCGCCGATCTCGGCGGCACGATGCGCCTTGGCGCCGACCCGATCAAGCTGCACGACGGCACGCTCGCGCGCGAGCTCTACGGCGAGGCTGTCATCTATGAGCGTCACCGTCACCGCTACGAGGTCAACAACCTGCTGCGCAAGCGGCTGCAGAGTGCCGGGCTGACCGTCTCGGGCACATCTCCGGACGAGCGCCTGGTGGAGGTGATCGAGCTCGCGGAGCATCCGTTCTTCGTCGCCTCGCAGTTCCACCCCGAGTTCAAGTCGCGCCCCGAGCGGCCCTCGCCGCTGTTCCGCGGGTTCATCGCCGCGGCCATGGAGCGTGCGGGGGGGCAGGAGCCCGGCGAGAGGGAGGACAGGGGGGAGCAGGATTTCGTGAGGGTGCAGGACGCCCGTGCCGCCGCCGGGCGCACGCCCGGCTCCCCGCCCCTCCAGTCGTGACGGCGGGCCTGCCCGTATCGCGGCTGGACTCCCTGGAGAAGGGCAGGCTGGCGAGCACGTTCGTGGAGCTGTGCCGTATCGAGAGCCCGTCGCGCAGCGAGCGCGCGTGCGCCGAGCGCGTGAGATCCGAGCTGGCGGCGCTGGGCGTGGGGGTGCAGGAGGACGACGCCGGCGCCCACACCGGATCTGACTGCGGCAACCTGCTCGCGCGTATCCCCGCGAGCGGCCCCGACGGGCGCGAGCGCCCGCAGGCGCCGCGCTCGGTGCTGCTGTGCGCGCATCTGGACACCGTGCCGCTGCAGGCGCCCGTTGAGCCGGTGCTCGTGGACGGCGGCTGGGAGAACGCGGGCGAGGGGATCCTCGGCGCCGACAACAAGGCCGCGGTCGCCGTGCTGCTGGCGCTCGCACGCCACATCCGCCGCGAGGGGGCTCCCGTGGACGTTGAGCTGCTGTTCACCGTCGCGGAGGAGATCTCCCTCGCCGGCGCGCGTGCCTTCGACGCCAGCCGGCTGCGCAGCGACTTCGGCTACGTCTTCGACCACGCCACCCCCATCGGTGAGGTGATCGTCGGCTCGCCCACCCACTACCGCGTGCAGGCCAGCCTGCGCGGCGCCGCTGCGCATGCCGGCATCCGTCCCGAGGACGGGCGCAGCGCGATCCTCGCCGCCTCGAGTGCGATCGCCTCGATGCGCCTGGGTCGCCTTGACGAGGACACGACCGCCAACGTGGGCACCGTGACGGGTGGGACGGCGATCAACGTGGTGCCCGAACACTGCACGATCACCGGCGAGGTGCGCTCGCTCGTGCCCGAGCGCGCCGAGGAGGCCGTTGCGGAGATGGTCGACCGCGTGCACGAGGCGGCGAACCTGCCCGACTGCGACTGCGACGTGGATATGAGCGTGCAGCGCACGTTCTCCGGCTATCGCCTCTCGCCGGCCGATACGCCGGTGCGCGTCGCCTTCGCCGCGCTGCGCCAGTGCGGCTATGAGCCCGAGCCGGTCCGCAGCGGCGGCGGCTCCGACGCCAATGCGCTGATCACGCAGGGCTTCCCCACGGTGAACCTCGCAAACGGCACCGAGCGCCCCCACGAGCCCGGCGAGCGTGTCAGCGTGGTGGCGCTGGAGGGCATGTTCGACGTCGCGCTCGCGCTGCTCGCGCAGGCGGCGGTCTCGGCGGCGGACGAGGCGCGGTAGCGTCCGGCGCCGATGCTCAAGCTGCGTCCCGCCACCGTCCTTCAGAGCGGCCAGGAGATCTCCGGCGAGCAGCGCCTCACCGTCGAGCTGACGGGCCGGCCCGGCGCCGGCCAGCGGCGCGAGGCCGTCGGGGACGTGGCGCTGGTGGGGCGCGCCGAGGTGGGCGACGAGGTGATCGTCAACGTGCAGGCGCTCGACCTGGGGCTCGGCTCGGGCGGCTTTGACATCGTCCACGTCAACCTCACACGCGGGCTGCGCGCCGAGGGTGAGCCAGGGGCGCACGTGATGAAGCTGAACTACACGAGCCTGCAGCACGCCGTGGAGCCCGTCGAGCAGGGGGAGCTGGAGGTGCCCATCGGGCGCCCGGTTGCCGTGCTCGCCCTGCACGGCCAGCTGGCCGCCGTGGCGTGGGCGTTGGCCCAGAACGCGCCGGGCGCGCGCCTGGGCTTTGTGCAGACGGCCGGGGGCGCGCTGCCCGGCGGGCACTCCCACACGGTTGCCGCGCTGCGCCGAAGGGGGCTGCTCGCGGGCCATCTGACCGCCGGGCCGGCGTTTGGCGGGGAGGGTGAGGCGATCACGACCGCGGGCGCCCTGCATCACGGGCTGGGCGCGCTGGGCTGGGACGCGGCGGTGTGCGGCCCCGGGCCCGGGATCGTCGGGTCCAGCTCGCCGTTGGGACACGGCGGCATGGAGGCGCTGGACTCCGCGCACGTCTCGCTGGCGCTGGGTTGCCCGACGCTGCTGGTGGCGCGCATCTCGGGCAGCGACGCCCGCGCGCGCCACAGGGGGCTCTCCCACCACACGCTCACCGTGCTTGACCTGCTGCTGGAGCCGGTCACCGTTGCGCTCCCCGCGGGCATGCGCTCACCCGTCGGCGCCGACCTGCGCGCGGGCCTGGGTGCGGTGTTCGGTGGCGCAGCGGGGCAGAGCCCGCCGGCGCCAGAGGTCTCGCGGCCGGTGCGCATCACACGCCACGACTGGCGCAGGGCGGCGGTCGACCTGCCCTCCTACGCCGCCAGCGGGCTTCCACGCGAGACGATGGGCAGGGCCCTCGCCGAGGACCCGCTGTTCTTCGCTGGAGCGCTCGCGGGAGGCACGGCGCTGGCCGAGCTGGTGGGCGCGGCGGAGCTCGCGGACGCCGAGCTCTCCGACCCGCTTGGCGCCGAGGCCGGATGAGCGCCGGGCGCGGCTTCCAGGCGCTTGGCGGGGAGACGGTCTATGACGGGCGGCTCGTGCAGGTGCGCATCGAGCGCTTCCGCCACGCCGACGGCGAGGAGGTCTCGCGCGAGATCGTCCGCCACCAGGGAGCCGTGGGAATCCTTGCCCACGACGCCGAGCAGCTGTGGCTGGTGCGCCAGCCGCGCGAGGCCGTGGACGAGCCGGAGCTGCTGGAGATACCCGCAGGGCGCCTGGATGTGCCCGGTGAGCAGCCGCTTGCGGCCGCGCAGCGCGAGCTCGCCGAGGAGGTGGGCCTCGGCGCGCGGCAGTGGGATCCGATCCTCACCTACTACACCGGCGCAGGGTTCACCGACGAGCGCGTGCACCTCTTCCTCGCCACCGATCTCTTCCCCAGCAGCGCCGACAGCGGCGAGAACGAGCGCATCGAGATCCTCCGCTGGCCCCTGCAGCGACTGGGCGAGGCGATCGATCAGTGCAGGGACGCCAAGACGCTGATCGCGCTGATGTGGCTCGGCCGGCGCCTGAATGCCTGATTGCAGCGCACAGGAGGCGTCCGTCCACGCGCGAAGCTCTGGATATGACACCCGCCCCCACGCTCGCGCCGGCGCCCGCCGCGAACATCGAGCCGCTCGCGCTGGACTTCCTCGCCTACCTCGAGCTTGAGCGCGGGCTCTCGCGCAACACGCTCGAGGCCTACCGCTGCGACCTGTATCAGTTCGGCGCCTTCCTGGCCGAGCGCGGCCGCGAAGCGCTGAGCGCGCAGCACGGCGACATCGCCGCCTTCCTCTCCCAGCTCGCCCTCGGCGGCGAGGGACGCCCCGCGGTGGCCGCGAGCACGCTCTCGCGCAAGGTGGCTGCGCTGCGCTCCTTCTACAGGCATCTGCGCAGGGAGGGCCTGATCGAACATGACCCCACCGCGGAGGTCAAGGGCCCCCCGAAGCCCCAGCGCCTGCCGCGGGTACTCTCACGGGATGACATCAACAGGCTCCTCGGCCAGCCCAGCGGCGCCAACCCGCTCGCGCTGCGCGACCGGGCGCTGCTCGAGCTGATGTACGCGTGCGGCCTGCGCGCCTCCGAGGCGGTGGGTCTTGAGCTCGCCGACGTCGACCTGGAGGAGGGGCTGCTGCGCGCGCGCGGCAAGGGCTCCAAGGAGCGCCTGGTGCCCGTGGGGCGCGCGGCGCTGTCCGCGCTGCGCTCCTACTGCCGAAGCTCGCGCCCCGTGCTGCTGGGCAGCCACGTCGAGCAGCGGCTGTTCCTGAACCACCGCGGCGCCGGCCTGACGCGTCAGGGGCTCTACAAGATCATCCAGGGCCACGCGCGCGGCGCGGGGCTGCAGGACAGGATGAGCCCGCACACGCTGCGCCACACCTTCGCCACGCACCTGCTGGCCGGCGGCTGTGACCTGCGCTCGCTGCAGGAGATGCTCGGCCACGCCGACCTGTCCACCACCCAGGTCTACACGCACCTATCCGCGGACCGGCTCAAGCAGGCCTACTTCAACGCACATCCGCGAGCATCGCGCCAGGCGGATCATTGAGCGGCGCGCGGCGGGCCATCGTGCTCGTCATCGACGCATGCGGCGTCGGGGCCCTGCCCGACGCGGTGGACTACGGGGACGCTGCAACCAACACCCTCGGCCATGTGGCAAGCGGGGCGGGAGGGCTGCGCCTGCCGGCGCTCGGGTCGCTGGGGCTGGGCTGCATCATTCCCGTGCAGGGGGTTGCGCCGGTGGGCGACCCGGCCGTGCACGGGCGCCTGCACCGCCTGGGCCCGGGCAAGGACTCCGTGACCGGCCACTGGGAGCTGATGGGCGTCGTGGCCGAGCACCCGCTGCCCACCTACCCGCAGGGCTTTCCCGCCGGCGTGCTCGCGCGCCTGGTGGCGGCGATGGGCCATCAGGTCATCTGCAACCGCCCCGACGACGGCCTGCGCGCGATCGAGGAGTTCGGCTCCGAGCATCTGCGCAGCGGCGCGCTGATCCTCTACACATCCCAGGACTCGGTGCTGCAGCTCGCCGCCCACGTGCAGCGCGTGCCCGCGCAGGAGCTCTACCGGGCATGCGCCGCGGCGCGCGAGGTGATGAGCGGAGCCGATGCGGTGGGGCGCGTGATCGCCAGGCCGTTCACGGGGGCCCCTGGTGGGTTCACGCGCACCGAGGGCCGGCGCGACCTGGCGCTGGCGCCGCCCGCGCGCAGCTACCTGCAGGAGCTGCAGGACGCGGGGGTTCAGGTGCACGCGGTTGGCAAGGTCGGCGACCTGTTCGCCGGCGTGGGCATCGACCGGGTCCATCCCGGCGCCACCAACGCGGCCGCGCTGGCCGGCGTCGCGGAGCTCCAGCGCGAGCTGGAGCGGGGGCTGGTGTTCGCCAACCTCATTGAGACCGACCAGCTGTACGGGCACCGCAAGGATGTGCCGGGCTTCGCACGCGCGCTGGAGCAGATCGACGCGAGCGTCGCGCAGCTCCTCTCGGGCATGGACGCGGGTGATCTGCTGATCCTCACCGCCGACCACGGCGTGGACCCCCGGCACCCGGGCAGCGACCACACGCGCGAGTACGCGCCGCTGCTGGCGGTCACGGGGGAGATGCTGCGCGCACGCGCGGCGGGCGGGCGGCTGGGCGGGGCGCGCCACGACGGGCCGATGGCCGACGTGGGCGCCACGGTGCTCTCCTGGCTGAGCGGGCGCCAGGCGGGGGAGCTCCCGGGCCAAGCCTGCCTAAGCTAGGTCGATGCCCGAGCTGCCGGAGGTCGAGACGATCAGGGGCCAGCTGGCGCCGCTGGTGGAGGGCAGGAGCATCGAGCGCCTGCAGATACTCGACTCGCGCTGGTGCCGGCCGCTTGAGCCACGCGAGCTCTCAGCGGCGCTGCAGGGCAGGCGCGTGCAGCGCCTTGGCCGGCGCGGCAAGTACCTGGTGTGGGAGCTCTCCGAGGACGTGTACCTGGTGCAGCACCTGCGCATGACCGGCGCGGTGCTCGCCGCACCGCAGCCCGAGCCGCCGCACACGCGCGTGCGCATCGCCCTCGGTGCGCGGCGCGGCTCCGCCAGGGGCAGCGCTGCCACGCGCCGCGCGGAGGGGGAGCCGCTCTCGCTGGCCATCGTCGACCCGCGCAGGTTCGGCACGGGCGAGCTGCTGCTCGGCCGTGACGCGCTGGAGGAGTTCTTCGCCGCGCGCCTTGGCCTGGAGCCCTTCGACGAGCGCTTCGACGACGCGCATCTGCGCGCTCTCACGCGCGGGCGTACCGCTCCCATCAAGGCGCTGCTGCTGGACCAGCGCCGCATCGCGGGCGTGGGCAACATCTATGCCGACGAGGCGCTGTTCAGGGCGCGCATCCATCCGCGCCGCCCCGCCGGCAGCCTCACCGCGGCGCAGATCTCGGCTCTGCGCGTGGCGCTCGTCGACGCGCTGTCGGCGGGCATCGACGCGCGCGGCGCCACGATCGAGGACTTCCGCCACGTGGACGGTGTGCGCGGCTCCTTCCAGGATCAGTTCCTGGTGCACCGCAGGGCCGGGCAGCCGTGCCCGCAGTGCGGCGGGGTGGTCGTCAAGATGGTGGTCGCCGGGCGCGGCACGTATGTGTGCGAGCTCTGCCAGAAGCCGCCGCGCGCTCGCCGGCGTCGCGCTCAGGCGGCCAGCAGCTGATCCAGGCGGCCGTCGTCGGCCGCCGCCTGCACCTCGGTGTAGCCGCCCAGCAGCTTGCCGCCGATGAGCACCTGCGGGAAGGTCATCATCCCGGTGCGCTGCGCCAGCTCCACGCGCCCCTCCGGGTCCCTTGACAGGTTGACCTCCGCGAACTCCACGCCGCGCGACTTCAGAAGACCCTTCACGCGCGCGCAGAACGAACACGGGTCCGTCGTGTATACGACCACATCGCTCATCACTTCATAAAGTATAGCGCCCGTCCGGCGTGGCGGCGTCGGAGTTGGCCGGCTTGGTCGCGCCAGCTCCCGGCGCGCCGGATGGCTGCGAGGATGGCGCCGTGGGAGGAGCATCGGAGGTCGCACGCCTGCTGCGCCGGCCGGGCTATGCGAGGTACTTCCTCGTCGTGGCCGCCGCGCGCGCCACGGGCACCATGTTCAACGTGGCGGGAGTGTTGCTGGTGCTCGCGCGCACCGGCAGCCTCGTGCTCGCCGGGATCACCGTGGCCGCCGCCACGTTGCCGGGTGCGCTGACGGGGCCGTTCCTGGGCGCGTGGCTGGACGTGACCGCCAGCCGCCGCCGGCTGCTGGTGCTCGACCGCCTCGTCACGGCCGGCGCCCTGCTCGCGCTTCTGCTGCTCGCCGGGCACGGGCCCAACTGGCTGCTGCCGGTGATCGGCGTGGCCTACGGGGCGACCTCGCCGCTGTCCTCCGGAGCGTTCTCGGCGGCGCTGCCCGAGGTCGCGGGCCCGGACCTGCTGAACGTCGCCAACACGTTCGAGGCCACCAGCATCAACGTCGCCTTCATCGTCGGCCCCGCGCTCGCCGGTCTCATCAGCGGGACCGCCGGCCCCGCCGTGGCGCTGGAGGTTCAGCTCGGCGCGGGCGTGCTGCTTGCGCTGGCGATCGCGGGCGACCACACGTTCGAGCTGCGCCCCGTTGCCGCCGCGCAGCGGGCGCAGGGCCTGCTGAACACGGTCCGCGAGGGCATGCGCGCGATGGCCGGCATCGCCGCGCTGCGCTGGAACGTGCTGGTGAGCACCTTCTATGTGGCCGGCTGGGGCACGCTCAACGTGGGCTTCCCCGTCTACGCCGAGCGCGTGCACGCCCCTGCGTCCGCGTCGGGCTACATGTGGGCGGCCGTGTCGCTGGGCTCGATGATCAGCGCGTTTGCGTTCCGCCGGCGCGCCATGGCGCTGAACACGGCGTCGCTGATCGCAGGCTCGTTCACCGCCATGGCCGCCTCGGTTGCGCTGTGGCTGCTCGTGCACTCGCTGCTGCCGGCGCTGCTGCTCGTCGGGCTCACGGGCCTGCTGGAGGGTCCCAGCCTCGTGGCGCTCATCGGCGTTCGCCAGCGCCTGGCGCCGCCGCATCTGCGCGGGCAGATATTCGCAACCGTCGGCAGCCTGAACCTCGCGGCGATCGCCGCGGGCTCCGCGGCGGCGGGCCCGCTTCACGCCGCGCTCGGGACCGCGGCCACGCTGCTGTGCTTCGCGCTGCTCATGCTCGCGGCGGGCCTCATCACGCTGGTCACCGGCGGCGGCTCGCGCGGCCGCGGTGCCGCCCCGGAGCGGGCCGCGCAACACGGTTGACCCGTTTCGGCGCTTCGCGGCAGCGGCCGGGCGGTGCGCGCGGCGCGGCGGAGCGCGTCGCGCGGCGCAGGTTGCTCGATGCACGTGGATCGGTCCGACGCGCTGGTTAGAGTCGCAGCCGCGACCAGGATCCCCTTGCGCGTCATGGAGTGACGCACGGAACGGGGAGCTGGTCGTGCTGCTCCGCCGCAGGCGCTTCTACACTCGGCTGCCCATGCCCGGTCCCGTCAAGACGGAGGCGGTGGTGCTTCGCTCGATGCGGTACGGCGAGGCCGATCGCATCATTCACCTCTACACGCCCGCGCGCGGACGCGTGAGCGCGATCGCCAAGGGCGTGCGCCGTGCGCGCAGCCGCTTCGGCGGGCGCCTGGAGCCGTTCTTCCGCCTGCGCATAGAGCTGCACGAGGGCAGGAGCGAGCTGCTGACGGTCACCGGCGCGCAGACCATCGAAGGGCACGCGCGCCTGCGCGGCGACAGCAGGTCGCTGGACGCGGCCGCGCGCGCGTGTGACGCCGTGGGGCGCCTTTTCGAGACCTCCGAGCCGCATCCCGGGGTGTTCAACCTGCTGTGCCGCCAGCTTGCGCTGCTGGATGAGCAGGCGGGCGGGCCGGGCGCAAGCAGCGGTCGCGGCGGGGCGCTGGCGTTTCGCCTGAAGCTGCTGCTCGCCGCCGGGCTCGCACCGCAGCTCGGCGCGTGCGCCGGCTGCGGGGAGCGCGAGGACCTCGTGGGCTTCTCGGGCGCGGAGGGCGGCGTGGTGTGCGGCGCGTGCGAGGCGGGCTCGTTCCCGCTGGGGCAGGACGCCTATCGCTTCATGACCGACGCGCTCGGCCGCGGGCTCGACGCGGTGCCAGAGGCGTCCGAGCCCGCGCTGGGCCAGGTCGACAGGGCGATCGCGGCCACGCTGGAGCACCATGCCAACCTGCGCCTCATCCCGGCCGGGGCCGCCGCGGAGCGTTATGGTGGTCGGCATGGATGAGGGCCTGCCCATCGCCTACGGCGTGCTCGAGAAAGGCGTTCCCGTGCTCTCCAGCGACGGCGTGCAGATCGGCACCGTGCACCACGTCGTGGCGGCGCCCGAGAAGGACATCTTCCACGGCCTCGTCGTCTCCACCTCCGCCAGGGGCCGGCGCTTTGTCGAGGCGGCCGACGTGCAGGCGCTGCATGAGCACGGCGTGGACCTGAACATCGACGCCGCCGCCGCCGAGAGCCTGCCCGAGCCCGGTGGCGCCGCGCCCGTCTATGACGAGGACCCCGCCAAGCAGACCAAGTGGAGCCACTGGGTCAACAAGGCCATGCTGCGGAAAGACTGGCACCGCGAGGGTTGACCGGGCGCAGCACGGTGGGGCGCAGAGCCGCCTCGACGCACGGTGGGAGAATCCAGACGTGAGCATCGCAAGCGAGCACGATCTCGTAGCCGCGGCCTTCGCGACACGCGTGGCAGAGCAGGAGCAGCGTCTCCTCGCGCCGCTTGCGGCGCGCTCATATCCAGCGATCAGGGCGCATGAGGAGCCCGACTGCGCGCTGCGCACGCCCTTCCAGCGCGACAGGGACCGCATCGTGCACAGCAAGGCCTTCCGCCGTCTGACGCACAAGACGCAGGTGTTCGTCGCGCCGCAGGGCGACCACTACCGCACACGCCTCACGCACACGCTGGAGGTCACCACCATCTCCAGGACCGTCGCCAGGGCGCTGCGCCTCAACGAGGACCTCACCGAGGCGATCGGCCTTGGGCACGACCTCGGGCACCCGCCGTTCGGCCACATCGGCGAGGACGTGCTCGACCGCTGCCTGAAAGACCGCTTCGGCCGGGACTTCCGCCACTACGAGCACTCGCTGCGCATCGTTGAGAGCCTGGAGCGAGACGGCGCGGGGCTGAACCTGACCGGGCAGGTGCGCGAGGGCATCGCGCGCCACTCCAGCCGCACGCCGCCGCCGGACACGCTGGAGGGCAGGATCGTGCGCGTGATCGACCGCGTCGCCTACATCAACCACGACATCGACGACGCCATCAGGGCGGGTCTGCTGCACGAGCGCGATCTGCCCGCGCAGCCCATAGCCGTGCTCGGCCGCAGCGGCTCGCTGCGCATCGACGCGCTCGTGCACGACATGGTCGAGCACAGCGAGCGCGCCGGCGACATCGTTCAGGGTGAGCGCGCTGGCGAGGCCATGAGCGCGCTGCGCGACTTCATGTTCGAGCGCATCTACCTCGGCCCGGCCGTGCGCGCCGAGCACCAGAAGATCGCCGCCGTCGTGCAGCGGCTGTTCCAGCACTACGTGCACAACCCCGACGCCCTGCCGGGCGCGGGGGAGGGCGGAGCCCCCGCGGGGGAGGAGGAGCTCGCCGAGCGCGTCACCGACTACCTGGCTGGCATGACCGACCGCTACTGCATCCGCCGCTACACCGAGCTTCAGGTACCCCAGGCGTTCGCCCGCTAGCGTTGCCCCGTGGCGCTCTACACCAAGGACAGCAGGGATCGCGTCCGTGACGCCGTTGACTTCGTGGAGCTCGTCTCGGCGCGCACCGACCTGCGCCGCGCCGGCCCCGCTCGCTATGAGGGGCTGTGCCCCTTCCACGAGGAGCGCACGCCGTCCTTCGGCATCGATCCCACGCAGAAGGTCTACCACTGCTTCGGCTGCCAGGCGTCCGGGGACCTGTTCACGTTCGTCCAGGAGACCGAGGGCGTGGACTTCAAAGGCGCGCTGGAGCTGCTCGCCGAACGCTACGGCGTCGAGCTGCAGCGCGAGGAGGAGGACCCCGGCGAGGCGCAGCGCCGCAAGGCCAGGGATCGGCTGCTGGCGCTGCTCGCCCGCACCGCCGCCTACTACGAGAAGTTCCTGTGGGATTCCAATGAGGCGGCGCGCGCGCGTCAGTACCTGAAGGACAGGGGACTGCAGGAGGACATCCTGCGCGCGTTCTCCGTCGGCTACGCCCCCAGCGCGTGGGATCGCGTGCTGCTCGCCTCGCGCCAGGGCGGCTTCACGGTCGCCGAGCTTTACGCCACCGGCCTTGCGCAGCGCAGCAAGCAGAACGGCCAGCCCTACGACCGCTTCCGCTCGCGCATCATGTTCCCGCTGGCCGACGTGCGCGGGCGCGTGCTCGGCTTCGGCGCAAGGGCCATGGGGGAGGAACAGAAGCCCAAGTACCTCAACACCTCCGACAACGACCTCTACCACAAGGGCATGCACCTCTACGGCGCGCACCTCGCGCGCCCGCACGCGGCGCGTGCCGGGCAGGTCATCCTGTGCGAGGGCTACACCGACACCATCGCGCTGCACCAGGCGGGCATGCCAACGGCCGTCGGGCTCATGGGCACCGCGCTCACCTCCGAGCAGGTGGGCGAGCTCGCGCGCATGGCCCAGACCGTGCTGCTAGCGCTGGACGCCGACACCGCCGGGCAGGAGGCCATGCTCAGGGCCTCCGCGCTGGCCGCCAAGCGCAAGCTGGAGCTGCGCGTCGTGCCGCTGCCGCAGGGCACCGATCCCGCCGAGCTCATTCAGCGCGACGGGCCCGAGGCCATCAGGGCTGCAGTGGACGCGTCCGTGCCGTTCGTGCGCTTCCGCGTGGAGCGCGTGCTCGCCGCCGGCGATGACTCCAGCCCCGAGGGGCGCGACAGGACCATCGAGCAGCTGCGGCCCGTGTTCGCAACGCTGGCGCCCAGCGCCATGCGCATGGAGCTCACGCGCATCGTCTCCAGCCGCCTCGCCGTGCCCGACAGCCTGCTCGAGCAGCTTCTCGCGCAGCCCGCAACGGGCGCTCGCGACACGCGCGGCTCGCGCGACGCTCGCGGCTCACAGGAGCGCCGGCGCATCGGCGCCGCGGGCGCCTCCGGCGAGAACGGTGGCAACGGCAACGGCCACGCTTCGGACCCGCGCGGCGTGGGCGGCGCGCGGCGCGGCTCCGCCGCCAGCGGGCTCTCGCGCCGTGAAGAAACCGAGCGCGCATTCCTTGCGCTGTGCATCGCCTCGCCCGAGCAGGGCGCCGCCGCGCTGCACGGACTGGACCTGCAGGAGCACTTTTCCAGCGAGCTGCTTCGCCGTGCCGCCACGCACCTGCGTGAGGGGTCCCTCGCCCAGCCCATGGCCGACCCGGCCGGCCCCGCGCCCGGGCTGGACACCGACCCCCAGCTCAAGGCGCTGCTCGCCGAGCTCGTCGTGCAGGCCGGGCGCGAGCAGTCCCACCCGGCCATGCTCGAGGTGCAGCGCCTGCAGCTCGAGCTCGCGCGCCTTGACCGCCACATCCAGCAGGCGCGCGGACGCGAGGATGCCGACGTCAGCGCGCTCGCAACGCGCCGTGGCGAGGTCAAGCGCGAGTTCGACCACGCCTACTCCAAAGTGCTCGAGGACACCGGCGCCGACAGGTAGGCGCGCATGCGCTTCGGCGCGCCGGCGTGCTCGCAGCGCCACGCCCGCCTCGCCGCGAAAGCCGGCGCGTAAACGCCCGCAAATTGCAGCGTTTCGTCCCAGGTGATGAGGATGATTGCTGCATGGATCGCGCTTCTCTGGACCAGCTTCTCGGCAGAGGGCTCTCGCTCGCCGAGATCGGGCGACGCTACGGCCTGCACGAATCGGCGGTGTCCTACTGGGTGTGCCAACACGGGCTGCAGGCAGCCAACGCCGAGAAGCATCTGGCGCGGGGAGGTATCCCAAGGGAGGCCCTGGTGCCGCTCGTGGAGTCAGGGGCCACCCTCGCCGAGATCGCGCGGGCGGTCCATCGCAGTAAGGCGACGGTGCGGCACTGGCTGGCCAGGTACGGCCTGAAGACGATCAATGGGCCCGGTCGCAGGGCGGCTGCCGAGGTGAGCATCGCCAAGGCGGCGGGTCTTGCAATCGCAACGATGCTCTGCCGGCACCACGGGGAGACGGAGTTCTGGCTCGACGGGCGCGGCGTCTACCGGTGCAAGCGCTGCCGCTCTCAGGCGGTGACCAGGAGGCGCCGGCGGGTCAAGGAGATCCTCGTGCAGGAGGCCGGGGGGGCCTGCTGCCTCTGCGGTTACAGCAGCAACATGAGAGCGCTGCATTTCCACCATCTCGACCCGTCGAACAAGCGTCTGGAAATCAACGCGAAGGGTGTCTCACTCTCGCTCGAGCGGCTCCGAGCGGAGGCGCGCAAGTGCGTGCTTCTGTGCTCTAATTGCCATGCTGAAGTCGAGGATGGGGTGGTTTCCGTCCCCGCCGACGCACAGATGGGAGCCCCACCCGGGTAGTCCCATCGCGATCCGGGGTAGCTCAATTGGCAGAGTATTCGGCTGTTAACCGAACGGTTGTGGGTTCGAGTCCCACCCCCGGAGTGGACGCCCACCGGCCTGCCGCCGCAGGTCCGCCGACCCTCCCGCGGCTCACCGCGGATTGGCCGCGCGCCCCCGACCGGAACCTAAGCAAACTCCCATCAAGCGTTTAGAGGACCCTTATCGCCCGCACGTAGCGTGCGGCGCGGTGAGCAGCGAGAGCATTCCGGCCGCAGGGCCCCCGCCTGCGGCCCGAACGGGCGTGGACTGGATGCGCGCCGAGTTCGTGCTGACGCTGCTGGCCTTCGTGGGCTTCCTCACGCTGCCGATACGCATCACCACGATCTACAGCGGCCTGCCCGCCCATCCGCTGTTCGTGCACGTGCCCGTCGTGCTGATCCCCACGACGATCGTCGCGGCGCTCGTGTTCATGGCGCGCCCGGAATGGCTCGGGCGCTACGGCATCGCGCTGGCGCTCACATCGATCGTGGCGATGAGCTCGATCTTCCTGACGATGCAGGCCGGAGCGGCGCTGCGAGCCGCCCTGGGCCTGCAGGGCGAAGCGGCGAAACTGATCTCAGAACACAGTCACGCCGCGCACATCCTGGCGGTCGTCTACGTGCTGTTCACCGCCACGCTGATCGTGACGTTTGCCTGCTACCGCATCTCCGGCGGCAGGCCCACGGGCCTGGGGATCGTCGATGGCCTGCTGTCCTCCCGCGCGATGTTCAGCGGCCTGCGTGTGCTGCTCGTGCTGCTGTGCCTCGGGTCCGCCTACATGGTCTTCAGGACCGGCGACCTCGGCGCCAAAGCCGTGTGGCAGGGACGGCTGCAGGCCTCCCACCGGGGCTTCGGCTTCGGCCCTGGCGGCGCCGGCGGCGTGGCTCCCCAGGGCGCGCCCTACGGCCCCGGCAACCCCTAGAGCGCCTCACCTGGGGCCGCGCCCGCGCGCCGCCCTGCGGGACCGGCCAGACGCTCGATCAGCAGCGACGCGCTCGCGCCCGGGTCGTGGCTCGCAGACCAGCGCTGCATGTCGCCCGCGCGCAAGCGGATCGAGGGATCCTCGAGGATGCGCTGCACCGCCGCGCGTATGGAGCGCGGCGAGACGAAGCGCCGCGGCAGGCGCAGGCCGGCGCCCGCCCAGTCCAGGCGCGCGGAGTTCTCGTTCATGTCGCCCACCGCCGGGCAGGCCAGCACGGGCACGCCGCAGGAGAGCGCGCGCACCAGCGTGCCATGGCCCGCATGGCAGATCACAACCGAGCAGCGCGGCATGGTGCGCGAGTAGCTCAGCCACGGCACGATGTGCGTGTTGGCTGCGACGGGAAGGGAATGGGAGGGCAGGCGCCTGTTCCACGTGGCGAGCACGCGCACCGGCTCCTGCGCCAGGCCCGCAAGCGCGCTGCGCAGCAGATGGTGCTCGGGGTCCTGCGCGGTGGAGGGCGCGATCAGCACCAGCGGAGCCTCATCGTCCTCTGCGCCGCCACCGCCGGGAGCGCGCGGCAGCTCCACCTCATCCGCCGGCGGCTCCCACATCAGGGGCCCAACCACGTGCACGTGCTCGGGCCACGTGCGCGGGTACTCCAGCTGGGGAAACGTGGCCACGATGGCAAGGCTGCGGCTGATGCCGCCGTGCACGTGCTCCAGCACCGGCAGGCCCAGTCGCGCGCGCACGTCGTTGAGCTGTGAGCGCCCGCGCTCCAACCCCACGCGCACCACGCGTTGGCTCCTGCGCCACATCGCGCGCCCGCCCGCCGTGCGCGGCAGCCGCGCCCCGAGAGAGTAGATCGGGAAATGGGGCTCGCCGTGTGGGTACACGTGCGGTATGAGCGTGGCGTAGGGCACGCCCGCCAGCTCAGCGGCCAGCGCCGGGGCGAGCGTGAGGATGTCGGCCACGACGACGTCAGGGCCGATCTCCTGTACCAGCGGCAGCGTGTCGCGCGTGGCGTGCAGCACCGCCTCGTAGAAGTCGAGAGGCTCGGGCCCCGACGGGAACACGCGGTACTCGGGCGCCGGCGCGAACGCCAACCCCTCGGCCTGCACGTGCTCGCGCCAGCGGGTCCACGTCTGCAGCGTCACCTCGTGCCCGCGAGCCGCCAGGCTGCGTCCCAGCGCGATCATCGGGAACGCGTGCCCGGGGTCGCCGAACGCGCCCAGCAGGATGCGCCGGGGCTGACCGGCCAGATCCCTCACCGCGGGGCGGTCAGGAGGCCAGATCGGCGAGCAGTCGCAGCTGCTCCAGCCGCTCCTGCTTTGTGAACGCCGTCGGAGTCACACCCAGCGTGCCCACGCCCGCGTCGCGGTAGACGGCCAGGCGGTCCCGGATGAAGTCGGGCGGGCCGCACAGCGCCACCGTGTCGATCAGCGCGTCGGGGATGGCCGCCATCGCCTCGTCGCGCTTGCCTTCCAGGTAGAGGTCCTGGATCTGCAGCGCCTCCTTCTCATAGCCGTAGCGTGACACCAGCTGGTTGTAGAAGTTCTGCTTGCGCGAGCCCATGCCGCCCACATACAGCGCGATGAACGGGCGCATGCTGTTGCGCCCCGCCTCCAGGTCCTCGGTGATGTTCAGCGACACGGTCGGCGCGATGTCGAAGTCCTCGAGGCTTTTGCCGCTGCGGTCCGCTCCCTCCTGCAGCAGCGGCCGCAGCTCCGAGACGTGCTCGGGGGAGAACAGCGTCGGGATCCAGCCGTCGGCGATCTCGCCCGCCAGTGCGGTGTTCTTGGGGCCGATCGCGGCGAGGTAGATGGGGATGCGCTCCTGCACCGGTGTGATCGTCAGCTTCAGCGCCTTGCCCGGGCCGTCGGGCAGCGGCAGCTCCAGCGTCTCGCCCTTGAATTCCACACGTTCGCGCGCCAGCGCCATGCGCAGGACGGCCACGTAGTCGCGCGTGCGCGCCAGCTGGTGGGCGAAACGCTGCCCGTGCCAGCCCTCGGCCACCTGCGGGCCGGAGGAGCCGATACCGATGATCATGCGCCCGTTCGACAGCTGGTCGATCGTGGCCGCGGTCATCGCCGTCATCGCGGGGGAGCGGCCGGGCATCTGGAAGATGCCCGCGCCCAGACGGATCCTGCTGGTCTGCCCGGCCAGCCATCCCAGCACGGTGGCGGTGTCCGAGCCGTAGGCCTCCGCAGCCCACACCGAGTCGTAGCCCACACGCTCGGCCTCCTGCACGATCTCGAGCTGATCCTCGGAGTTCAGACCCATACCCCAGTAGCCGATGTGGACGCCCAGCTTCATGTGCAAGTTTCCTTTCAGGCGCAGGGAATCCTTTGCCGTTGTGGAGCGGTGTCCTAGGGTTGGCCGCCCGTCGATCCTCCGATCGAGCACTGCCCCTCGCGACCCGCCGGGTGCCAGAGACTATGCGAAACCGCAACCGCCAACGCACCAACTCCATCAGCAGCCTGCGCCTGGCGATCGACTGCATGCCCGTGGTCACACGACAGGCGATGCTGGAGAGCGTGCTGGCGCACGAGCGCATCCTCGTGGGCGCCTACACCGACGAGCACGGAGGCGCATGCCCGATGCTCGCGGCGCACCGCGGCGGCGGGCGCACGGAGTTCCTGTCCTTCGCCAAGTCCTGGGACCGCTTCGCCGGAGCGCGAGCGGGGGGGAGGGTGGCAACGCGCCGGGAGGTGCGCATCCTCATCACCCAGCTGCAGGAGAGCCTGGATGCGCTCAGCGGCGTCGAGCTCGATCACGCGATCGCCGAACACCGCGCGCTGATCATCCGCAACCGCCGCATGCGCGAGCCGGCCCGTCCGCAGGCGCCGCGCCTGCCCGAACACGCTGACCCGTCGGGCTGGATCCGCGCCCGGCGCCTGCGACTCCCGCGCAGGCGCAGCGACGGCGCCCGCGCCGGCTCCCCGAGCTCAGAGCGCGAGCTCGCGCCGCTGCTCGCCTCGCGCCGCTGAGGCGCGCCTAGAGCGACTCGCCCGGCCGCACGAACATGATCTCCGGCACCACGCACGCCGGAGACACACGCAGCAGGAAGCGAACGGACTCCGCGATGTCCTCTGGGCGGATCATCTCCTCGGCCGCAACGTGCTCCTTCACGAAGTCCGTCATCGGCGTGTCCACGAAGCCGGGGCACAGCGCCGTTGACTTGATGCCCTCGCCGCCCAGCTCCTTGTTCATCGCTTCCGTCCAGCCCACCACGCCGTGCTTGGACGCGGAGTACACCGACAGCCAGCCCTCGCCGCGCTTGCCCGAGATCGAGGAGGTGTTGACCACCAGCGCGCTGCGGTGCTCGCCCGCGGCCTCCTTCAGCAGGGGCAGGCATTCGCGGTAGAACAGGATCACAGAGCGCAGGTTGATGTCCAGTTGCATGTCAAGCCGCTTGGTCTCGATGTCCCCCACGAGAGCGCCCACTCCCACGCCCGCGTTGTTCACCAGCACGTCCAGGCGCCCGTAGCGCTCCCGATGCGCGTCCACCACCCGCTTGATCTCCGCCTCCTCGCCGAGACCGGCGGCGATCGCCTGCAGCTCGAAGCCTTCGCCCCTCAGTCCCTCCGCCGCCTGCTCCAGCTTCTCCGGGCGCCGCGCCGCCATCGTCAGCGCATAGCCTTCTTCCCCCAGCATCCTTGCAATGGCGAGGCCGATGCCGCTGGAGGCCCCCGTGACGATCGCTGCGCGCTCCGATGACATGCTCGGTCCCTTCCCTTGTGATGGCAGGGCGCAGGGCCCCTCCCCGCTCGCAGCGGGGCGCCGGGAGCATTCCACATCCCGCTGGTAGCGTCCCTCCCGCGCGAGCGGGCCGCGGCCCGCGAGCGTGGCGGGCCCGTAGCTCAGTTGGTTAGAGCTGCCGACTCATAATCGGTAGGTCCCTGGTTCGAGTCCAGGCGGGCCCATTCAGAATCCCCTGCAAACCCCGCGGGACAGGCCACGGTATGTCGAGCT